>Ga0315315_10003484_pt1 | contig 14449 bp, 18 predicted proteins | sample M140m3416metaG_FD_203699 | JGI IMG/M metagenome (GOLD analysis project Ga0315315, IMG submission 203699) | Ammonia-oxidizing marine archaeal communities from Monterey Bay, California, United States - M1 40m 3416 | ecosystem: Environmental > Aquatic > Marine > Intertidal zone | place: USA...
TTTTTGTGTTTGCAAAGCTGCAATTCCACTAGATCCGAATCTTCTTTTTCTTACTATTTTTCTTTTCTTTGTTCTTTTTGATTTTGAAGTTTTCCTTAGAACCATTAATAATACTCAATAAAAAAAAAGTATAAAAATTGTTATTTTTTTCTTTCTAATAATTATAAATGAGACCTGCTAGATTTTTTGAAGATAATGGAGCATGCGGTGACGTACCTGAAAGAGACAGAGGTCAAGCCGGTAGGGAAAGCCGAAAACAAACTCTTAATACTTTTATGGAAACTACTAAACCACAAAATTTAACTGATATGGAATGGATTAATACTTTAGGAGGCTTTAAGAAAATTTCAGAAAATTGGAATACCTTAGAACCTTCTTTGAAAAGAGAAGTAAGTGATCTTCTATTAGAAGATAGTGATTTTAAACGATCAATGATGGGTAGAAGTATTACTAACGCCCCAGAAACACAAACAGAAGGGTTTGTTGATATTAACGAAAACAATAAAGAATTATGGAAATTAGTTGGTATTTCAATGATTTCTGTTATTGTAGGATTTTTGATTAGTAAATGTGAACAAAAATAATTATTTTAAAAGGAATAGTTTATGAATTTCAACATTCATCCAAGGATACCTTTTTTTAAAGAAGTCTTTTAACTTCCTAGGGGAGTCACCGACGTCTTTAAAAAGATGTGCATAACACTTTAAGGCAGGTATTTTGTCATTGTTTACTGTTAAGAATAAAAAATGAGTTTTCTTAAAAAAACGATTAAAATAACTCACCACAGGTTTTACTATTTTTTTACACAATCCCTTTCCTCTATAATTTTCATGAATAATTACATCTCCTAATTCACATAAAGGTAATTTAGAAATACTACCGCATTCTTTACTCTGTTTTTTATTAAAAAACATTAATTTAACCATAGCTTTGTATCTGTTATTGTCTAACCATAGAAACATTATTTGTTTAGCTCTAGTATTTGGTTTAGAAAGATCCCACATTTCTCCCCTAGTTGGATAAGGAATATTAATTACACCTTTAGAAAGACGCATCCATTCTGATTTATTTTTTATTATAAATGTTGGCTTCATTACTAGTGACGTACATAAAATTATTCAATAAAAGGTGCTATAAATATTTCTAAAAAACCATGTTGTTTTTCTTGTGTGACGTACATAGGATGATTTTCAAGTAAATTTAAATTTATTGGTTGTTCTTTGTCAATTAATTTCAATACTTCATACAAATGTTTTTGAAGAAAACTACTACTAAAGGTATCTAGTATATCAGTTTCAATTTCGTATATACAAGTAAAATCTTCATTCCTAACGGTTATTTTTAACATACCATCTACAATGAAATTAATTATTGTATCAGGAGGACAATATTTTATTATGTTTATAAATTCAGAATTAGTAGTAAAAATATGTTCTAATGAAAAATCAGGACAAGGTAATTGATAAACTTTTAATTTGTACTGCAAAATAAGTTTTTTTGATATTTTAATTCGTACGTCATTTTTTATTGAAAAAATTATATTTGTATCGCATAAATTTTTACCAATAATTCCTATAAAAGGTTGTGAAGGAATTTCAACAGAGAAATTCTTTTTCTTTTTAGGAAGTTTAATACAATCATTTTTGACTCTAAAAGTTATAAGTGTTTCTTCTCCAACTATTTGGTTAATGTTAAATTGTTTATCTTGATATGATAAAATTATAGGATACTCAATAAGAAAATTTTCAAAGATACTAATTAGTACGTCACTTTTAATTGAAAATTTCATAATAAGTACGACCAAAAATTTTTAAGTGGTTTAAAGACACACACACATATAGTTTATGAATAATTGTGTACAACAAATAATAGACGTATATTACAAATACAAAGATAATAGTGAAATTGAAATTGAATCACGATTGGGATTTTTTAATATAGGTAGATTTGATACAAATGTTACTGAAGAATTTTTCAAAAAAATTAAAAATAAATTTGACAACACAAATACATGGGACAATGTTGAAAAAATAAACAAAACTGATTATTATTACGATAAAATAAGAATTTCAATAGAAGATGATGGTACTACAGAGTGCATTCAGAAGAAGAAATTAGAAAAATTAGACTTCGAAATAGAAGATAGTCCTTTTGATTTCAGAATTTCTTTCTCTAGTGAAAAGAATGTTCCAAATAAAAACTATACTTCTAAAGAAGGATTGTACACAAGGGTTAAAAAAAGAACCAGGTATACTTTAAAAGACCTTTATTTTGACTTAACTATTGTAACTACTGAAAATAACGCAGTTGTTGATAAAAAATATGAAATAGAAATAGAGATTAAACCAAATGATAAAAGTTGTCTTTATAATTCTATTAATCTTTTACTTAAAACACTTGATATTATAAATATATGTGAAAAAATTGGTAAAAAACCTAATATTACACCTATTTAAAAAAAAGTGTGTTTTATATTTATAATGTTCTTACTAGTAAAAGCAGAAAATGAAGATATTGAAAAAATGTATAACGCCTTCTATGGTATTAACTCTAGGGAAATTTGTGACATCCGTATAGGTGATGCTGGATTTGATATTATGTGTCCTAATGATGTAGTTGTACCAGCCAACGCTAGGAGTTTTAAGATTCCTTTAGGAATATGTATTGAAGATAAAGAAGGAAGTCATATGGATATGAGACCAAGATCTAGCATGGGTAGTAAAACACCTTTAAGACTTTGTAATTCTGTCGGAACTATAGATTATTCTTATAGGGGAGAGCTTATAGCTTGTGTAGATAATGTTTCATATCCTCCAGAAGATTATAGAATAAGTATAGGTCAAAGATTAGTACAAATTACAGGATGGAATAATAATCGTGTAAAATTTAGATTTACAGATTCATTAGGAGAAACTGAAAGGAATACTGGAGGTTTTGGCAGCACTGGCAAATAAATGGAAAAAAAATGTCCTTATATATTAATGAAGGTTAATATATACGGATGTGGTTTATCCGGATTAACTGTAGCCCATGAATTGGTAGAAAAAGGGTTTCAAGTAGAAATTTTTGAAAAGGCTCCTATAGGCGGAGGAATGGCTAGGTCTTTTAGGTACGATAACGGTGTTCCTACCGAACATTCATGGAGAGGTTACGGACCTTTTTATAAAAATGTGTTTGACATTATGAAAAGAATACCTGTTAAAGAAACATGTCCACGTGAAGATTTTGGTACTTATTATTCTATAGAAGAAGTTAAAAAACATACTACTAAAGATAGCCTATGGACTTATTACAAAGGTGAAGTTTATGACGTAACAGAATTTATGGGAAGTCATCCAGGAGGTAGTTTAATACTTAACGCAGGTGGTAAGGACCTTGAAAAAGTTTGGCAAGATTTAGGTTACTCTTGGCATATGGAAAATCCTTATGTAATGAAAACATTGAAAAAGTATAAAATAGGTAAACTAAAAGAAGGATTTCAAAGTAAAACTGCATATGATAATTTGAATACAGATAGTCTAAAATTCTTTTTACTGGACAATTCCATTAGTGAAAAGAAAGCAAGTATTAAAATCCGTGACGTACCTTATTTAAGTTATATATTTAGTAAAGTACTATTTTCCAATAAAAGGAGAAGAGATTATTACAAAATTAGTTTTGACAAATTAGTTAAAAATAAAATATCAAAAAGTTCTTATAGACACTTAGTAGATTTTATAGGAGGTGCTGGTTATGGAATTGATAAACAGTCTCTTTCATACGCCCATTATGTTTTGTTTTTTAATCATAATTTCAATGTTTTAAACTTTAATTTTTTTAACAGAAAAGATTTTTTATGGAAAGTACTAAACAAACCTACTAGTGAAGGTTGGATTGAACCTTGGATTTCTTTTTTAAAGAATAAAGGTGTAAAATTTAATTTCAATGTATCCCTTGAAAGGATAAAACATGACGGTAAAAAGGTGGAATATTGTGTAGTTAATGGCACTAGAGTAGTGGCAGAGGAACATGTATTTGCACTTGACCCTTATTCATTGAACCAAATATTGAAAAGAAGTAATTTTCCTGTATTACAACCAAAAATAGAAAAATTATCTACAGTCAATAATCAAATAAGTTTTCGATTAGGATTCAGAAAAAAAGTTAAAATACCTATCAAAAATACTGGTTTAACATTTGTAGAAGCCCCTTATAATATTACTACATACTTTCAAGAAGATCATTGGTGCCCTGGGACTAATTTAGGAATGGATGGTAAGATAAAGTCTTTAATGAGTGGAACTTTAATAACACCATATTACCCTGGAGTTATTTATAAAAAAAGCGGAACAAGTTTAACAAAACAACAACTCCTAGAAGAAATAATAGAACAAATTTTTATGAGTAAAGATTTTTTGAACGTTGTAGAAAACAAAATCACAAAGGAAGACATAATATTCAAAGAAATATTTTCAGATTGGGAAGAAAAGAATGGAAGATTAGTTTCAAAGAATGTTAAATGGGTAAACAATACTTTAAACCAAGAGTATAGACCTTTAGGTAATACTAAGTATTCCAATATGTTTTTGACAGGAGGTCATAATTTGACAACAGTTGATGTATGGACTATGGAAAGTACCGTTGAAAGTGGTAAAATAACGAGTAACATGATTTTAGAAAAGTACAACAAGAAAAAAGCTTATCTTTATAGTCACAGTGAAAAAAATGAGATTATAAAGACAATCCAAAAGATGGATGATTTTTTGTATTCAGTAGGATTACCTAATATAGTTGACGTACTCTTTATTATTATTATAATTTACTTTTTATTGAGACGTTTGTAATATTTGTAGCCATGATAACCTGATACACCTACTCCTAAAGCTAGTATAGAATCATAAACTTGTTCACTGAATTTTTGTTTATAAGCAATGTACAACAAACCAGGCATAATAATTAAATAATGAGTTAATTGAATAACGGTCCAGTACTTTAAACTAAACTTTTTTGGTAAATGAACGAGGACTGGTATCATTAAAGCCATAAAACCTAAGGCATAGAACTTCCATTGAGGAGTATTATCTTTTTTGTAACCGATACAAGCTAATAAAGTACCTGTAACTACAACATGGATAAGGTTTATAGTTTTCATATCAAATTTACTTCTAATTTCTTTAATCATATAATAATAAGAAATATTTTTTTAAAAAAAATTAACGACAACATGGAAAACATGCTAAACATTTAATCCATGGTTTTTTGTTAATTTTCATTTTCCCTGATTCTACTTTGATTATAGTATCAATAACTTTAGGAACCATCTTAATTATTATAGGGTCGAGGCTTTCTAGGGCTCCTGCATCGGTGTTGTTTACAACATGGATGAGGATATCTATAACAAGTTGTTTTTTTTCTTTACCGTGAAGATAGTAAAGGGTACTGACATCTCTCATAACTTCCATAGTAGCGTCCATTATATTATCTAATTGAAATCCAGTAGGAAATCTTTTAACAGCTTTAGAACCAAATTCAGTTACTAATTCGACGTGAGTTTTTTTTGACATTATAATTAATATAATTATTTTTATTCTACTGTTATTAAACATACTTAAAGAATATTGTATAATATAATTATCGCGTAAGAATGACATCAACAAAATCTACAGTACAAGTATCAGACATGACAAAAGACACAGTTACCTCAAAAAAAGAAACTCAACAAGTTGAAGAACTTGAACAAGACAAGTACAAAGACTTAATGGTTAAAATTGACGAAATGGCAAAACAATTAAAAGGTCTTGCTAATTATGTTAAAGACCTTCGTAAAGAAAATTTACAATTAGTAAAAGAACTTGCTAAACAAGAAAAAAAAAAGGCAAAGAAAGCAGAGGACAGAGCAAAGAAGGGACCAAGTGGATTTGCCAGACCAACGGATATCACTCCGGAGTTAGCCAAATTCTTGGGAATCCCAGCAGACGAGAAGATTGCAAGAACCGATGTAACCAAGAAAATCACAGGTTATGTGAAAGAACACAATCTTCAACAAGTAGACAACAAGAGAGTAATCTTATTGAAGGGAAAATACGGGAAAGCATTAGCAAAAGTGTTGTCCCCTATAGTAGACCCAGTAACAGGGGATTCTGTAGACCTAACCTTCTTCAACTTACAAAGATACCTCAAACATCACTTTCCAAAAGCAGCACCTGCAGCAAAGAAAGAAGCACCTGCAGCAAAGAAAGCAGCACCTGTAAAGAAAGCAGTTACAAAGAAGGCAGCACCTGTAAAGAAAGTAACAAAGAAAGCAAAGAAAACAAAGAAAGCAAAGAAAGCAAAAGTTCCTTTGGCATCAGGTGTAAAGGCTTAAGAGAAATAGTCAAAGAGCTTTATATGGAACCATGGGAAAGACACTATGAAAGAGAAGACCGTATAAAATATGTTTTACATGCTCAAAAAACTTTGGGTTATGAAAAGGCAGTACAACATTCTTATGTTTGGAGAAATATTAAACTATTGGGTTGTGGATACGGTAAAGAATGGAATTCTAGGGTAATGAAGCATTGTCATCAAAAGTTACTGTGAATTTTATAAATTACCAGCCCGTATGGCGTAATTGGCTAACGCATCTGACTTCTAATCAGGGGATTGTGGGTTCAAATCCCACTATGGGCTGATTGTTTATAATCACTAAAGTAAATTAAATAAATTTATTTTATTGAATATAAAATATTTATATTAGATATATGGCAGAAATACTAATGGCAATGCTTTTATTAGGTGGAGGTGCAGCAGTTATCGCTGAACAACAGAAAAAAAGAACGATAACTTCTCCAGTATCTGAGGGTAAATTAAGAAAGATTAAAAAATTTTTAAAAAAATCAAAGTTTTTTAAAGAAACAGATGCAGATAAAATTGTTAGTATTATTCAAAAAAGAATAAGTGGAGAAAAGGACTTAGAAGAACAACAGGAACAAAAAGAAGTAATTAAAGAAATTACTGAAGAAAATTCAGTTCCTGTTAGTCTTCCACAAGCTTGGTGCCCTAACGATAAAAGAACTACGTGTTCTTTATTTGATAAAGACAAACACTTCCCTACGGATTGTATAGGCGACATTGATAAAAAACAGTGTTTGGATAGAATACAAAAATACATTGTAGATGATAATAATAAACAAAGTCAATTAGAAGATTATTGCTCTAGAGTAAATGACGTATGTGTTTCTTATGATAATAAACAGTATGCCACTAGTCAAGACCGTCAAAAATGTGGAAATTTAATTCCTAATTGTAATTAAATAATTTTCTAACGTTACTAGTATATGATAGAAATTATACTTCTTATAATAAGTGCTATAATTGGAGTTGTTTTAGTATCTATTCCTAAAATAAACCCTACTCCTACTCCTACTCCTACAATTAAACCTAAAAAAAGAGTAAGATTTAAAGAACCTATTATGAGTTATTCTCAAACAAATCATGTGACGTCAGAATTGATGAGGCAAAAAGCTGAATTAAGTAGAAATAATTCCCCAGGTAATGAATTATTACATGTTAACAAATTCAATTGGGCACCTAGTGTTAATTATTAATTCGTAGAAAAAAATTTATTATTATAATATAACAATTTAATGGAAGAAAGTAAGTTATTATATTCTAATAATTATATTAATATTTATATGAATTCAAAATACATACATTGGGAAAGTCATAATACTAAATGTACATCAGAAGAATTAGACCAATTGATTCAAGTTTCTAATACTATACTTGATAAATTGTACAATGAAAAAAAAATGATTGGTTTAATATGGGATATGAGAAGTACACAAACATTATCTCCAAAACATGTAAGTCAAATTACAAATTTTGTTTCAGGAAGAACAAAGAAAAATGATGCTATTACTATAGCTAGTGTAATAATTATTGAAAATTCCATAATAAGAAATTTATTTAATATCGGATTAACAATATGTCCACCTAAATCAAGACCTGTTATAGTTACACATACTTTTGATAAAGCTGTTGAAATCATTGAATATCACAGAAATTTACTTTCTGAAACCACCTAAATGTTCTCTAAAACAAGCATTACTGTCTGTTGATTTTCTACATTGTTCTATTATTTTACGTTCTGTATCCCTAGGTATAACTTGTCTATTATCATCTAGTCTATAACCATTTGTAATATCAGAACCTCTCATTCCGAAAGAATTACCTCCTATCATACTTATTTCTTCACCCATACCTTTACCTGGTACTCCAGAAATTAAAAGATTATTTTGATCATCTGTTTTACTCATCCAAAATCCTGCTCCTGCTCCTTGTAATGGTAAAAAATCACTACTACAATTAGCTTGACCATATGCTTTCGAGCATAATTTAGGATTCCTTAAGGGTGCTGAATATTGATGGGTTTTACTGTACAAAGGATTGTACATACCAAAGTTTTCTTTCATGATTTTTTTCATTAGACAGAATAAAACTAATATTATAGCGATTGTTTTTAAATCCATATAATAGTAGTTTATATTTTTTTTAAGATTTTATTCTCCAGAAATACCAACTACTGAAGGTTTCCAATCTTCTTCGTCGTATTTTTTAGGTAAATACCAACTTGGGCTACCATTTCCTATATATTCAAACTTTTCTTTATTTAAACAAGAGCTCTTTAATACAAAGAATAACAATATTAAAAGTAATAGTATTTCAATCATTAATATTAATGTAGATAATATTTAAGTTTAAATACATAAAAAAATATGATTATAATAAATAGTGATGAATCCTAGATGGTCAAAAAACCCACCTGAAGAATGTTATCGTTTTGTGAATAAAATATTTTATAATCACTTAAAGTTTTCAAAATCAAAAATAGACTTATACAAAACTTTCGAAGAAAAGAAAAAATGGGGTAAATTTACTAAATTAATGAATCTTTATGAAAATATATTGTATATAGAACAGAATGAAAAAATAAGTAGAGCTTATTATAAACTAATAGAATTAGACCATAAATTTAAATTATTTACTGGTAATGAAATATTTACTGGTCATTTGTGTGAAGCACCAGGGGGGTTTATCGAAGCTACTTGTGACCTAGTGAAAAATCCTAAACATGTATGGATAGGACAAAGTAAAAATACTAACAGTTGTATTTTTAGTAAAAAACTACCTACAAATGGTAGTATACTGTGGGGTCCCGATAAAAGTGGTAATATATATAAAAATGAAACTATTGATGAATTTTCAAATGAGTCACATAAACAATGTCAAGTCATAACAGCTGATGGAGGTTTTGACGTAAGTAAAAATTATTATATTCAGGAACAAATGAGTTTTCGTTTAATATTTTGTCAATTTGTAACAGCCATCAAAAGTCTTAAAGTTGGTGGGCATTTCGTGTGTAAAATATTTGATATGTTTACTCTTCCAACAATCCAATTATTAGTATTAGTTAAATCTTTATTCGGTGAAATTAATATATTTAAACCATTAGCTAGTAGACCTTGTAATTCTGAAAGATATTTAGTTTGTAAAAATTTTATAGGAGTTGATAAAGGTACAATTAAAACTTTTCAATTAATTATACAAAAATGGCCTGCTAATCTATTTATGGTAGATTTAGGTATTAAAATTAATAGTAAATTAGAGAATACTATTAAAAACTTAAACAATACTTTAGTAGGAAAACAAATAGAACATCTTGAAGAAACACATAAATATGCTTCTCGAATATATTCTAAAGGATGGATTATAAGTCAAAAGTATAAACAACAACAAGCTTCTATAGAATACATTAAACATTTTAGAAACCGTGAATAGACAAAGTATTTTTAATTACCTTCTTCTTAATCTTCTTTCTCTTGGTCCTCCTAAATCCCTTGATATGGAATAATGTTCATTATTTAAATGTCTTATTTGTGCAGAAATTGTTTTCAATCTTTCTTCCTTTTCTCTTCTTCTTCTACCGGTTTCCGCTAATACCATAAAAAGAAATACAACAGTCCTTTTAATTTGTTTCCAAATTCTTCCCATCATAGAAGGTGGTTTACTAGCTTGTACCATTCTTTTAATATCTTTTTTATTAATCTTTTTTGTTATACCTTTTTCTTTTCTTCTTTTTATTTCTTTTTTTTTTAAAATCTTTACTTTCTTAATTAACTTTTTAATAGCATTATCTCCCTTTTTTTTTAAAACAATTTCTTTTTTTTTTAACTGTTTAATGAGAAGTTTTTCAGATTTTGGTACTTTCTTATTTCCTTTTTTAAAGGTTAAACGGATACCATATTTCTTACATTTATTCTTTAAAGATACAGAAATCTTTTTCTTAACCTTTTTACCAGCTTTACTCTTTCTAACAACCTTCTTTTTCTTTTTTAAAGATTTTTTACACTGGCCTTTTAGAACTTTGACAGATTTGTATACTCTTTTACCTTTTCGTTTAACGGTTAAACGAATTTTTAAGCGTTTACAAACCTTTTTCAAAGATGTAGGTATACCTACTTTTTTCTTTTTCTTTCCGAAAAATACTCTGACACCTGGAACACCACCTAGACCATGGTAGCCTCTATTTTCTAATCTTTGTACAGCAAATTGTCTTCTAGATAATTCATTAAATCGGTCTTCGTCAAAATTGGGATTCGTTCTCATACTCTCAAAGTCAGTTGTTTGTGCATTTGATAACGTTTCTCTACAAAATCCACATTTAATCCTTGAATTACCCATAATTCCACGATTGTCCCAATTTGCAGGATAATTTTTAATACAATCCAAACATATTAAAGACTCTACACAATTTGCAGGACAATTTTTTAAAAGAAAAGGTTTTTCACTAAGACATAAATAACAACTATTTTGTCTACCATCTACAAAACCTCTTCTAGAATTCCTTCTTACTAAATCTTCAGGATTAATTATTGCTTCTGGTGGTTCTTCTTCTCCAGGTTCCCTTTCTATCACTCTAGACGAACCAAAATATCTTTCATCATCCTCGTTAATCCCGCTACCAGTAAATCGTCCAGGTTCCATTTCTCTTATTATATTAAAAAGCATTTGATGTGTTGGAGTTAGATTTAATTGTTCATTACCAGGTAAAAGGATTTCAATATCTTCGTTAACTGTAAAAACTTCCCCTCCTCCTCTAGTGCTAGGGACATTTCTAAGATGTTTACACACTCTACGCGCTAACATCCTAGGAGACATTGTATACCGTTGAGCTATTGGTGAGATGACACTGTTATCTCTAAGGTTGCTGTGCCATGGTACAGATTGATTAAAACGAGAAAAGTAAAAATTAGGACATGAACATAATCTTAATTCAGGAGTCCAAAAATGATATGTATTAACACCAGTATCATTTTTAGTAACTTTTGTCGTACCCAGTCTTATACTATATACACGTAATGTATGACACAACCTAACATATTCTTGTAAAACTCTTACTAAGAAATCATGAAGAAGAATTGAAAGATCTCCTCTATCTATGTAAATATATTCTCCCCATCTTCGTTGTAATTCATTATTGTTGGCTATTACGTCATCTGTATAATTACTTAAATGTTGTTTTATAAAGAAACTAACAGCTCTTAATTCTCTATCATTAATTTCTTGTAAAATTTGATCAACTGGTATTGGTTGACGATTCTCAAATTTTTGTCGTGTTTTATTTACAATCCAATCTCTGTCAGCGTCACTTATAGTAGGATATGTTCCTCTTTCTCTTATGAATTCTATAACAGCTTCTCTTCTAAGACATTTTTCTGTCTTTACGCCTGTTAATATGGGATAACCACCTTCAGGATTATCCCAATTAATATCATAAAGTTCATCATGCCATAAATACCGTTTAGCTCTAATTCTAACTTCGTTTTCATTTATGACTTGTCTAGTGGTACTACAAACCTGAATTGCTTTTCTAAGTAAAGGTTGACCGATGTCCTCTCTTTTAAAAGGTACAATTTTGTGATAATTCCCTAGTATATAATTACTTAGTAAATCAGCCTCTGGTGCTACCCCGTCGTTAGTCTTAAAAAAATTATTATGTAATAAATAGTGAATACCTTTGCTTCCTAAATTATCTTCAATTGCAAAACTACTCGTGATTAAACCAATCATTTTAAGTGGATCATTGATAGAATCATTCATCAAATTTTTTGAAAATTCATGTACGTCAAAAGGATTATATCCTGAACCAAAATAATCAGGATTATTATTACCTAAAGGTTTTCGATAACCGCCCTCAGGATAAAGAAATCTTATTGCTGCTTGTGTTTCTCTCCTTTGATTGTTAAGACTACCCATCAAATGATTTTCACCATAATCATATAATGGTGCATTAAAATTTGCTCGACTAGCTCCGAATTTAGCTTTTCTTCTTTTAACTTTCTTCTTTTTAACTTTTTTCTTTTTAACTTTTTTCTTACACTGCGTTTTGAGGACTTTAACGCTTTTGTACACCCTCTTTTTACCGCGCTTGACAGTCAAACGGATACCTAACTTTTTACATAACCCTTTTAATGATTTTCCGGGTTTACTCATTAATAGTATACCAAGAAAATTATTTTCTTCTTTTTGATTTCTTTTTAACTTTCTTACGTTTCTTTTTTCCAAAATCACCAGAATTTGTAAATGGTAAAAGAGATACAATGTCTCTATCGCCGCGTATAGTTACTACGTCATCAATATCAGCAGGATCTTCGCTATCAGTAATTCGTATGAATAGCATATAACGTCTTTTATCATCATTATCAAACCAGTGTTCATTATTCCAAACTTTGTGTCCCCCATAATATCCCACAGGTAGGGGATGTATCGTGCCTTCAATTTTTTTAGGGTAGTGTCCTAACGTATAATTGGTAAATTTGTGTTTATTTCCATCATTTACTTTCCCTCTAAAGTGAACATATAATTTTAAACCAGCGGGTGGAACCTCTGTAAAACCCGTAATATTTGTAGGAGTTGTACCATCATCTGTAGCAATCTTAGCGTAACGAGCTAAATTTAATACATCTATTAATCTTCTTCTTTGTCTTACTACTTCTTGTGGTTCAGGTCCAAGAAAACTTGCTATTCTATTTTCTACACGTTCAGGAAAATTGTATCCCCTAGAAACAATATGAGCTCCGAATTTTCTCTTCCTCTTAACTTTCTTACGCTTTTTCTTTTTACCAGCTTTACGTTTACACTGTGCTTTAAGAACTTTAACGCTTTTGTACACCCTCTTTTTACCCCTTTTGATAGTCAAACGTACCCCCAATTTTTTGCACAATCTTTTTAATACTTTTCCGGGTTTACTCATTAATAGTAAACCAAGAAAATAATTATCTGTTTTTTGGAAAAATATATTCTTGTCCTAAAAATTTAAGGATGTCTTCTTCTGTTTTGAATCTACTATTCCTCAAATAGACTTTCTTTTTTAAGTCGTACAACCCTTTTTGACTAATCCTGTATCCCTTTTCGTTAGCTATTTTTCTCAATTTTACATTAAATTCTCCTGAACCAGTATGATGTAATTGAGCGAATGGAAGACATTCTAAAGGCTCCCAGAATATATCCAATCTCCTAGCTGTACCTCCTTCTCTGAAACGCACTATTCCCATAAATTTGTGTTCTCCGTTGGATAGAGTCTTCAAAATCTTTATTTTATCCTTGATTTTATTAAGAATTTTCTTAATACATCCATCATTCTTTTTTGAAACTATTAAAAAGTCAATATCTCCACTGGTTTCTTTTTCTCTCCTGTAAGAACCCATACATTCTCCTTCTATTCCATTAGGAAGACAATTTTTAAGAACCCTTCTCCATTTTACCATTTCTACTCTAGGTATTCTTTGTTCGATGTCATCGATGTATTTAGCACATTTCTTAAATCTGTCTTCACCTCTTTCTAAGATATCAGCAATACTTTTAAAACCTTCATCGTAAAGTCTTGAAGCAACTGCGTCACCAATACCAGGTATTCTTTTTAATTCTTGAATTGCTTGAACTTTTGGGTCAACTTTACTAACTTTAGTAACTTTAAGACTACCAAACTGAATAATCTCTTCTATTTTTTCAATAATCCTTGTTGGATTCTTCATTCCAACTTCTTTCATTGCTTCAAGAGCCGTTTCTTTGTCTTTAACAGGTTTATCGTAACTAACAATACCTCTAATAGCTTTTCTGTAGTTAGCTATTTTGAATGTGTAACCATTTTCCCTAGTACTAGAGACCTTTTTAATAAGTTCTTCAAACTCATCTTTTATGATTTTATTGATAGGATAATCTCCTAAATTTTCATCATAAAGAAACTCTTCTCTTTTTCTTTTTTTGACAACCATATCATGTCTAATTCCTTTGTACCTAGGAAATCTAGGGTATCCGTCACCAGTAAGTTGACTGTATGTATAAGTAATCAAAGTACCTATTGGATGAGTACTTTTGTAATTTTTTCTTACAGAATCATCCATACCACTTATACAAAATGTTTTTGGTT
>Ga0315315_10003485_pt1 | contig 14449 bp, 8 predicted proteins | sample M140m3416metaG_FD_203699 | JGI IMG/M metagenome (GOLD analysis project Ga0315315, IMG submission 203699) | Ammonia-oxidizing marine archaeal communities from Monterey Bay, California, United States - M1 40m 3416 | ecosystem: Environmental > Aquatic > Marine > Intertidal zone | place: USA...
AACACGTTTGATACTGTCTGCGTGCTGATTCATCTTGTCCGACGGTAGTTTGTCTGACTTGCGTGTCGCTTTGCCATGTGGTTCTCCGTCGAGCAACATTGGGTAGTAAATGAAGAACGGTCGGTTTCGATTTTTTATTGTGAAGTCAATCAGAAATGAGTTTACCTGCTCTGCTTCATGATCCACCTTTTCAAGTTTGCCGTTGATCAGCAGTTGAGCATCCGATTGGCGTCTGGGGGTTCGATTTTGTTTCATGTCTGGCTGATTCCACACGCAAGATTCATGGAAGCCGTGTTGCTGCAATGCATCAGGTTGATTGACGAGGTCATTGAGCTGCCAATGTCCGCCGACAGCGGTTTGGTAGCCACCATCACGTAATCGTTTTGCAACTGTAGTGAATCGTTCCCAATTCAGCCCGACGCCTCCCTGTGTTGCGATGTTGCGGTCCTCGGTCCAGCCATGTCGAAATGGGTATTGCCCCGTAAGCAGCGTGACTCGGGTCGGTGTGCACGCCGGCATACTCCATGCCGTTTCGTAACGGACACCTTCATTGGCCAGTTGGTCAATGTTGGGAGTCGCCTGCTTGGATCCGTAGCACGAGACCGAATCTCGGCTCAGGCCATCAACTAATATCAGGATGATATTTGGAGGCTCAGCAGATTGGCTAACAGTGCTGCCCAATGCAACGAACAGGCCAACGCTAATTAACGTGGTCAGAAATCTCATTTTGATTGGAATGCCTCGCTGATGACGACTTGGTGTATCAGGTCACGCAATCCGATTTCTTCTTTTGAGATTGCTTTGGTGATGCGGTCTACATCGTCTCGATCCGTGAAGCTCAGTCGGCGACCCAATGCGTAAACCAACAGCTTTTCAGTCAGGCACTGATTGAACTTTTCAGGGTGCTGTTTCAGCATGCTTTTGATGCCTTCAGGACCTTCGATGACGGTGCCATTGGCAAGTTCAGCGGTCCCGTCAATTGGCAGGCGTTTCGTGTAGCGATCACGCCATTGTCCCACGTGATCATAGTGTTCCATGGCTAAGCCCAAGGGGTCAATTTTTCGGTGGCATTCGTAGCATGTTGGATTGTTTCGATGTTTCTCCATCAACTGCCGAATGGTGGAAACTCCCCGTGTGTCAGGCTCAAGTGGTTCGATGTCGGGTGGTGGGGGACTAGGCGGGGTGCCAAGAAGATTTTCCAACACCCACACGCCCCGAACAACGGGTTGGGATTCCACGCCATTGGAAGTCGCGGTCAGAATGCTGGCCTGCCCCAGTAGTCCACCACGGTGGCTATGTGTGGGAAGATGCACCTTGCGAAAAGTATCTTCTGGTGGCACAGGTAAACCGTAATGTCGAGCCAGGGCGGGATTTAAAAAGGTGTAATCCGAGTCGATGAAATCAGACAAACTGCGGTTGTTATCAAGAATGTGGCGAAAGAAAAGGTGGGTCTCCTGACGCATCGCATCTTCAAGATTGTCTTCGTAATAAGAACGGTTGGTTTCCGGATCAGGTGGCATTTCGCCGAGTTTTCTCAGTCCTAGCCATTGGCCGACGAAGTTTTCTACCAATGCACTGGCGCGTTCATCCGACAGCATACGTTCGACCTGTTGTCTGAGCACATCAGGATTTTTTAACTCACCACGATCAGCCACGGTTCGCAATTCACGATCCGGCATTGAACTCCAGAGGAAATATGACAGACGTGTGGCAAGCTCATGGTCAGTGACGCTGTTTGAGGCAGTCGGCTTCGACTGTGTTTCGGCCAGATAGAGAAAGTTGGGGGAGGTCAGAATTGCTCGAGTTCCCAGTTTGGCAGCTTCCCAGAAATCACCTCCAGATTCGAGTTGCTGATGAGCCAACTGAAGGTAGGGAGCTAGCTCTGCGCGACTGACAGGGCGGCGGTAGGCGGCGTTGGCAAGCCTTAGTAATGATTCATCGAGGTAGTCTGCATCCGGTGTTGGGGGTGGGGTGGGAAAGAAAGTGGCAAAACCAGGTTGTGGCCACGAGTCATAAAATGGCCCTTGGATTTCGAGGTCGTGTACATGCAACTCAGGGCCCGAACCCAAGTACATTTCAGGTGGGTTACGCATTGGAAATAACGCATCGTCATTGTATTTGGGAAGGACTTTTCTAAGGATGCGTTTGAACGAACCGTTGGGGCCATTGGCCCAGTGAACATGAAATGTAAACCCTTTCTCAAGCCATACCCTATGTTCAATCTCGACTACTTCATTGTCGGGAATGACGTACTCGGCGATAATTCTGTGAGCCGTGCCACCCAAAGCTTTTGAATCAATCGAAATCGACAGACGCATGGGTTCAGACGAGTCGTATCGTAGATCCTCGTCGCTGTAGCGGGACACGCGGCGAATGGCCTGAGCCGAAAGCCGTATCACATATTCTCCGTCTGCGGGAACTCCTTTGCGTTTATCCAGTTGCCGCAGCCCGAGGGGTTGGCGGAACTTGATGAACATTCGCCCCGCATCTTTCCGTGCTTCTTTGTCGTTGTTCGGAGAGTCGATGCGGACGCCATTGAGTGTGACGGGCGCTTCTTTTGATTTTGGGCCCGCGTTTGAATCGTAGTGGATCATTTCGGGTCGGGGACCGGGCCGAATCACCTTTTCAGCTACCTCTCTCGCAGCACGCAGGTAATTTCGAAGTAGATAGTCAGAGGTGACGAGTCCCTCCCCTACGTTGTCAAAACCGTCCGTGATGTCGTCGGCCGGAAAGGTGGTTGTTGGATCAAAGTCAACCATCGGCAATTGAAAAAGGTCACGGATCGTGTTTCGATACTCGTTGCGATTGAGTCGTCTTAAGATTGCTTTTCCAGCGTTACCTCTCACGGCTAACTCTGCTTCTGCCATCATTTGCGTGAGCAAGGAAACGATTTTTTTGACCTCTTCCTGCTGCGGCTGTTTTGCTTCTTCAGGTGGCATCGCAGCCAAGTTAAGTTGATCGAGAATTTCCTGCAGCAGCTCTGCCTGTTGTACCAACTGGCCCGTATTACCAGTTCCCGTCTTGGTTGTTACCGATCCTTTCACTAATTGGTCAAATCGACGATCCGCTTTTTGGGCCTTCGAACCATGGCAGTCTACGCAATACTTGCGCAGAAAAGACGGTAATTCAGAGGGTGAGACTTCTGCTGCGGTCACCGGGGTCATCAGCAACAAAGTCAATCCACCTAAAAGGATGTTTTTCATGTCAGTAAGTGATTGAGGTTGCTGCCGTTGTTCGAGAATTGTTCCTGTTCGATGCCGAATCGCTGAAGAATCGATACGAACAGGTCACCTAGTGGGCGTCCATCACGATTGCGACGCTCAAAGAGATGATGGTTTCCGTGCTGGAAGCCACCACCAGCCAAAAGAACGGGAAGGTTGCGGCTTGAGTGAGAACTGGCGTTTCCCATGCCGCTACCAAACAGGACCGTAGTTGAATCCAAGAGAGGTTTGCCTGTGCTGTCTTTGGTTTCTTTCAATTTGCTCAGGAACGTGGCGAATTGGCTGGCGTAGAAACGCTCGATGATCGACAGCTCTTTTAATAACTCGGGGCGTTTGCCGTGGTGCGTTAATGAATGGTACCCCAGTGTGATCCCGTCGAATGGGAATAGACGGTTTCCCCCAGGATGACCAAAACAGATCACGTTGGTGGAATTGGTCTGCAATGCCAGTACCATCAAGTCGTACATGACCGATGTGTTGTAAGGATATTGAAGGTCAACAATTGTGTCGTCATCATCGCGGCCTCGAATCACATCATCCTTGATGGTTGGTTTACGAACATCAATCCATTCAGCCTGACGATTCAGTTTCCGTTCAACTTCCCGAATTGATGTGAAGTACTGGTCCAGTTTCTGCTGGTCCGCCTGCGCTAAGCGGACTCGCAAACTCTTGGCATCTTTTCGGACTACATCCAGGATGCTGGTGTCGTCATTCAAAAACTGACGTGTCTGCTGTTTGGCCTTGGCTGCATCGTCGACGAATAAGTTGGTAAACACGCGGACAGGATCGGATTGCGTTGGCAGTCGGATGCCGGCCCGGGACCATGAAAAACCTCCTGATCCGAGCAGCATTGATGGGAAACGCGTGTTCTGTCCAAGATGCTCGGCCAGTAACTGATCCAGCGACAGAAGGCGTTGAGGATTTTCCTTGGCGTTCTTCATCTCAACACCATTCAAGAACGTGTTGGAGCAACCGTGGCCCCCGCCGACGCCTGGGTGATCAAGGTTGGTGAAAAGACTGATGGCGTCGCGATGGGGCTGTAGCGATTCGAGCAAAGGTGGCATCTCGTAATCACTGCCCGTTTCAGTCGGGAAGAATCCACCTGGGTTCATGCCATAGTTGGGCGAAACGCAGACGAATCGCTTTGTCGCCTTGTTTGATGTTTGTTCAGGTTCTGCTCGTAAGGATGCAAAGCCTGGTAACGCGATTGCAACACCGAGCCCACGTAGGATGTCGCGTCTGGGAAGACCTGTCATCGTAAATCCTTGTTGGTGTCCGTTGAATGCCTTTAACGCTGTTGGAAGATATTGCTGTTCACAATGCCAGTGATCAGATCTCGCAGCCCATAACCTTGCTTCGCACAATCGGCTGCGATCTGCTTTATTTCAGCATCATCTCGAAACGTCAGTTCTCGTCCGGTTGCGTAGGAAAGCAGTTTGGCAGTCAGGGCTTCGGTGAATCGATCCTTGCGTTTAAGCAATAGCTTTTTGAAGTCTTGTTCGTTTTGAAATGTTTCGCCGGAGACCAGGTTTCCTGACCCATCGACGGGCGGATTACGCGCTGCTCGCGACTTGTAGTGCGAACGGTAACCACCGATCGGGTCGTAAAATTCCAAAGCGAAACCAGCAGGGTCAATTCGGTTGTGACAATCTGCACAGGCTGCCACGTTACGGTGCTTTTTCAGTTGCTCCCGTATGGTTACTGCCCCGCGTGTATCCGGTTCCAGTGGCTCAACGTCTGGCGGTGGCGGGGAAGGAGGTGTCCCGAGGATGTTTTCCATGACCCAGACGCCACGGACTACAGGAGATGTTTCGATTCCATTGGCAGTCAGTGTCAATACACTTCCTTGCCCTAGAAGTCCGCCCCGATGGTGTTTTGGTTTGAAGCGGACTTTGCGAAATTCTTCGCCGGTCACGCCTTCAACGCCGTAATGTTGTGCCAATGCACCGTTTAGGAAACTGTAGTCGCTATCAAGTAGGTTCAGGATTGATCCGTTTTCTTTTAACAGGTCGGCGAAGAAGAGTCTGGTTTCCTGTTTGAAGAAAATTTCCAAACGATCTTTGTAATAGGCGCCAAACGCCTTCGGATCAGGTGGCATTGCACCCAGGGTATCGATTCGCAACCAGTGATCCGTAAAGTGTTCGATGAATGCTTCGGCCTTTGGATCAGCTAGCATCCGTTGGGTTTCAGCGTTTAGTTGGTTCCCGGTCAGGTTGCCTGCAGTCGCTTTCGCAGCAAGGGTTTCGTCTGGCATCGAGCTCCAGAGGAAGTAAGACAATCTTGCGGCCAACTCATGGGGTGACAACGAGGAGCCGAGTTGCTCGTTGCCCTCATCGAGATAGAGGAAGCGAGGTGATGACAGAATTGCGACCAGTCCCAGCTTGATCGCTCTTTCAGGTTTGTTTCCAAGAGCCAAGCGGTCACGAATGAATTGCACGTAATGTTCGACATCCTCAGGCTTAACGGGCTGTCGAAATGCACGAGTGGTGAATCGCAGAACAAGTTTATCAAGGTCAATCTGGCTGGCGTCCATCTGTTGCCCGAACAGCAGTCGGTGACTCGCTGGTGGCCACTGCTCGTGAATCGGTCCACTGATATCCATGTTCCAGACACGAATACGGGGACCGTGATAGCGTTCAGATAGTACGGGGTTGTTGTCATTGCGTTCCAGTTCCTGCACCAAGGTTTGGGCTGCCCGGTCGCCGAGTTTGGCCGCATCGCGTTGGGTCGTGGTGGCGCGAATGACTTCCGGGTGGTGTTTCTCGGCAACCCGGCGAATGTTTCCTTTTGAGCTGATTCCGTTGGCCCAGCTTACAAACGGAACTGCACCTTTGCGTAGCCAGACCTTGGTTGAGAAGACTTTGGGTTTGCCATCCGGTAAGTCCCATACTTCCGTCAGGCGACGCTGGTCAGCCGCGTTTTTGTTTAAGAGTCTGGCATTGGGAGCAATCCACAATGCGAGTTTCAGTGGTTCTTGCCGATAACGCTCAAACTCTGCAAGGTCGTAGCCATGATTGAGACGGTTGGCAGCAGCAGCCTTGATGCTGATTTGATACCAACCATCAGCGGGAACGCCACCTTGACGTACAAAGTGAGTCACGAAGTTTGGGTGCCGTTCCGATGGTTGCCCATGGCCAATTTCAACGTAATCTCCCAGCTTCATCTGGTTTGCTGGGGATTCAGCAGGAACGATAAGCCGCCAGGTAACTGGAGCGCGTTGGTACGCCAGCACTCCGTTGAAGTCTTTGCCTGAATAGGACCAACTTGATGTTTCGGGACTAGGCCGGTCAAAGAAGCAGGCCTGATCCAAATACGCTTCAGCGACTTCCAGATAGCGTTGCAACTGGTAGTCTGACAAAGTCAGTGTTTCACCGTTGTTGTCAAATCCATGAATCTTGGCGTCCGGTGGAAAATCTCCAGTGGGATCAAAGGACTCGATGTCAACTCCAAGTAGGTCGCGGATTGTACGGACATATTCAAATCGGTTGAGCCGACGTAGTACTGTGGTGGATGATTTTCCAGCGTTGCTCGTCAAATCCAAGTAGCTCGTGATCCACGTAATCACTTCCTTGGTTTGCTGCGTGGAAGGTTCAGGAATACCTTTCTCACGCGGTGGCATTTCACCACGATTCATCGCGTCCAATGCTTCTTCCAGCAGATCTCTCGCATCTTCATCCAATGCCTGCTCGGTCGAAAACTGGTCAAGGCGTCGGTCTGCTTTCTGCTTCGTTGCGCCGTGGCACTGGTGGCAGTGCTGCTTTAGGTAACTCTGTACATAGGGAGGTATGCCGCCCGTTGCAGATGCAGTGGTCTCGTCGGGGGCTGCATGTGTCGCTGTCCCAAGCAAAATGAAAGCCATCGACAACGCAAAGAGCTGCATTGTCACCGTGTCGAATTTGCGCAAGGAAGGTTCCGTTCGGTTGGTTCGAGGTGCGGGGGCGCAGAAATTACAAAGCTTGTTCATGCCCGCATCTCCAAGCCTGGCAGGGTGCCACTTGCCGTACCAAAGCGGTCGGTTTCAACGCCAAAGCGTTGCAGCATAGAGACAAACAGACGGCCTGCTGGCGTCGCATTCTTCTGGTTTTCATCTTTGAAGTACGACTTGTGTTCACCGTGTCGGAATCCGCCGCCTGCCAGAATCAAAGGCAGGTTTTTGTTTGAGTGCGAACTGGCGTTGCCCATGCCTGAACCAAACAGAACCATGCTGTTGTCCAGCAACGTTTTCCCATTTCCTTCCGACACGGACTTGAGCTTATTTAAAAAGCGGGCGAGTTGAGCAGTGTGAAATTGTTCTATCACGGACAATTCAGTGATGTACTCGGGTACTTTTCCGTGGTGGGTCAGTTGGTGATAGCCGCGGCTAATGTCAAAGCCACCGTAGTTGGCTCCGATGTCAGCCAGTCCCAGTGTGATCACACGGGTGGAGTCTGTTTCCAATGCAAGCGCCATTAGATCGTAGTACAGCGGGACTCTTTCGATGAAATCCATGGTGTTGGCACCCCCTGGTATTTCATAGTTCACCTTGGGTTTGGGTTTTGTGAGCCATTCGCTTGATTGTGCAAGGCGTTTTTCCACTTCGCGAACTGACGTGAAATAACGATCAAGTTTGGATTTGTCCTGTGCGCCGACCCTTCGTTGCAGGTATTCGGCATCGGTCTTCACGAGATCGAGGATGCTCGCTCGTGCGGCCTGTTTTCCTTGTGTTGTTTTTTGAAGCTTTGGATCAATTTTTTGAAACAACAAACTGTAGAGAACGTCCACCTTGGAAATGGGCGGCAAAGATACTCCTGAGGCGTTCCAGGAAATCTGGTTATTTGGGTCGTTGCCGCTGGCGATTTGTAGGGATGGGTACCGTGTCTCGGAACCCACGAGTTGAGCGGCTTTTTGGTCAACCGATATGTTTGCTTCCGGCATGTTTCTGGAGTGTTTTGATAATACTCCCGACAGGTAAGCGTGTACTCCGCCGTGCCCACCCTGTGCCTCGACTCCATGGTCAAGTCCAGAGAATACCGTGAAGTCATTACGGAATTTCTCTAACGGTTCGAGACGCTCAGTGAGTTCGTAATTTTTCCCTGTGGTTGTGGGAAAGAATAGCCGAGGCACGAAGCCAAAATTCAAGCCCACGCAAACCATGCGTGTCGCGGTTGCTTCCGTTGGGGCAGCCATTGCTTCCAAGGAGGGTAACGCCATCGTCGCCCCGCTGACACCTCGCAAAAATGCTCGTCGTCTCATTTTGTTCTCTGTTGTCCGTTCGATTTCGGTTCTGTTTCCTTGACAATCACTCGAATCTGATCGACTGCAGATCCTGCTGAGAGGTCAAGAGAAAGTGTGCGTCGATCATCACTCAAAACTACTGCATCACGTTTTATTCCGAGGTTATCTTCTTTGCGTGTGGGTTCGATTCCACGTCGCGTGGTTTTGTACTGGCCGTCAGGATGGCCGAGTAGAGTGTCCGTATTGGTCAGTCGCGAGGTGCTGGCTATCAAACCAATAACTGGTTTGTCGAAGGTGATTTGCCCTGTCACCCGAGGCTTGTTTTCTGAGTTTCGTTCTCTCGTTCCAAGTGGATCCAGTTGCAACAGATAACTTCGGACGGTGGTTCCTGCGGCAATTTTCTGCTCGTTGTGGCGATGAATTCGCTGGTACAGTCCCGGTGATGTCAGATCAACTGGAATTTCGGAATCCAATGTGATTCCCTGACGTTCCGCAAACACGACAATGTGTTCGTTGTCCTCGTACCTGCCGGGCACAAATTCTGGCCCCGGTGAAACAAACTTCATCAAGCCAGTCGCTTGGAGAACACCCGAGGTGACTGGCCAGCCATCTTTGAAACGATTTGTTTCATACAGGACAGACTCGATCTTTCCTTCCTGAGGCTTGGATCGTACGGCACTGCCTGCATGAAGAAGGCGGCTCTTGCTGTTTGACGTTTCGCCGCTTGCGCTGACTTCTACTTCGCCTTCAAAAACACAAACATCTGTTTCGCCATCGACTCCGACAGCGAGGCCAAATGCAGTCCCCAGATCGATAACGTCGATTGCCGGAGTTTCAATTTCAAAACCAATCGCAGTTCCAGGAACATGGACTGTCAGAACCCCTTGGTGTAGTCGAGTTCGGTTAGCAGAAAGAATTTCAAACTTTGCCGGTCCTTGTAACGTGACCGTCGCACCGTTGGAGAAGTCCAAGCGTGCAATGCCAACCTGCAGTTGCACCATGCCACCACCAACTGCATCGCCGGTCACACGTGGACCTGATTGCCATCCCGCGTTTTGTTGGTAAGCGATTCTGGCGATGCGTTGGCTGCGTGCGGCCGTTTGTCGGTTCGGTGATTCGGATTCTGGAATTGATAGAAATGCAAACAAGAGAATTGCAGCGGTTGCCATTGCCAAAATGAACCACTTTTTTGAATGCCAGCTGGTATTGGTTGTCGAAGCTACCGTGTTTGGCCTTCTCGAAAATGTCTGCTCCTGCCGTTGTGTGTCAGGCTCGGTTTCATCTGAATGCGAGGTCAAATCGCGAAAATGCGACATGGCTTCTTTTTGGACACTACGACGCTGAAGGGAGCGACGAAGATCAGTGTGTAACTCAGCTCTCGCTGCCAACAGTTGCAAGTTCTGATCCTCTTGCAACCACTGCTCAAACTGGGCAGCGTCCTCTGGCCCCAAGCCACTGTCGAGATATTGGTCTATTTTTCCTTGGTGCTGCGTCATCATCTTGCCTCTTCCATGGCAAGACGTTGTTGAACGCACGCGGCCAAGCGATCTCGTAAGCGAGTCAACGTGACGCGGATGGAAGCAGAGGTGGAACCCACAGACTTCGCGATGCTGTCCGACGGAGCGTTCTCCACGTATCGCAGGTCCAACAGCTTTCTTGAACGCTCTGGCAGGCTGTCCAAACAGTGTTCGAGAGCTTCCCGCCTCTCGTTGCGCCCCGTTTCTCGACTCGCAATGACCTCGCCAAGGCGACTCAACAAGTCATCGGAGAAAACCAAACGGTCACGACTGCGATGGCGGTAGAAATCGATGACACGTGATTTTGCGATCCAAAGTGCCCAGCCGAGAAAAGGTCGTTCCGGATCATATTGATCGAATCGACGAGCGGCTTCCTGCGCAATCTGTTGAACCAGATCTTCAGCGTCATGGAAACTCGAGATCACCGCAAATACATAGGCTGATACCGATGGCTCAGCGGCCATCCAGTGCTGTGTAAAGACTTCGCGGCGATCATTCTCGGACTGATCTCGATTCATGCTTTTTTTTCCATCCTGACAGTATGCCGTCAGTCAGTCGGAATCGTTAACAAGATTCACGACAGGAATTAAAAGATTTGTGAGTGAAAGCGGGGGATGCGTTAAAAACCGTGAGTTTGGGCTGATGGACGTGCGGATTGCGGACTTGCACAATCCAGCACACTTGCTCATGGCATAGAAGGTCCCGTGCAATGTGCCCGGAAATAAATGTGCCCGGAAATAAATGTGCCGGGAAATACTTGCGTGGCATGATTCAAGCGGCCATGATCCGGATAGCACCATCAGCCGGCTTTTGCGGCAAAGGTAACGCTAGCAACGATCTCTGGTTACTAAGCCGTTTTTTTGGGGCCCACTGCCGGAGTCGCGTCGCCGAGGATGGCGACTGACTCATGCGAGCTGTACTCCTTGTACTTCTCAGCTATTTCTTATTTTTCACCAGACACGGCGCCTGCCACATTTTCGATGTGATCTCTAACTCGGCTGAAAGCGTTAAGCACAGCAAGGTAAGCAACACTTACCTGTGGAGAAATGGAGCCCTCTGACAGGTCAGAAAGGTGTTCGCGTCTAAGTTGCTTGATCTGTTTTCGGAATCGTTTGGAGATACTTTCTGTCTTGGTGATAACACCTGGGTCGTTAGCTGCTAAAGCTTGGTTGACCAGATCGAGGTACTCCGTTGACATCTTGTTGAGTATCTTGATGCCGGTTCGTTCCGTCGTTGTGAACCGCTCACCATCACGCCGCAAGCGAACATCAAACTTGTGAATGTTGACGATGTAGTCGCTGATCGACTCATACTCGTCGGCCATGCGGAATTGTTGCCGGGCCTCTACTGCGACCGAGTGCGGGATATCATTCGACAGCAAACTCGTCACATGTTTTGCGATTTCATCCTGAACTGCGTCCAGCACCTGCTCACGATGCATGAGCTTGTCTGCAAGCTTCTTGTCGATTTCATCTTGGTCATAAAGTTCATCGATCCATGCAAGCATCTTCTCGCAGCCTGTGGACATCTTCTCAATCTCTTTCCGCGATTGTTCAATTGCAAGCAGGGGAGTTTCGAGTAGTCGCATGTCCAAGTCAGTCAGGCTTGGCTTTTCTTTGAAATCTTTGGAAGGCACGATTCGTTCCAGCAAACGAACGAAGAGAGGCAGGAAAGGCAGGAACAGAAGGGTGTTGACGATGTTGAAAATTGAGTGAGTGAGGGCAATTGCCGCTGTCGTGTAGGGATAGGTCTCTTTTCCATCGACTAACACCATCTCGGAGACATCGTTATCCAAAATTGTCTGAATGAATTGGATATACCAGGTAAAGATCAAGGTGATCCAGAAAACACCGATCAGGTTAAATATCATGTGGAAATAAGCGGCCCGCTTGGCATTCGTCGTTGCCCCTAGTGAGGCGAGCAATGCCGTGATGGTCGTGCCAATGTTTTCACCCAGTACCAAAGCCGCTGCGGTTTCGTAACCGATTACTCCTTGGGTAGCCAGCGAAATTGTGATGCCGAGTGTTGCGGAGGAGGACTGCACCAGCGTGGTGAGCAGACAACCTGCCAATGCACATTTGAGCACACCCAAGTAGTTGTCAGCCGTAAAGTATTTGAATGAGCTTTCGAATTGCGGAGTCTCTTTGATGATCGCACAAGCGTCCTTCATCAACTCGAGGCCAAAGAAAACCATTCCCACGCCCATGATGGCCATGGCCCAATAACGCCAACGCTCACTCTTTGAAAACAGAAAGAAGAAAGCTGCAATCCCGAGCAGTGGCAATCCGTACTTGCCAATCTTCAGTACCAGAATCCAGCCGGTGATAGTGGTGCCGATGTTGGCACCCATGATCACGCCAATCGCTTGCGATAGTTCCATCACACTGCTGTTGACGAAGCCGACGACCATCACTGTTGTGACAGAACTCGATTGAACAACACAAGTGACGACGACGCCGACGATCGTGGCGAGAAAACGATTGTTGGTGACGACCCCAATCAAACGTCTCAGGCTCGCGCCGGCAACTGCTTGCATTCCGTCGGACATGTTCTTCATGCCAAGGAGGAAAATTCCCAAGCCGCCCATGAGGCCGAACAACAAGTTCATCAGTGCTTCGAGTTCCAAGTTGCCACCGTAAAGATTGCAAGAGTTCTTCGCCGTTGCCTAGCAGGCTCGCGAAGTGATTTTGGGATAAATTCAGTCGCTAAGAGTCAGTCCTGTAAAGCATTTGGTAGCAAATCGAGAGGAGATGAAAAACACCCCCTCGTTGCAATTTGTGAATTTGTGATTGGGGAATGGCGGTTGCGGCACGGGTACAGGCATATTTACCGCGGTTTTTGTGGGAAAAACCATTCTCGGTCAATTCCGTTTTTAAGTGGGGAATTCATCTGATTTGATTCGTTTTGAAGAAATTGGGATGTGAATCTGTAGCGGTCATCATGACTCGCGAGACGTGACCAACGTTGGCTCATAATGCGTTTCGGGCGCTGGCGATGAAGAGCCGGCGATTGTTAGAGATTTCGATAGCGATTTTCCCCTATTCTGACTGCTAGGGACCTTGAGGGTTGTTGCTAGGCGAACCCTTGTTTTACCTTGCCTGCGAGGTGCATATGCTGTTTCTGCATGCCTCCGATTCTCGAACACTGTTCTTGTGCATGATCTGCCTGGCAAATGCCCGATCTGTTCTGCCAGCAGGCAGGTTCAGAAACGATCGCGTGCTCCAAAATCACATGAAGCCAAGTGAGTGTGATGACAATGACGCGTTGGGTTCAGCTTTATGTATCCGCTGATGCAGGTAAGGACGCGCTTTGTGTAACGGTCGGATAATTTGGTCAGGTAGACCGGTATCGCTGCGTAACAACCACTGCCAAAAACCTTGTCTACCAATTGCTCAGGCGTTCTAGTTGTTTTAAGTCGGAGGTATTCGGCAGTTTCTCGCTTTTGATCAGGACAGTGTCGTGAAAAAGAAACTCGGTCTCGTGTTGTGTCTCAGTCTGCTGGTCAGTGTCTGGATCGATCGTTCGCGTCGGCGAACCGATTTTCAGGGAGATGCGATGGTCGGGTCTGCGATGGTTGGAACTGCGGTGGCTGGAACTGCCAGTGCCGCGCCCAACCAACGACAGCAGGTAGGACATCCGACTTTTGTGAGTCCGCACGCATCGCCTATCAGGTTGCTGGATCGACTTGTGTTTGTGGTCAACACACCATCGGATACTGTTGACGTCATCGATGCTGATACACGGGAAGTCATCACGCGAATCAACGTAGGCATCGATCCTGTGAGCCTTGCGGCTCGACCAGATGGAAAAGAAATGTGGGTTTCAAATCATGTTTCTGATTCGGTGAGCGTGATCGACACTGACGCTTTGAGTCCAACCTATCTGCAGGTGGTGGGTACGGTTCAGGATTTCAACTCAGAAACAAGAGCAACGCATTTTGACGAGCCTGTTGGGATTGCATTTGCCAACAACAAGAAAGCCTATGTGGCGTTGTCATCCGAAAATCAGATTGCCATTGTTGACGTTGCAGATCGCGAGGTCACGGGGCACCTGAAAATTACAGCTCAAGATCCCCGGCAGATTATCGTGCGCAATGGTCTGCTGTATGTCATTCCGTTTGAGTCCAATAATAAAACTCAGTTGTCTGGCGGCACCGGTGACCTCGATGGCAAATTGGTGACCTTTGATGCTTATCAGCATTCGATCGCAAACAACAACGTGCTGTCGCTTGGAGCAGTGGTCGACATCATCAAGCACCCGCGGGTGCCTGACCGTGATTTGTATGTCTTTGATACTGAATCTGATCGTTTGGTGGAAACGGTGGATTCGCTCGGAACGCTTCTTTATGGCATGACTGTCGATTCCAAGGGGCGCGTTTACATCGCACAAACGGATGCTCGAAACGAGGTGAATGGTCGTGCAGGAACCAAAGATCATGGGCTTGCTGAACTTGAAAATCGAGCATTTCTGAACCGCATCACGAGCGTTCTTCCTCGC
>Ga0315315_10003486_pt1 | contig 14446 bp, 14 predicted proteins | sample M140m3416metaG_FD_203699 | JGI IMG/M metagenome (GOLD analysis project Ga0315315, IMG submission 203699) | Ammonia-oxidizing marine archaeal communities from Monterey Bay, California, United States - M1 40m 3416 | ecosystem: Environmental > Aquatic > Marine > Intertidal zone | place: USA...
TTAACTAACCAAAGAGGAATCCCGTTAATGTAATTAATTAACAATTTGTTCATACTGTGGTCAACATGTTTCATTAAACAAATTGGACCCAGAAACATCTCACAAAATTGTTTGTATGGTTTCCAAACATAATTTTCTTCTTTAATTAACTCAAAACTAAGTGTGTCTATGAATATTGGGTTATTATTATTAAACTGAATATTATATGGGGTTGCGTCTTTCAATGTCATTCCATATTGAATTGCAATTTTTTGAATTTTTAATGTCAACAACAATGCATCCTTAAATTGGTTGAATGACCATTCGTATGGGTAAGATATGAAAGGTATTTTTTCAACTAAAAGTTTTTTATACTGGGAGGGGATATTATTTTCTTCTTTAACCTCGCTGTGTTTTACCAATAATTTTTTTTGGAGAAGTTCCGCATATAGCCCGGAATCCATAAGGTGATCAAAATTTTTTTTATATGAAAAGTTAATCGACCTAAAGACATTACCATTTTCATAGAAAATAAATCCAGAGGGGTCTCTGAATGAACCTCCATCTCTCATTTTCGTTTAAATAAATTTTTTATTTTATTTTTTACTTTTTTAGAAAAAGCTACAACTGTTGCAAAAGCTGCAACGATAAGCTGAATTATAATCATTCCTGTACCTGGATCAATATATAGAGATGTTATTATCAAGGAAATTTATTAAATTAATCAAAAGTAATATTTTATATTTAAATTATATTTCTAAATTCCAAAAAAGTGATAATCTTTAAATCTTTTTTTGAGTATTCTTTGCTTTAAACCAAGTTGAGTAAGTGCATCATTATAACTCTATCCAATTATCATTTTTTATAGACCAATCAACAACTTGTTTTATCCTTTCAGTAAGTTTAATTGATGGTGTCCAGCCTAAATTTTTCATTTTTTCACCAGACAGAGAATATCTTAAATCATGGCCAGGCCTAGAGGAGTGAAAATCTACCATCTCATATTTTAATTCCTTTCCCTGAGCATCAGCAATTATCTGTGCAAGTTTTAAATTATTAATTTCCTCTGCTCCAACAATATTAAACTTTGGGCATTTAGCTCCTCCAAAATCTATTTCAGATTTTAAGTCTTCTTTAAGTAAAAAGTAAATTGCTTCAGCAACATCTTCTGCATGAATATAATGTCTGGTTCCTGGAATAGTTTTTGTTTTATCAGAATGAATAGTAATTTTCTCTCCATCTCTAATTTTTTTTATACACATTGGGATGAATTTCTCAGGGTGTTGCCTTTCTCCAAAAACATTCATTGTGTGAGTTATATAAACTGGAAGATCATAGGTGTTTTCATATGCGACTGCTAATTCTTCACCTCCAGCTTTTGTTGCACTATAAGGATTGGTTGAGTTATACCTGTCATTTTCTTTATAATTAATTCCCTTTGGAGCTGGACCAAATACCTCGTCGGTGCTAAAGTAAACAAATCTCTCAAGTCCATTTGTGTCATTTTGAAATCTGGCATATTCTAAAATATTTGCAGTTCCTACAACATTATCTAGAACAAATTCCATAGGATAATCAATACTTCTATCTACATGCGATCCAGCAGCTAAATGAAGTATTATGTCTATTTTCCCAATTTCTTTTATAATCCAAGGGTTTATTTCAGATTTTAAATCATGAAATACTACTTTAATTCTTGATTTCTCATGAATTGAAAGTTCAGAAAGAATATTATCAAGTCTATTAAGATTCCCGCTATAATCAAGCCTATCTAATGAAACAATATTCCAGTTAGTATTTTTTATTAAATAATAAATTAGATGATGTGAAATAAATCCTGCCCCACCCGTTATCAAAACATTTTTCATTATATTTTATAAGTTTGCTATATATTCTCTTAATCTGTCTTTTGGTTGCCAATTCAGTAAATTAATTAAATCATCATTTACCCTTAAAGTCTCTCTGTAATTTCCTTTTTGATCTGGAATATATACTGAATTGATATCATATTTTCTCTTAAACATTGCATATAGTTCATTTATACTATAATTAATCCCTGTCCCAATTTCCCATGCATCATCATGATTAATCTCAGAGTTTGAAATTTTTAATAATCCGTCTACTATATCCTGAACATGAGTAAAATCTCTTTTTTGATTGCCATCTCCAACGATTGGTAATGGTAAGTTTTTACCAACCTTTACTTGCCAAATTCCTATTACATTTCCAAACTTTTCATCTAAAGGTTCCATTGGCCCATAAACATTATAAAATCGAGCAATTTCAACATTTACATTATATGATTTTTTGTAAAGCTTACATATTTCTTCACCTAGAAATTTTGTCATTGCATATGGAGAGTCTGAGGGATCATGATGTTTAGACGATGACCCAGCATATATTACTTTCACCTTATTTATCCTTGCCCACTCCATCACTTTTGTTGTCCCTGTAACATTTACTCTAACCGACTCCTGCGGATCATCAAATGAAGGCTGAACTCTAGATTGAGCAGCAAGATGAAAACAAATGTCAAAGTTCTTTTCAAGCTTAAGTATGTTTTCTATATCATCATTTATATATAAAGCTCCTTTAACTTCATTTTCATTAGTACCAGTTGAGTAGTTATCAAGGGATGTTACATTGCATCCAATTTCAATTAATCTTTTGATTAGATTTGATCCAATAAAACCAGCACCTCCTGTAACTAAAATATTGTTCATTAGCATTGTTTACACAAATATAAATTAATATTAAACTCATTATATGAAATGTCATTATCATTTTTAATAGATTCAGCAATATTTTAAAAAAATTAAAAATATATCAATAATATACTTTTTATTAAGTACTTTTGTTACTTAATAAGTAAAAAATTAAATTTTATTGTAATTAATATAAAATGAAGAAGTGGTTTGTAATATACACTAAAGCTAATCAAGAGATAAAGGTTGCAGAACAGTTAAATAAAATTGGTATCTCTTGTTATTGTCCAACAGTAACAATTATTAAGCAATACTCTGATCGTAAAAAGAAAATACTTAAACCTCTTATACCTTCCTATGTTTTTGTTTTAATTGAAGAAGGTAGGCGAAATGATATTTTTTCTGTTTTTGGTGTAGCTCGCTATATGTTTTGGCTGGGAAAGCCTGCAGTAGTTAGAGAAAAGGAAATTGAATTGATGCAAAAATATCTTAGCGGTGAATTCCAATCAGTTTCATTAACAAACTTTACAAAAGGTCAATTACATAAAATTTCTGAAGGAGTATTTGCAGGGAAGATTGGGAGAGTTATAGAGATTCAAAAAAATAAAATTAAGCTACAACTTGAAAGTTTAGGGATGATAGTTACTCTTAAACTTGAGGCTGCTTAATTTAAGTGATTAAATCACATTTTTATTCTATGTTTTATGGGACATATGTGGCGAAGCCGTGAAAAAAATTTAAAACAAAAAAATGCTAGGAGAACTTATTACATCTAAGACACGACTTAGGCTTTTAATTAAGTTTTTTGTTTCACAGGCTAATAAGGGGCATTTAAATGGATTAGCAAATGAGATGGGTGAGTCTACAAATGGAATACGAAAAGAGCTTAACCATTTAGAGCATGCAGGTTATTTAAAAAAATTAAAAGTTAATAATAAGGTTGAATATAAAGCAAATACTGATCATCCTTTATTTGATACATTAAAAAAAGTAGTATATAAACACCTTGGCCTAGAGGATCTAGTAAGCACAGTAATTGAAAGGATGGGTAATGTTAAAAAAATAATTTTAATTGAAGACTATGCTAAGGGAATTGATAGTAAAAATATAGAGGTAGTATTAGTGGGACAATATTTAAATTTTGAATATATAAGTCAACTAGAAGAAAAAATTGAAAATCTAATTAAACGAAAGGTTAGTTTTTACTTAGCATCTAAATTTCTATCAGACAAACCACATATTGTAATATTTAATAAAGATGAAAAATAAAGAAATTAATAATTCAGAACGTCCATGGGGAAAATATCGTATTATAGAAGATAACGTGAACTATAAAATTAAAAGAATAGAAGTTAATCCAAGAGGTAGACTATCCTATCAATATCATATGAAAAGATCGGAGTCTTGGACTATAATAAAGGGACAAGGAATTGTAACAATAGATGGTATAGATCAAAAAGTTAGTGCAGGAGAATCAATAAAAATAAATAAAGAAGCTAAGCATAGGATATTAAATAATGGTGATACTCCTCTAGTATTTATTGAAGTTCAAACAGGAACTTATTTTGGTGAAGATGATATTGTAAGGATAGAGGATGATTATAATAGAATATAAATATGGAAATTAAAAACATTTGCTGTATTGGTGCTGGTTATGTGGGAGGTCCAACTATGTCAGTTATTGGATTAAAATGTCCACATATTAATATAACAGTAGTAGATACTGACCCAGATAGAATTAAAGCATGGAATGGACCATTAGATGAATTGCCCATTTATGAGCCAGGACTCTCAGATGTTGTAAGAGAGGCTCGTGGGCGAAATTTATTTTTTTCAGATGATATTGCTGGAAATATTGAAAAAGCTGAAATGATTTTTATGGCTGTAAATACACCTACTAAAACTGAAGGGGAGGGAGCTGGTATGAAAGCTGATCTTAGAAATATTGAAGCTTGTGCCAGAGATATTGCAAAGTATTCAAAAAAAGATAAAATTATTGTTGAAAAGTCTACTCTCCCTGTTAGAACTGCAGAAAAGATTAAAGAGATATTACATGAAAACTCTACAGACATTCATTTTGAAATCTTATCCAACCCTGAGTTTTTAGCTGAGGGAACTGCTATTCAAGATCTGTTTAAGTCAGACAGAGTATTAATTGGCGGAGATGATTCAGAATCTGGACAAAATGCAGTAAAAGCTTTGGTTGACATATATTCACATTGGATTCCAAAAGAAAAGATTTTAACTACAAATGTATGGTCTTCAGAACTTTCTAAGCTTGCTTCCAATGCAATGCTAGCTCAGAGAATTTCATCTATAAATAGCCTGTCTGGACTTTGTGAAAAAACAGGGGCTAATATTGATGATCTTTCTAAGGCTATCGGAATGGACCATCGAATTGGTCCAAAGTTCCTAAAGGCTTCAGCGGGATTTGGAGGAAGCTGTTTTCAAAAAGACATTCTTAATCTGGTTTATTTATGTAAATTTTATGGACTTGACCAAGAGGCTGAATATTGGCATCAGGTTATAAATATAAATGACAATCAAAAAAAACGATTTGCCCAAAAAGTCATTGATCACTTTGATGGAAATTTAATTGGTAAAAAAATTGCAATCCTGGGCTGGGCATTTAAAGCAAACACTAATGACAGTAGAGAATCTGCATCAATTAAAGTTTCTGAAATATTATATAAAACTGGTGCATCTATTACAATTTATGACCCAATGGTTCAGGAGAGAACAATAGTAAATGATATAGAAGGTTTATGGGATACTGAGATAGATTTGAATTATCGAAGAATAAATATCGTTGAAAAATTAAGTGAAACTTATGAGTGCGACTCATTTGTTATTTTAACAGAATGGGATAAATTTAAACTTATAGATGTAGAAGAATCAAAAATAATTTTTGATGGAAGGAACATAAATCAGAATAAAAATAAAATTTCAATTGGCAAATAATTTTAAAATATAATTTACCAGTTAATTAACTATATACAAAATCAAAATTCATTAATGAAAATTTTCAATCTTGAGTAAATTAAAAATAATTATCGTTTCAGGATATTTTAACCCCATCCATAAAGGTCACATAGAATATTTTAATAATGCTAAAGAGCAGGCAGATAAACTTTTTGTTATAGTAAATAACGATAAACAAAGAGAGCTGAAAGGTAGTAAAGAATTTCAAGATGAGAATGAACGTTTGTTCATAGTATCTAATATTAAAGCTGTCAATAAGGTTATTCTTTCAATTGATAATGATAGAAGTGTATGCAAAACCATTGAATCTATTGCTTATGAATTTGGAGAAAATTTCAATTTAGGATTTGCAAATGGAGGAGATCAAAACAATGAAATTTGCCCAGAAAGAGATATCTGTAATAAACATGGGATTCAACTAATTGACGGTTTAGGAAAGAAAATACAGTCAAGTAGTTGGCTGCTAAAGAAATAAATATGAAAAATTTTAAAATACTTGATTGTACATTAAGGGATGGTGGATATTATACTAATTGGGATTTCAACCCACAGTTGGTAAATAAATATTTAAAATCAATTGAAGGACTCCCAATTGACTATATTGAAATTGGCTACAGAAACTTAAAACAAAGTGTATACAAGGGGGAGTTTTTTTATACTCCTTTGGAGACCTTGAAGAAGGTAAAGAGTTTAACTTCAAAGTTAGTTGTTTTAATAATTGATGAAAAGAACCTTTCTGAAGATGATATAAAGCAAGTTATTGAACCATGCAGAGAATATATAGAGATGATAAGAATTGCTATTGATCCTGAAAGATTTGATTTAGGAATAAAGAAGGCTAGTGTAGTGAGAAAACTTAGATGTAAAGTTGCATTTAATGTTATGTATTTAAGTAAATGGATTGATGACAATTCCTTTCATAAAAAATTAAATGGAATTGAACAGCATATTGACTATTTATATCTAGTAGATTCTTATGGAAGTGTTTACCCAAAAGATATTAATAGATTACTAAAAAAAATAAAATTAATTACACCTGTTAAACTTGGGTTTCATGGTCACAACAATATGGAACTTGCTCTGGCTAATTCAATCGAAGCTGTAAGCAGTGGAGTTGAAATAATTGATGCGACAATATTAGGAATGGGACGAGGAGCTGGTAATTTAAAAACAGAGTTATTGCTAACTCAAATAAGCAAAACTCAAGAAATCGATTTTAATTTGATTTCTAATATTGTTTCTGAATTTCATTTATTAAAAAAGAAATACTCTTGGGGGACTAATCTGCCATACATAATTTCTGGATTTCACTCTATCCCACAAAAAAAAGTAATGGACTGGTTAGGTAAAAAATTCATATCATTTAACTCAATAATCCAGGCCTTGGAGAATTCAATTTCTAATAAGGAAGAAATAGGATTACCTACGATTAAATTTAAAAAGGGATATGATAAAGTTCTTATTGTTGGAGGCGGAAATACTGTTGATGAAAATATTGATGCCATCAAGAGTTTTTTAATAAAAAACAAAAATTCATTAATTGTTTTTTCGAGCAGCAGACATATTAAACATTTTCTTGATATTCCAAACGATAAAATGATTTCTTTTATAGGAAATGAAATGGATAGATTTAAAATAAATATAAAAAATAATCCTAATTTAAAAATTATATTCCCCCCTAATCCTAGAGAATTTGGAACTTATTTACCAAAAGGATGGGAATCACAATCATTTGAATTAGAAAAGAACCATAAACTTAAAGTACCTGAATACACCCATTGCTCATTATCAATGCAAATTGGTTTAAAAACTAAATTAAAAACATTTTATGTTGTTGGATTTGATGGATATAAAGAGAACTCGATAAACAAGAATTTCAGGGAAGTTTTTTATGAAAATGAAGAAATATTCAAAAACTTTTTGAATGAAGGAATTGAATTAATTTCTCTTACTCCTTCATTATATAAAAGCTTTATTCCTGATTCAATTTATAGCATTAATAATAAGTAAAAATGAATATTGTTTTAATAATTCCCGCTAGATATAAATCTTCTCGTTTCCCCGGGAAGCCTCTTACTATAATAAAAGGTAAGTCTATGATAAGTCGGGTTTATAATCAATGTTTAAAAGCTATATCTAAAGATTCAATATATATTGCCACAGAAGATAAAAGAATAGCAGATCATTGTAAAGAAAATAATATGCAGTTCTTAATGACTTCAGAAAAATGTTTAACAGGTACAGATAGACTGTGTGAAGTTTCAAAATTAGTGGATGCAGACTATTATATTAACATTCAAGGTGATGAGCCTCTATTTAATCCAATTGATATTAAAAATATAATTCAAGAACTTAGTAGAGAAAAAACTCTTTACGATGTTTACTGTGGGTATTGTAGTATTGACAGTCAAGATACATTTTTTTCTTTCAATATGCCAAAAGTTATTTTTAATAAAAAGAAAGAGTTGATTTACATATCAAGAGCTCCAATTCCATCAAATAAAAAAAATGATTTTAGAAAAGGGTTTAGGCAGGTTTGCGGATATGCTTTTTCCAAAAAAAGTTTAGAAATATTTGATATTAAGCACAAAACTTATTTTGAATCAATTGAAGATATTGAATTATTAAGGTTTTTAGAATTAGGTGTAAAGGTTAAGATGGTAGAAATGTCAAAGGAATCTATACCTGTGGATGTAAAAGAAGACATAGAAAAAGTTTTATTTGCTTTAAATAATGTTAAATAAATATTCTACAATATTTTGGGATTTTGACGGCGTAATAATTAATAGTGACAAAGTTAGAACGGAAGGTTTTAAATATACCTTTAAAAGTTATACGAAAAAAGAAGTCGATATGCTAGTAAATTACCATACTATTAACGGTGGTTTGTCACGTTATGAAAAAATTGAATATTTCTCTCAAAACATTTTACATGAAAAGTTAACTGAAATAGAAAAAAAAAGATATGCTCAATTATTTGGCAGTTATTGCAGAGACAGATTATGTAGTAAAAGTCTTTTAATAAAAAGTAGCATTAATTTTATTAAAGAGAATTACAAAGAGTATAATTTTCATCTAGTTTCAGCTTCAGATGAAAACGAATTGATCTATTTATGTTCAAATTTAGAGATAAAAAAATATTTTAAATCAATTTCTGGCTCTCCAGTTAATAAAATTAAGAATATTAAAATGTTGCTAAAATCAAATAATTATAATGAATCAAAGTGTTGTTTGATTGGAGACTCAATTAATGATAAGTTTGCGGCCACTAAGAATAACATTTCGTTTTTTGGATTTAACAATAAACAACTAATAAAAGATTCTGAATATATACACACATTTAAATCTTTACAGTAAGTAAATGATTTATCATAATAAATTAATATATGAAAATAGCTTTAATAACAGGTATAAACGGGCAAGATGGTTCATATCTTGCTGAATTTTTAGTAAAGAAAAATTATGAGGTTCATGGAATAATTAGAAGAAGCTCTAGTTTTAATACAAGCAGGATTGAACATCTCTATATCGATGAATTATTAGAAGATTTAAAATTAAAAAGAAAAATTAATCTCCATTATGGGGACATGACTGATTCAACGAATCTCATTAGATTAATTCAAAAAATTAAGCCAACAGAAATTTATAATTTAGCTGCTCAGTCTCATGTTAAAGTTTCTTTTGACCTCCCTGAGTATACAGCTGAGACTGATGCTATAGGGACTTTGAGGATATTAGAAGCAGTTAGAATCTGTGGTTTAGAAAAAACATGTAGAATTTATCAGGCTTCAACTTCAGAGTTATATGGAAAAGTTAGAGAAGTTCCACAAAATGAACTTACTCCATTTTATCCAAGATCACCATATGGAGTAGCTAAGTTGTATGCTTATTGGATAACAAAAAACTATAGAGAGGCATATGGCATATTTGCTGTAAATGGAATTCTATTCAATCATGAGTCTGAAAGAAGAGGTGAAACTTTTGTGTCAAGAAAGATAACATTAGCTGCAGCAAGAATAAATAAAGGAATTCAAAAGAAATTATACCTAGGGAATTTAGATTCTGTAAGAGATTGGGGTTATGCAAAAGATTATGTAAAGTCTATGTGGTTAATGTTACAAAACAATAAACCTGAAGATTATGTAATTGCATCAGGTGAACAACATACAGTTAGAGAATTTGTTGAATTAGCATTTAGTTTTGTTTCTATTAAAATTAAATGGATTGGAGAAGAGATGAGTATGCAAGAAAAAGGAATTGATGAAAAAACAGGTAATACACTTATAGAAATAGATCCAAAATATTATAGGCCTACTGAGGTTGATTCACTTTTGGGAGACCCCACTAAAGCCATAAAAAAATTAGGGTGGAATCCGAAAGAGACAAGTTTTGAAAAACTTGTTGAAATTATGGTAAAGCATGATATTAAATTGGTTGAAAATGAAATAAGAATTAAACAATCTTATGAGTAAGTTAAATAAAGACGATAAAATATTTATAGCTGGTCATAATGGAATGGTAGGCTCTGCAATTGAAAGAAAGTTTATACAAGAAGACTTTAAAAATATTTTGACCTTTTCTTCAAAGGAATTGGATTTAAGAGATCAATTATCAGTAGATGAATTTTATAAAAAAGAGAAGCCTGATTTTGTAATTCTTGCAGCTGCCAAAGTAGGAGGAATTCACGCTAATAATAAATATAAAGCAGAATTTATTTACGACAATCTTATGATAGAATCAAATGTCATACATTTTGCATATAAGAATAATGTAAAGAAGCTTTTATTTTTAGGTTCATCCTGTATTTATCCAAAGGAATCACTTCAGCCAATAAAAGAGGAATACCTTCTAGGTGGTCATTTAGAATCCACAAATAAACCATATGCAATTGCAAAAATTGCTGGAATAGAATTATGTAAAAGTTATCGTGAACAATATGGGTGTAATTTTATATCAGCAATGCCAACTAATTTATATGGAACAAATGATAATTATCACTTCGAAAATTCTCATGTTATTCCTGCTTTATTAAGAAAGGTTGTTTTAGCAAAAAAAAATAATGATCCATTTGTAACTGTTTGGGGGTCAGGTAAACCAAGAAGAGATTTCTTAAATGTTGATGATTTAGCAAATGCTTGTTACTTGCTAATGAACCAATATGATGAAGCTGAACCAATAAATATTGGGTCTGGGAGTGATATTTCAATAACTGAGTTAATTAATATAATTATGGAAGAACTCAATTATAATGGTGAGGTAAAATTTGACAAATCAAAACCAGATGGTACGATGTTAAAGCTATTAGATAATTCAAAAATTAAATCATTAGGTTGGATTCCAAAAATAAAAATAAGAGAAGGTATCCGCAAAGCAATAAAAGAAATAGAATCATTTAATTGGGATAAGTTAAAATGAAAAAATTAATAGGGTTAATAGCACTTCTAAAAAAGGTGATTTCAATTTTAGACAATAAAGAAAAGAGATTTTTTTATTATCTATCATTTGCCTTTTTTTTCGTTGCAATAATTGAAACTTTCGGAGTTGTTCTTATAATCCCATTTATTGAAATAGCTTCAAATCCTGAAATTATAAACACTAATTATCAACTTAATTTAATAAATGATTTTTTTCAATTTAGCAACACTAATAGTTTTATCTTATTTCTTGGAATTAGTTACTTTTTCTATTTAATGTTTTCTCAAACTTTTAAGGCGGTGATTATGTATCTTCAACTTAGATATACATTTAGTCTTGAGTCATCAATTAGCAAAAGATTATTGGAATCATATCTTAGGCAAACTTATAGTTGGTTTCTGGACAAGCATAGTGGAGATATGGGTAAAGGAATTCTATCAGAAGTTGCTGAGACAATTCATTACTCATTGAACCCATTATTAGGTATGATTTCTCAATTATTCTTAACAATTCTATTAATACTTTTAATTGTATTAGTAAATCCTTTAGTTGCATTAATAACTTTATTATTTCTTTTAATGTTGAATTTATTAATTTTTAATAAAGTCAAGAATTGGATAAAAATAATAGGTATAAATAAGGTTAAGCATAATCAGAAAAGATATAAAACTGTAGTTGAGGCTTTTGGCGCAATAAAGGAAATTAAGTTAAGTGGAATCGAAAAAATTTATTCTAATAAATTTTCATCTGCAGCAAATGATTTTTCAACCGCAAACTCAAATGTTCAAATTGTATCAATTTTACCAAAATATTTACTTGAAGCTTTAAGCTTTGGCTTTTTAATATTATTTATTTTATATAATTTAAGTTTAGGGAATAACTTGACAGAAGTGCTTCCGATTTTATCAATGTTTGCCTTTGCAGCACTAAGATTGATTCCAGCTTTCCAACAAATATTTTCTAGTTTAAATAAAATAAACTTTTCCACTAAAGGCTTAGACGATATCTTATATAGATTAAATGAAAATAAAAATCTGGAAATCTCAAAAAAGACAAATAATAGTATTCAAATAAAAAATAAAATTGAGGTAAATAACTTGAATTTTGTTTACCCAAATTCAAACAGAATGGCATTAAATAAAATAAATTTAAGTATTCAATCAGGTCAAAAAATTGGTGTTGTTGGAAGTACGGGGAGTGGAAAGACCACATTAGTAGATATTTTGTTAGGGTTGTTGAAACCGACTGATGGAGAAATATCTGTAGATGGGAGTGAGATAGGTATACTGGGATTAAGAGAATGGCAAAATTCTATTGGTTATGTTCCTCAAAACATATTTCTATCTGATAAAACTATTGCTGAAAATATAGCATTTGGATTATCACTAGAAGAGTTAGATATTGACAGAGTTAAAAAGGTCTGTAAAATAGCTAGTTTAGATAATTTTATTAATGAAGAATTAGAACAAAACTATTTTACAGAGGTTGGAGAAAGAGGTATAAGACTTTCTGGAGGACAAAGACAAAGAATAGGCATTGCAAGGGCTTTATACAATAATCCATCATTATTAGTTTTAGATGAAGCAACAAGTGCACTTGACAACTTAACTGAAAAATTAATTATTGAGTCAATTGCTAATCACAGTAAAAATATTACTACTATAATTATAGCACACAGATTAAACACAATTAAAAATTGTGATTGTATTTACTATCTTGAAAAAGGCAAAATAAAATCATATGGAACATATGAAGAACTAATTCTTAAAAGTATAGAATTTAAAAAACTTGCAACTTCACTAGCATTATAAAAATAAAAAAATGATTTATTTGAATTTAGCATTTGATCTTATTAAGCTCATTCTAAAATTGTTTCTAATAAAATTTACTAATTTCAGGTCTCCATTAAGAATCAGTTTTGAAAAACAAAGATCTAAAAAGAGTATCATTATAGGAACTGGGCCTTCATTAATAAACGATATTCATGAAATAAATAATTATAAAAAAGATGAATGTGATTTTTTTGCAGTAAATTTTTTTGCAAATACAGATACTTTTTTTCAGCTTAAGCCTAATTATTATTTCCTTGCTGATAAACTTTTTTGGTCAGAAGACCTTAATAAAAATTTTTTACAATTAAGAGACAAAACCTATCAAAAACTTAAAAAAATTAATTGGAAAACTTCAATTTTATGTCCTGAATCTGGATATGATTATATTAAATCAATTTTATTAGGAAATCCAAATATTTCATTTATAAAAATACCTGAAAAATCTATTAATTTAACGACAAAAAAAATTCAAATGTATGCCCTTCGCAATAGATTTTTTGCCATTGCAAATGTAAATAGCATGGTAACTTTATTATGGTATTCTATTATATGTAATTACAATGAGATATATCTTTACGGTATAGACTTTTCTGGGTTTAAATCTATAACAGTTGATCAAAAAACAAATTATGTTAGTGTGCCAGTAAAGCATTTTTATAAAAATTCAAAAGCAGAAAAGGACAGTTCAAATAAATATAAATCTAAATCTAACAAATCATTAAGTGAAAGATTATATCAAAACTATAGAGTTCTAAAATTTACCAATTTATTAAATGAACTGGCAGTTTCTAAAAATATAGATGTAGTAAATAGGTCGTCTTTTTCTTACATAGATTCTTTTAAAAGAGAAAAATAAATGTTTAATAAAGCATACTTTGTAAAATTAACTAAGAGATTATACCTTAAATTACACTCGCCATTTGAGTCAATATTTAGATTAAGTGAAACTGAAAAAAAGGGTAATTTTTTAAAATTAATATATTGTAAGATTCTCCTAAGTCCAACAGTTCAGCTGCCATATGAATTAGGAAGGACAATAAGAGGAACCAAGTTTGACAGATCAAAAGACATCTATTCCAAAGTTGTAGGAGAAATCCTAAATAATAAATCTTCAGATGAGGTAATAAAAATTTTACACGATGAGTATCAAAATTTTGAATATAAATCTGTGTCAGACATAAATAATTTTTTAACCTCATCTAGAATAATTTCATATCCTTCTTGGTTAATGGTTTTACCCTGGGATAATAGTGATATCAATACTATGAAAAAAGATTATCTTCTCAGTTTTTACAAAAACAGATCTAAAAATGGAATGTCATTTATAGATAAAACATTAGAACACTTTGAAGAAAAAATATTTTCTTATGATACTGCTAAAAGCCATGTTCATCAGTTTGAAAAATTAATAAATAAAATAAAAGATCAAGGCTACATTGAAAATAATTATGATTATCCAACAGCAGTTATTCTTATAAAGGATAATAAGTGGAGATGGATAATGTCAAGTTCGGGAAATCATAGGGCACATAT
>Ga0315315_10003487_pt1 | contig 14444 bp, 17 predicted proteins | sample M140m3416metaG_FD_203699 | JGI IMG/M metagenome (GOLD analysis project Ga0315315, IMG submission 203699) | Ammonia-oxidizing marine archaeal communities from Monterey Bay, California, United States - M1 40m 3416 | ecosystem: Environmental > Aquatic > Marine > Intertidal zone | place: USA...
GGAGCGGTCTCGGGGGGGACCAAGGGAAAGCATTGGATGAGTTTGGGCGACAGGGGTTCGGAGGTTGGAAGGTCTCTCGATGGATAGGAATAGATCATCATTTATTTACTTTTGGGTCTCAGGAGTTTCGCTCCATTCTGCTCAAAGCCTGAAAGCCCGCACCGTCGTTGAATATGTACTGATTCCTACGTATGTGTTTCAATATTTCGGACGCGCAAGCGTCTCGGCTCGATAATCTCAACCCGCCCTAGGATGGAATGGTAGGGTCGCCAAAGACGCATGCAATCGCAAATGACGCCACGAGCAATGCCTCTGCGGCATCGCACGGCTGGGTGACAATTCTCGTTCAAAACTTCTTTGTGATAAAATATTCTGTCTCTAACTCTCAAACTCTCCATTTCCCCCTCCTCCCTCCGCCACAATTTCCAGGAGGAACGACAAGCATTGCTCCACGAGGGATCGGGGTCTGCTGCCGTCAATGCCTTTGTCGAGATAGTTTTTGACAACTCGGACAATCGCTTTTCCCTTGAAAACTCTGATGAGGTTGTCCTCCGTCGAACAATCGGGCACAAAAAGGACGAGTTTTTCCTCCAGCGGAAGCGCGCCCAGAAGAACGAAATCACAAGTCTTCTCGAGGGGGCCGGCTTTTCCAAGGCCAATCCCTATTTCATTGTGCAGCAGGGAAAGGTAAATGCGCTCTGCACCATGTCTGATGCGGAGCGCCTCCAGCTGCTGAAGGAGGTCGCCGGAACCACTATTTATGACGAAAAGAGGACAGAGTCCGAGGCCAAAATGGAAGCCAATCAGTCCGACGTCGAGAAAATTCAGGAGATCCTTGACCACATTGAACATCGCCTCGACGAGCTCCGGGGGGAGAAAGAAGAGCTAACTCAGTACCAAAGGCTTGACCGGAACCGCCGTGCCATCGAGTATACTCTGTACGACAAGGAGTTGCGCAAGGCCCGGGAGGCCCTCGACGAGATCGAGCACGCCCGCGAAGACGAAGTCGAGCGCCTCTCTGAGTTGCACGAGCAGTGCCGCAGCGCGCACGACGCCATTATGAACGTTGATGCTACTATGAAGTCGAAGACGAACATGTTCCGTAGGCATCGGAACCTTGTTAAGGGGCTGGAAGAGGACAAGACAGCGGCCATGACGTTGCGGACAAAGCTCGAGCTCGAATGTAAAGACCTCGAGGAAGCCGTCAAGACCGGCGACGAAACCATAATGGCGAATAAACGAGAGATCGAGCGAATCGGCAGAGAAATTGCGAAGGCTGAGGATGAGCTCAAGGGTAAGGTGCAGCCCAAATACGATGAGACCAGGGAGGCAGCGACGCGTACGCAGAACGAGAGGGAGGAGGTAAAGCACAAAATCGAGAATTTGTACGCCAAACAGGGCCGCGGGAGGCAATTTACCTCGCAGGAGGATCGCGATGCCTTCCTTCGCTCTCAAATCGATGAACTCAATGCGGTCAAGGCTGAAAAGGAAAATTCTATTGTTAGCTTGCGCGACACACTCTCCAATCTTCGCCGCGCTGTGTTGAGTGATACCAAGGATATTGAAGAGAAGGCGGCTGATGTCACCCGAAAGAGTGGAAGCCTGCAGTCTCTCACGGCGACTATCGAAGATAAGCAGAAGCAGCGCAATGGTATGGCCGAGGCGCGAAAGGATCAGTGGCGCGCATTGGAAGAGCTCTCAGAGCGCGTCAATGAGTCTCGCGAAATGCATCGCAATTGCATATCAGGCATTCGAAAGGTGATGCCCCGTGCCACCAGCCTCGGTCTCGACGCGCTTTCCCGCATTGTCGAACAGGAAGGCATTCGTATAGGAGAACAATACTTCGGCCTGCTTATTGAAAATTTCCAGATCAAGAGCGAAAAATTCTTTTCTGCCGTGGAAGTTGCCGCAGGAAATAGCCTCTTTCATGTTGTTGTTGACAACGATTCGACGGCCGCTCGCTTGATGAAGCGCCTCGAGCGAGATAAGCTTGGTCGAGTCACATTCTTGCCGTGAGTTCCGTGTGACCGTTCACTCATTCAGCTTTAGATGTCACAGCTTCCTTTTTCTCATAGCTCCTTTTTCTTCTCTCTCGTTACTTCTGTTCTTCTCATCAGACTCAACCGACTTCAGGTCGAAAGAGTTCAATACCCTGAGTCTCCAGATGTCAGGCCCATGATCTCTGAGTGCTTCAATTACGACGCTAGGCTTGAGCCTGCAATGCAACATGTGTTCGGAAAGAAGCTTCTTGCGAAGACAGCTGATTCGGCCTCCACTTGGTCTGCTAGGTGTGATATGGACGCTATTACCCTCGATGGTGACCTCTGCAGTCGAAAGGGTGCTTTGACTGGCGGATTCGTTGATGCGAACAAGAGTAGAATTCGCACGTTTACCGAGCTCGGTCGTGCTGAAGAGAGGAAGAAACAGCTCGAGCGCGAGCACGGTGAAATGCAACAAAAGGCGACTGGTGTAGACAATAAGATATCGTCCCTGATGGGGGAGATCCAGCGCCTACAGGCGAAGAAGGCAAATCTTGAACACGTCACCCAACGCACCGAGGATGATATCTCAAGCCTCCAAAATCGTGTCGATAGCAAGAAAAAGCAGAGAGAGCAGATCGAAAATAATTCCATACCTCCCATTGAAATGGAAATCAAGAGTCTTGAGAGCCAAGTTGAGAGGCTTATTGAAGAGATGGGGACTGAGCTAAGCGCAAATCTGTCTGATGTTGAACGCAAGACTCTTGTTGTACTGAAGGCCAACCAGGCAAGACTTGATGAAAAGATAGAGGAACAGAGTCAGGCGCTTGAAGAAGTGAGCATTGAACGGCAACGTCTCGAGAGTCTGCTGGAAGACAATCTTCGCAAGAGAAAGACGGAGCTTGAGCAAGAAAATACTGGCGAAATTCAGTCTCGACGCAGACGCCGTGGTATCACGGACAACACTGCTGATGTTCAGGCGAGGAGAAAGAATGATCTCGAGCAGCGTCGGCGCGAACTCGACGAGGCCTCAATGGTGGCGGAAGACCAGGATACCAAGCTAGATGGTGAGCGGAAGACAGTATCTAGACTTCAAAGAGAGCTGATTACAGCCAAGAGCGAGTTCGAGAAACTAAAGGCCAAGGACGACGAGATTAACCAGGAACTAGCAGAAGCCCAGGAAAATTCTGAGCGTGTCCTGAATCGGAGGACGATGTGCATCTCCAAGCGTGAATTGTACATGCGAAAGATTCAGGAGCTTGGTTCCTTGCCTCCGCAGTCGGAATTGCAGCAATACACCTCGTCGTCCATCTCTGCTCTGATGCGTAGGCTAGAAGAGGTAAACAAAAAGCTCAAGCAGTACAGCCACGTGAACAAGAAGGCCTATGACCAATTTGTCAACTTCTCTGAGCAGCGCGAGAATCTACTCCAGCGCAAGGCCGAACTCGATAAAGGTGAAGAAAGCATCAAGGAAATGATTGAAAGCCTCGATCGAAAGAAGGATGAAGCCATCAACCGCACGTTTCGCGGTGTCAGCGCCCATTTCAAGGAAGTATTCAAAGAACTCTGTCCGAATGGTTCCGGTGAGCTCATCATGAAGACGGCGATGGATGAAGATTCTGGTCAAGGTGATGCCGATGAAAGCAACGACGAGTTGTCTGATGAGGAGAGCAATGTCGACAAGAAGAAGGGAGAAAATGTTGCAACGAACCCAAAGGTTAGCCTGTATCGGGGAGTTGGAATAAAGGTTCGCTTCGCAAAAGAGGAGCAGAACTACCTCATGTCGCAGCTGTCTGGGGGCCAAAAGGCACTCGTCGCCCTTGGGCTAATCTTCGCCATCCAGCGTTGCGATCCTGCCCCCTTCTATCTCTTCGATGAGCTTGACCAAGCACTAGACTCTACGCATCGGGCCGCGGTTGCTGGTCTCGTCCAGCGGCAGGCGAATAGTGACGAAAATCCTACACAATTCATCTGTAGCACCTTCAGGCCTGAACTGGTCAATGTCGCCAATCGTTGCTACGGTATCAGCCACCAGAATAAGGTCAGCAATATCCACTTTCTCAGCAAAAAGGACGCTCTTCACTTTATCGCCAATCTGATGAGCGAAGATGAAGCTTTGGGAGAGGTGACAAGCGTCGCTCCGTCAAAAGCATCACGGTCGCTCACCGGCGCGGGAAGGAAGCGCAAGGTCATTGATGCTTCTGGCGCTGCAACCAAAGAAGGAGTCGCAGAGAAGGAAAATGAAGCCGAAAACGAAGCTGATATAGCATCTTGATGCGCGAAATATGTATAGGGTTGGGGAATGATTGCTTTGCGCCAATCAGAAGGGAAATCACGTACAGGCCAGTAGCAAGAGCCGCACTGTTTCTGTGCCTCGGATGTCTCCAGGAATTCATGATGAATGCAAAACTGCAAGCCCTTCTACATTATTTATTTATTTTCTGTTTTACCATATCTACTGTTACATATTATCATTATATAATATTATGTACTCCTACTTAGTATAGTACTCTGGTATGCATACTAATATAGGGATTACGCTGGTACATCTACTAGCTACGACTAGATCTACTAGCTAGTATATGAGCATATTATCCAAATAAATGCGTAGTACTAGCTAGTAATAATAGTAGGGGTACAGCTGTGTGCCTAATATCCATGCTAGTAGTAGACTAGTATGGATAGTACAAGATGTTTGCGGATAGCACATGCATAGGTTTTTGAGATTGGATGGGGCTTTGGTCCAGACCGAGAAGTCGATATGACGGGCCAGGTCCACTGCCACGGAGTGTAAAATTATTGTAGAGTAGGTGGCACCAGATGTAAGGATGTTTGACTCGATCTCATATGGTCGAAGACGAGTGAGGCGCAAATCGCAGGACTCGTGCACTCATGCAGCTTCCTTGAGCTCATCAGCAGAAGAATCAGAAAAGGTTGAGCTGAGACAGACTACTTCTGCACCAACAATTGCGTCTACGTCTTTGCCTTCTTTGATCTTCAGCTCTTCAAACTTCCCCACTGTCAAATCATTCTTGATCAAGATTGGGTTCCTCTCTCCCCTGACTGCTGGGGCGTCGAGGTAGGCCGTGTGAACACTGGGAATGGAAGGGACCACAAACATTGTTTCCATAAGAACCTTTTCCGTTATTGAACGCAGACCTCTAGCCCCCGAACCTCTGCTGAAGGCCGTTTTGGCTATTTCAGATAGGGCACAATCTGTCACATGGAGGGTTACGTCATTCATGCCGAACAGATATTTGTACTGCTTGATGAGTGAGTTCTTCGGCTCAGTCAAGATATCGATGAGATCGCTCTCTTGCAGTCCCTTGGTTGACACAATCACAGGGAAGCGACCGATGAATTCAGGAATCATTCCATATGAAGTCAGGTCCTTTGGAATCGCGCTATCAAAATACTCTCCCTGCACTTTGTGATCCTCGAGTTCCTTCTTCATCTGCGCGCCAAAACCGATGGAGGCAGCGTCCATCCGCTGGTTTATGATTCTTTCCAAACCAGCAAAGGCTCCGCCGCAAATGAACAAAATGTTCGAAGTGTCGATCTGCAAAAAGTCACCTCGTGGATTCTTCCGTCCAGGTTCCTTAGGAACATTAATGACATTGCCCTCGACAATCTTTAGGAGAGCGTGCTGCACGCCCTCACCGGAAACATCCCTGCTTATGGACACATTTCCACCGGATTTGCGGATCTTGTCCGTCTGTAAAGCCAACATATATTTCGAAAATGCAAGAAATGGTAGAAAGGGTGAGCATGTTGATGAATACATAGTTATGTTGCACATTGATACAGACAAATATAGAAGGCACTTAAAAATTGTCCGGGAAAATGGGGGGCAAGATCAAAAACAGCTCTGTACTTCGTGGCCTGCGGCAAATTCGAAAGTACACGGTGAAGGCAAAATTCCTCTATAGCGTAGCAAGTGAAGACTTACCTCATCGATGTACACGATTCCCCTCTGGCACCGCTCGACATCTTGGCCTGACTCAAGATAGAGTTTGAATAGAATAGATTCTACATCCTCGCCGACATATCCAGCCTGCGTCAGGCAAGTGGCATCAGCGATCACTGAACGGGAAGCAAGGTAAAGGGCAAACATGTACAGAGGATATAACATTAATGGCTGCTGGGGAAATGAATGATGAAGAAGAAAGAGGGCACCAAGCTTACACATTTTTGACAAATGGGCAAAACGTACCAAGCGGAACATCAATAAGCTTGGCAAGAGTTTTGACCAGAAGGGTCTTGCCTGAACCGGTTGGTCCAATTATTGTAATGTTGGATTTGTCCAATTCGCAGTTCTCGACAGCCCGTCCTGCGCAAGAGGAGGCGTCGACGCCGTCTTTGGTACTAGCAATGGAATTGATATCGGGAGAGTCTGCTCCGACAAATTCCGAACCTCCTTCAGACATGCTTGTCTCCACCTCCGCACGGCCGAACTGGCTTAAGTTCAGATCGGAGAATCCCTCGGTCTGGAGGTCATGTGAGTGGGGCATCCCAGTCCCATCGCTATCCATGACTGCCCTCGTGCGCTCCTCAGCCGCCCTCTGCGCTTCAGCAACACTAATACGCTTGTAGTGGTTGTGCACTCCAACACTGAGAGCGACTTTGACATTGTGCTGGCCGATAACATATTCGTTCAAGCCTGAGAAGATCTCCTGCGGCGTGGGAAGGCGCCGGGGTTCCACGGGCTGGCCAATTCCTGCCCCTGGACCCCGCTGCTCGTCGTAGGCCTCCTCGCCATTAGAATGCGTGTCTGAGTGGCGCGTCTGGGGGTTCTGGCGGCCTCTGGCGAACCTGTCGCGGGGAAAGGTGTTCGTGGGATCCCTCCTGGCGGCGTGGATCTGGTCGTCAAGGTCGGCAATGTGCTGCATGAGAATTTGAGGCCGGGAAGGCTTGTTCAGGCTCTGACCAGGGCCAGCACCGGAAGCCTGGCCTGCCCCAGATGATGCAAAATGATCCTGAACAACAAACCATCCTGAGCATGCAGCGCAATAGAAGCTATTCTCGTTGAAATCGCTCGAGTGGAAAACCACCTCTGATTCACACCTGGGGCACCTGTGCCGGCCAGGCCCGCCTGGTCCTCCAGGACCTCCTCCGCCGCTCTTCGGGTGGCCATGAGAAGTGTGATCATTGATCCGGCCGTCCATTGTAGTAACGGAGGGGCCACCGCCTCGGAGGGAAGAAGATCGCAGCCGTGAGGATGTTGTGTTGTTTACTAAGGACGACTCGATCATATGCTGTGGCGAGGAAGATATCTGCTGTTCGGGTTCGTCGTCGTCTTCTGGATGCTGGTAATCATAGGCCAATGCTGGGAGAGGCATAGCATTAGTGGAAAGGCAGTGGATCGCACCCATTTCGTTTTCACGTCCAAGGGTATCCCTCCTTACGGTCGAAGCGACGTAGGATCGCCGAGAAGCGCCAAACCGACGACGACCAGCAGAATTTGTTTGTCTCGAGGAGGAACCCTCAGTGAGGCAAGACACGGCACCGACGGTTAGGGATGTCGGCGGACGCCAGACACCGCGGAGAAGAACTGATATGGTGCTCATATTGTTTATTGAAATGGACGACGGAAAGATAAGTTGCTTGGACCCGCCATTCGATTCTATTAGTTATTTGAGCGAAGGAAAAAGTTCTGGTTTCTGGATCGAAACGTCAGATGATATGCTGGGAACTGAAGTTCGTGCTATGCATATCAGTAATTCCTCAGAGCACTCTAGTACTACTAGCTACGAGCTCGTATGCATATGCATAATAATTATGAATATTATGCATACTACGACTCGTACGTCGTATATTATTATTATGCATAATATTATGGATAGTATCTATGTATTCATGTGTATAATATGCATAATATGCATAGAGTATCCATACAAATCTACACGTTTGCCATATTATGCATACTATCCATACTCTATTAGGAGTACTAGTAGAGTAATACTTGGCAAAGGTACAGTATGCATACAACTTAATAATACTAGCTACTCTAGTAGCAGTAGGAGTATTACTATGCCTAGATGTTGTACTCTCTCGTAGTCCTCTAGAGTATGCATAATAATAGTACTATTAGTAATACTAATAGAACTATGCATAAACTACGAGCTCGTAATAAGAAAAATGCAATTAAAGCGACGTACCGGGCCAACTCTACGAGCTTGTAGTATATATAATATACATATTTTATTATAATATTATGTTTATTACGACTCTCCTAATACTCCTAGAGTATGCATACTATGCATACAGTATTCATACTACTATTAGCTAGGAGGAATACATACACCATGCATTCCTGCCTGTATGTATGTATGTATGTATACAGTACACGTGTACAGTGTACCCCTCTACATGTTGTACAATGCACATACACACATGTACACACCTACCTGCATGTAGTACGTAATAGGCATACGAAATCGAAGGTGTCAACAAACTTCAAGCCAGCTTGACGTTTGTACTCTAGTACGACGTATGCACATACATACGAGCTCTTACATACTATTAAATATTATGTACTCTACGAGCTAGAGTCCATAATAATAGTATACTCTCGTAACATACATATTATACGAGAGCGTGTAATATATATTGGGTTTTTCCCACACGTGTAGGCCATATTTTGCCAATTATTCCCACTTGAGGCCAAACACTTCCCACTTGAGGCCAAGTACTATTACGAATCTACCAGTTTGAATAGTACGTAAGCTCTCTTAGATTTTGAGTAAGAATGAGATTGCGGCTAAGGAAGGAAGTCGAAAATAAGGTCACGAACCCCCGTCAACCGCCAAACCAAATTATGCCTCGCATAATAGCTGGACGAACGAAGCAAATAACATGCCTAAGATAACTGTGCCTCTCCTAGTTCTCCTAGCCATTTCTAGGGTCAATGTTTGCGCCTTCTCAGTTCAGGGCAAAGCTTCGATTATGTCGGAGACAGCATCTCGTTCTGAATTTCTCAATACGCTCTCCAATTTAGCCATTTGTGGTGCCGGCGTTGCATTCGCTCCATCTTTTTCGTATGCTAGGGGGCGCGGAACTCTAAAAGAATCTTATGATCGCTACACGCCTCGGATCATTTCAGGAGGGAAATTCTATAAAAATGAGTTGAAGAAACTTATCGAGAAAAACGATTGGAAATCAATCAAACTTGCGGTGAGCCCTCCGTTTTTGTCAGCATCGCTTTCCAAACGTTTAATTGTTTGCAACGAGATTTATTCCTGTCAGCATTAATTTCATGCGTGAAGTTGTACGCACCATGTGTCCTACTCCGATTGTTCATAGTATTCCTTGCTCCCTCGTATTTTGGTCTTGTCTTCTTCAAAAATCACAGACCGATGAGCCCCCGAAGAAGACTAAGGCTGACCGAGTAAAAATTGATGGGGGCGTTGCAGAGCGCGCGGCCCTGGCTGGATCATTTTCTGATTCCCGCGTCCTCGTTGCATGTGATCTATTCGCTGGTGCCTTTTCAGACAATTCGATCAGTCCCAAGACAAAGGTAATGAAGGCAGAGGTTGAGAACATGAGAGAGGTTGTTAGCAACCTTAACGCCACCGCGAGGTCAGCTCTCGGAGAGGAACAGGCCGGTGGAATGTTCGGTTTCGGAGCTAAAAGAGCGAGCCCGGCAGACCTTGCGAAGACAGCCCGAAAGCTATACATAGATGGAGGGAACGCCTACAACGCTTACATTTACGCAGCCAACGACGAATTAATGCTTTCGCTTCCAAAGCTGCCTTACCTTTGATTCGCAAATGTCTCGTTGCACGAAGTTATCTCCTTTGCAGTGAATGGGCGCATGCACGTCATATGAATCGAAAATCATGTTATCAAGCCCACAAATCTTCAGATGTACATGTGAGCGCGCGTATACAGTGTACCTTGTTCTAGTTTTGCTATAGAAACAACACACATATGTCGTTTTAAACAAGGAACGCCAATATGTAGACTAATTATCACCAAATAAACTTGACAGCATTAATGACAAAAGGAACGCCGAACCAAGTCACTGTTGCCGCCATCACAACAGCACCGGAGATCTTTGTAACTGCATTCGCCGTCGAATCTCTTTCCACATTGGCTGCCGAGCTCTCTTTATCGAGCAGATCTCGTTTGCCCGCAGCTTGGCCAGTTGGAGCCTCCATAATATTGCCTGCCTCAAACTAGAAAGAAAGAGAGCAAATGCTACCATGAGAATACATGCAAGATTAGATATCGACAATAGCGAGAGCTCGGCCCATTCCCGTTTGACATACCTTCGGAATCATACGCCCAGTAAGCAGCTGTCCCGTAACACGAGTACGATTTTTTCCTGCCTCTTTCATAGCAAGCTCAGATAAGGGGAGAGAAGATTCTATGTATGGCGTGGCTGACGAGCTCGGCAATGGGATATCTCTAAATCGATCGACTTTGAGGATTGGAACCTTGAAAATGAACTTTCCAAACATGTGCTTCCTCATAGCTTTCAGCTTTGTTGTATCTTCTCTTGTAATTTTTGCCCGAAGTGCTGCATCCGCAGTCCTGTCCTTTCGCTCCTGCCTGGTTTGAGCCTCTTGTGCATTCAGTTCTGCTTTAGTCAAGGGCTTAAGTTTACTAATGTAAAATACATCCACTAACTTCATCCATGGCCCAAACAAAAGCCAAACGACAATCCTGGAAGTCCATTGAATGAGAAAGAACCATGGGACGAAGGCAAAGGCGATCGCCGAAACAACCGAGGCAATGCATATCAACGCAGCAATGTAGTATTCTTCCCAGATAACAACGTTCTTAACGAAACGAAGAATATTGCAAGCAATAGAGAGGTATTGCTGAATCGGAAAGAGAATCAGCTTCAATGGATCGATAGATGCACCAATGCCGCCACCGCCCACTTTTGTTGAAATGTCAGTACCTGCCTCTCCAATTTCTTCAATTTCCCTTTCCCATTCTTCCTGATCAGCGACTGCCTGCTGTCTTCTCCTTTCTACCAGCTTCTCCGCATCTACAATGCGCTTTTCCCACGTTTTGTGAAATGATGCCGCTGCCTCTACATTCTCGTAAGGCTTAATATTTTCAGGAGTCGAATTCGCTTTTCCCAAAATAATCATTTGCAAAGCGTCGCTGAAGGACTACAAGAAAGTTTTCGGAAATATACACATTGAATGAGAAGTGCGAGTATGTGCTGAATCATACCTCCCGGTCCAGCCCTTTGTCTACTCACCCTTACTTGATCCCAAGGATTAGGAGAATTCCTGCGGTATCCCATAACGGCAAGGAGGAACCAGGCAACCCCTGCACAGCAGAAGGAAGGGACGTATGTCGGTCTTTCAATTAAAAATATCAGGCAGAGGAAGAGAGTCAAAGAATGTATGGGTAAGAGAATTTCTATGCCCATTAGACACAGCGGAAAGTGCCCACGCCAGAGCATTACATTCTTGATCCCGTCTTCAATATAGTAGGAGCACAGAAGATACGCCATGATCTCCTCCATGTAGGAACTAATCGTCTCTATACTGTAAACATCCATCTCGTATTTTCCAAAAGTTGTGTATCTAGCGCAACGGAAGTCTTTCTTGTGCTTTTGATTCACATGGACATCTATTTGCAGAGAAAAAAGAAATGTGAAAACGGAGAAAATTCGTTCAGAGTTGTAAAAAAAGCAGCATTGGTGATGGTCTCGTGAGTCAAAGCAAAACATAGAAAGTCTCACCAGGGGGTGGTCGTAAATTTGTCAGGACCATCTGCCGTTCATCGAAGTATTCGATGCGAAGACGGAAGGTGATAGTGCCCATAGCCTCCCTCGTATATGAGGTTTTGGCTGTCGGGAAGATGTTGTAAGTTAGGAGATACTCTGTATCAGGATAAAACCCCGTGAGGTCGACACTGACTCTCCCGACCAAGTCGTGATCATCAAATATACCTTCATCGTAATCAAAAACTCCAAGGAATAGTTGGGAGCTAGGGTGCATCATGTGTAGATGGAAGGCTCTCTTTGACCACGGCATCCATCTTGGTCTAAGAGTATCATCAATAACGTCGGTCTTGGTTATTGAGTCCTCATAAACAATAGAAACGAATGCATCCGTTTTGTTCCCCAAAAGGGCCCCAGAGTCGAGCTGGGGGAGGCCATCACAGCCAATTATTTCCAAGTACACGCGTCCAAGGTTTCCCGAACCAATATCAATCCAGTGTTGAGACCCTTTCATCGACTCCGCCGATAGACCCTCCTCCGTCATCCAAGTCGTCACTTCCTTTCGTTTTGGATCTGGGCCAGGCCTGATTTTCAACTTTTTAATTTCAGTTTTCTTGTCACCATGCCCTCTTTTCTCTGTCGGCCGAATACAAATAATTACAACCAAGGTGATAGGTGAAATTAGAAATTTGCAGCAGCAAAAGAAGAACTCAAATTATCAATAGTGTACGACTGTTGACTTACCGATCTTTTCAGTTTTTGTCAATATCGAAGCAATCATTGATTTCCCCCCCCTGGCCGCCACCGTTTTATGCATAAGGGCTTTCTTATCTTCCTCGTGAAATTTACGCATGAATTCCATGTCGTAATCGGAAGCCCTCCGGATTCTTACGGCAAGCTTCCCAGTCCCGTAATCCTTTTCTCCAAACATAGGTTTGAGGTCATGCTCTATGCGCTCGCCTTTGGCAAGATATACCTCCTTGGGCGAAAGAACAACCGCGCCAAGACTCTCATTTCTCCCAAACTTGTCAAAGTCCACAACCAAAAAGGTGAGGCCGTCTCGAGAGTCGAAAAGCTCCTTCGCAGTTACTGATAGGAGACAGAGGGAATGCGTCTTTATAGTCCAAACAGGGTTGAGCGTTTTGGGAACGAATTTGGTCTCGTGTATAGTCTTACCATTATACACCACCTTTACCATTGGATCCGATGAAAGCATATCGGCAGCTGGTAGTGCAGTACCAGAAACAATATCAATAAGAAAATCCAGTTTTTCGTTTTCGTCCTTTAGCCTGATGCCCCCAAGAGTTATATTTCGTCTCTGCTTCCTCCTCGTCGCCTCCTCCCTTATGCACTTCTCAATTTCCCTGCTAAAAGCAATGGCTGTACCCGGCAAATATATGAAATGAAAAGAGAAAACGAAGACAGTGATGAATGGGTGGAAGAAGACGATGCTCGATCGGTCTGAGCTGCTAAGTGGAATTTAAGTGATTTGCAAGCGATAAGGGACTTACCTTCCTCCTCCGCATCGAAAATTATTTCTCGCGTCTGATCGACATCGCCAAGCCTGGTACAAAGGATGCAGGACTTCTTCACGCGCTTCTTTAGGACCACGTCATAAAGGGGGAAGCAATATTTTTCCACCCACTGGGAATTCGCGGAAGGAGGCAAGGCAATGATTTTGGCCTCACCACCTTCTGGAATGTCACCCAAGCTCCCTCCTTTCCAATTGGAAGAGACTGCAATATTTTGAAGAGGAATGAGGGAATCATCATCGGGTATGAGGGTGAATGAATCCGTATCCCCCCCGCCCTCGGCGCCCCTTCCAGCTTCTTTTCCGCCCGAACGAGCCGCCAACGTGGCAGGCACAAGGATACTAATGAAGCACTCGTCGTAACCTTGGGTCTCCTTTTTCTTCCCGAGTTCTAGCTCCGACTCAGTCGATTTATTCAAGTGAGGAGATAGCTTATTGGCATCGTTTTCCTCGTTCACGGCTGGCCTGAATCGACGAACTTCGACAGAGATGCGCCGATAGCGTTGGTACTTCACAAGATTGCAGGGGACAAAATGACCTTTCACGCTGTTCACGGGCTGTAATTCATTTTGGAGAGGGTCAGTTTGGGACTGGGGTGAGTGGATAGTTCATGCCTCACGCCAATAAAAATAGCTTCAAGAGAGATAATGAGGCAAGTTCACGATGCATGTCCTGATAGGATACATGCCATATCTACGCACCGGAGGACCGACAACGTCCCACACTCTCGCGGATAGGATCGTGGACAGTGGCTCGCTTGTCCCGGCCTCGCCCAGTTTGCCCCTGGGAGACATACTGCCAATCGCGTCATTCCAAGCTTTATCGTCGGGGTGGGTGGGAGGGGTGGCCATGCTTGCTGTGGCGTTGCGTCGTCCTCTTCTTAATTTCTCGATGTTGGTGGATGCGTTGGATATTACATCCTCGTATTTGGTTTGAGAAAGCTAGCGAAGTGCAGAGAGCGTGATTTTTGTTCCATCTCACGCGCGTGCGCGGTAAAGATAAGAATAAAAAATAAATAATACTCTAGTACATACTAGCTAGTACGTGATGGATGCATTTATTTCATACATACTCTCTCGTACTATGCATAATATGAATACGAGCTCGTACAACACTCTAGAGGTTTCAGAAAAAGTTTTGCGATTATTGATCTCAACGATCACCCACATGTATTATTTATACTATCCATAGTATGCTACTGCTACTACTACTTTGATTTATTCCTTTCTATATCAAGTTCGGCCCT
>Ga0315315_10003489_pt1 | contig 14443 bp, 6 predicted proteins | sample M140m3416metaG_FD_203699 | JGI IMG/M metagenome (GOLD analysis project Ga0315315, IMG submission 203699) | Ammonia-oxidizing marine archaeal communities from Monterey Bay, California, United States - M1 40m 3416 | ecosystem: Environmental > Aquatic > Marine > Intertidal zone | place: USA...
CACCACCGCCGTTGAGCTTCGCGGCATCGAATGTAAATGGATTTGGGGACCAGGTGTAGAGTGCTGAAATGCCCACGATATTAATTGCTCTATCTGTGAACAACCCGCTGTTATTATCAGTCAATCGGAATGTTACAATCGTCGTACCCACCGCCCCGATAGTACCTGTTATCGCACCTGTACTCCCGTCAAGGACGAGGCCCGATGGTAAGGAGGTACTCGAAGGTGCTACAGAGAATGTCCTATTCGTACCACCACCACCATCTGTACCCACGAGTGTTTGTGTCGTGGACGAATTAATATCGAACCTTAGATTCGCCCCAGCCGCGGTGGTCCACCCAACCGCAAACCCAATCGCGGTAGTACTGGTCGCGATCAGACCCGAGGTGGAGCTAACTTTAACTTTATAGGGTTGTTGGGCGAGATCCCAAGATCCCGATCCACCAAAAAATTGTACATTATTGAGTTCAATATCATAGTTCCCCGACCCGCTGTTCTTTGACTTTATTACTACTCTGAAATAAGTGAAAGATGTTGTTACCCCCGCGGATAGTGTTGTGACATTTGTGGACAGAGTCGTCCCCGTCCCAGCATGAAGTAATGTCCAATTCGCATTGTCGTTGCTCCCTAGTATAACAAATTGTCCGTGTTGATATCCAGATTGTGTAGTACCTATTACAGCGCGAGTTAGTATAACTGCACTGGGTATTTGTAACTGTATCCAATGCCCACGATGCGTTGTTCCACTTATATCTTGAGTTGCTGCGGAGTCAAGTCCCGCTAAATAGGGTGAATTATAATCATAGCCCTCAGTGGCGTTACCAGGGGACGCGTACCAGTATTGTGTTGTACTCACAACATCATCAAAGGCCCTCCACGCGTAAGACGAGTTAATTGAGGCACTCGCTATGTACCCCGTGACCGAAGTATTTGTGCTCATCGCACTAGGTGGAAACTCAGCCGCCTCACTCCCCATTTTAAAAGTTACTTGGGTCCCAGCGGCGTTCGGGGTCGCATCGATAACACTGTACAAACTTCCATCGGCACCTTCCAATTGGACCGTCGATCCACTAACAATACCCGTACCGGTAGCCGTGAATACCTGGGTTGATGCGTCAAAGACCTCGGTCGTCCGGTAGTCGTAGATATAGACGGCACCGGCGGAGCTACCCCCCGTGGTCTCCTGTATCGCCCCCACGATAACCTTCGTCCCGTCCGTGTTCATGGCGACGGCGCCGTAGTACCCGCTACCGAAAGTGTCACTCGACCCCGCGTCTGTTGCCACAATCTTTGTACCCGTATCCCAAGACGAACCACTGTAGGTGAATATATAGGCGGCGCCGGCGTCTCCATACAGGCCGTCGACGTCCTCACCCTCCGCCCCCACGATAACCTTCGTCCCATCAGAGCTCATATAGACGCCCTTACCGAAATAGTCGTTAGCCTGTGCGTCCGGTGCCACAATCTTTGTACCCGTATCCCAAGACGAACCACTATAGGTGAAGATATAGGCGGCACCCGCCTGGTTGATGTGGTCTTCATAGGGCGCCCCCACGAGAACCCTCGTTCCGTCCGAGTTCATGGAGACGGCATAACCGAAATTGTCCTCCGCCTGTGCGTCTGCTGCCACAATCTTTGTACCTGTATCCCAAGACGAACCACTGTAGGTGAAGATATAGGCGGCACCGGCGTAGTTACCACCCGCGGCCTCTGAGTGCGCCCCCACGATAACCTTCGTCCCATCCCCGGATATGGCGACACCTTGACCGAACAGGTCCGACGCCTGTGCGTCCGGTGCCACAATCCTAACTTCTGAACCCCAAGACCCACCACTGTAGGTGTAGATATAGGCGGCACCGGCGTTGGTAGCTGCCGCGTCCTGATAGGGCGCCCCCACGATAACCTTGGTCCCATCAGAGCTCATTGAGACGATATGACCGAAATTGTCACCTCCGCTGTTCGTTGCTGCCTGAATCTTCGCTTCTTGGGACCACGACCCACTACTGTAGGTGTAGATATAGACGGCACCGGTGTTGTTGCCACCCTTGCCCTTCGCCCCCACGATAATCTTGGTCCCATCAGAGCTCATTGAGACGGAGTTGCCGAAACCGTCATTAGTCGCTGCGTCTGATGCCACAATCCTAACTTCTGAACCCCAAGACCCACCACTGTAGGTGTAGATATAGGCCGAACCGGTGTCGGTACCTCCCGTGTCATCGCCATACATTCCCACGATAGCCTTCGTCCCGTCCGAGTTCATGGCGACATCCGTACCGAAATAAGACCACGCCTGGGGAGACGACGCCTGAATCTTCGTACCTGTATTCCATCCAGCCGCAATCCCACCACTAGGAAGTGTGGTTAACGGTGAAATACCAGTGATCGTTGGTGGTTGGGCGATAGGGGCCCACCCCATCGCTGCATAGCCTTCCATGAACCCGGTTGTGGTGTTATACCGGATCGTACCCAAATCGGGGTACTCCGCCCTTTGCGCGGTCGTCCCGCCACCTATACTCATACCACCCGTCCCTGTGACCACGAGGTCTCTAGACATGATACGACCAGAAACCTCTAATTCTGCCGTTGGTGAGATACTCATAGTAGCCCCCATACCACTGTGGGCTGTACAGAAATAGTAAAGTGTTGCGGGAGTATCTGTGGTGACCGCAAATGTTCTCGTGGCTGTACCCCCACCTCCGTACGTTCCCGAATTCGTTATACCCGTAGTATATTCGCTACCAGTGGCAGTTGTTGAAAATCTAAGTGGATGGGTCGCAAGAGTCGTACTAGATACGTCAAATATATACGTATGGTTTTGCTCTAATTGTAGAGAAGATTGCTGTACACCATTGATATAGTATTTATTAGCACCACTGGCATTCGATACTGTGAATACGAATGTCTTTGTGGCCGCCCGCCGTTTGTCAACACCTTTCCCCCCATCGACGGAGATGGATTCTGTGAAAAGATTCCAATCTTGGATGGCGACGTTGGAGCTGTTCCCCGCAGCCTTTGTGGTGACGAGGGCATACTTATTGAAGTCCTCGGGTGTATTGACTGAAATTGTTTGGACGTTTGAATTTGTCACTGGGTTACGATCCTTCCAGTATCCAATTTCTGTCCACGTAACACTATCATTTGTCGCGTAGATATTCGCCGAAGCAGGGAACTGTGCAGCTGTTAGAGGAGTCAATTTCATGTGTCTCAATCTGGATTTATACGGGAACTCGATAGCGAGCCAGTCACCAAACTGTGTAGGGTGGGTGTTTGAAAGTTGGGTAAGATTTGTTTCGTGGAACACGTTGGATCCACCGATGTATCCACCGGCGAGATCGCCACTCACCCAAGCGTTCGCAGTCCCATCAAATGCGTTGAATGTATTAGAGTTTGTAGCTAAGTTTGAAGTTGTGAGGGTGTACGGTCCAGTAGATACGTTTGAGAAGATATTCGAAGGAGGTTGTTCAGAAACCATAGTGAATTTATTCATGAAAGATCCACCAGAGTCTGTGAGTTCGCCAGTACTTTGATCATAGGTAACCAAGTTCGCAGCCACATCAGAAACCCTAAGGGTATCCACAAATACATTTGTATCAAACTTAAGTCGACCACCTATATCGATATTAGACGCAACATCTATACCCCTTTCTGCATCCGTAGAGATGAATGTACCCGCGGATTCAATATTAGAAACTGCAGAAACAGCGGTAATCACGTTAGAAAACCGCACGGGGCGTGTGACTACGTTACTCTCCGCGCAAACCTGATCTAAACCATGTGAAGCTGACACTGTAAAAACACCCAGATTTAAATTACTCGCGGAGACGTTACCATGAACAGTCAATACATTCGAGCCTTCGTCATCTATGTGCACATTTGAACCTACACTTAAATTAAAAACAGGGGCTGTGTTTTGAATACCGACGTTACTATCGGTAACCATACCAGCACCTGCATAATTCGTAGCAGAACTAAATTTGACAACATTCGCGGAGACGTTTCCTTGATTAATAATAGCTTCGAGAGTTGTCGCAATATTTGAGAGAAGACCACCGTCACCTTCGAAACGACTCGCGTACACTTTACCGTGTACATTCATAGTCGTAGAGGGCTCAGAAACATCTTTATCGATTATGATTTTATTTGCAATACTCAAAGTATTCAGTGGATTAGCATTTTGAATACCAACGTTACTCGCTGTGACGATACCTACACCCGCATAAGCAGCGGGTGGAGCGTTAAACTGAACAACGTTCGCCACTAAATTTCCTTGATCGACGATATCACTGAGTGTCGTGGCGATATTAGAAATTAAACCACCATCACCTACAAAAAATGAAGCTCCTACATTACCGGTGACGTCCAAAACATTTGAGGCGTCACCGTTTGCTGTCAAATATGAACCCACATGTAGGTTACTTAAAATTTCGACTTCACCAGTAAATGTTTGGATATTAGTCTTTACCATTTAATAGTACCTGAGAAAATCTTATACACCTTTTTCGTCTATAAGATTTTGGTTTATCATTGGAATAAATGTTTAGTACCCGAATGTATGTGTAAGGTCGGGGGATGGTGCGGTATCTACTATGGAAACCACTCTACCATCGTCAACAGAAGCACGACTCATGTACTCTATAAAAATATCGTACCCATCCTGAGCGTCTAGTGCTATTGTCGTCGCGAGTGTAATTTTATTCTTATCCACCGCCACGGTAGAACTCCACGGATTTGGATTTAAAACACTTCCGAATATATTTTTCGTACCTATGGAAATGTTTCTAGATGGTGTACTTCCATCCCTTTTACCACCGGATACTTCTAAAATCATAGTGCTTATATCTTCTGTAGCATCTATGAGTTGTGCAGTAATTTTTGCGTAAAAAATGTTTGAAGTGAAGTTTATATCGATCGAAGGTGTTCCATGTCCCGCGCCAACAGTTCTAGAAAGACTGTATGTCTTTTTAGTATACCCCGCTGTATTTGTGATGAGACCGTTAGTTATATAAACGTTTGAACCTACAGACAACTCCGAAGATGTGTAGGCGTTACCTACTACATGTAATTTAGCGTCTGGTGTTGCGGTGTTAACACCGACACTTGTTTCTGAAGCGTCTACGTACAGGATATTAGAACCAACCTTTAGGTCACCTCCACCAGTTACACGCACTTTTTCATTATTGTTCACGGAAAGGCGAATGTGTTGATTTGCCTTTGTATTGATGTGTGTAACACCCGTAGCAGTTTGTTTGAGAGCATAATTACCAGATGTATTATTATCGGTGTGTGCGAATGCTGCGTGATTCGTCTCACCCGCGTATCCTACAGCGGCGTAACCAAGGATTGACGTGTTATTTCCACCTGGTCCCACATGTATATTTGAAGACACGTACGCATTTCCATTGACATGAACGTTGGCATCCACGTTGGCGTTTGTCCCGAAACCCACGTTCCCTACGTTGTAGTAAATGTCTGTACCCGTAGTGACCCAAGGAGAAGTCACGAACGGGGCGTCATCTTCAAATAACGTTCCGGTGAATTTAATGTCACCTTGGACATGTAAGGTTTTATCGGGTTCAGTGGTACCCACACCAACCTTGTTGTTTACAGCGTCTACATGGAACGTATTTGTATCTACAGTGACATTTGAGGAAATGTATGAATTACCCGTTACTTGAAGATCATATGTAGGGGTTGCCGTTTTAACACCAACTTTACCACTCGTTATTATACCTGTATTAGCATTTGTAAATTGTACAGTGTTTGAAGTTGTGTTGCCGTTAGCTACTACAGCTCCAAGAGTTGTTACGAGACCCGTGAGAGTACTACCATCACCATAAAACTTTGCTGCATAAACATTACCAGCTACACCTAGACCACCAGCAATCTTTACTGCACCGGTTGTGGTAGAACTAGATGCTGTTGTATCAGTAACAGTGAGGTTATCTACCTCGGTAGCCTCAAAGTTTACCGTGCTTCCGTATATAGCACCCACGACACCTAGGCCACCCGCAATTTGGACTGCACCACTTGTTTTACTGGCTGAAGCTGTGCCATTAGTTACCTTTGTGATTCCATCAAATTCAGCTGTGGAACCGAATAAAGCTCCTGTTATACCCACACCACCACCAACTATGAGCGCACCCGAAGTCTTATCAGTCGCAGCTGTAGTATTTTGGATAGTTACACTATCGAGTGTCGCATTCTCAAAGTTCACATCTGACGCGTGAATATCACCACCCACACCTAGACCACCTATGACGGTAACCGCACCAGATGTTTTATTTGTAGAGGCAGTAGCATCCGTTACAACAGAGGATTTGGAACGGGCGACAGCCACATTGGAGTTACCATGAATATCTAGTGTATACGCGGGAGCTGCCGTGAGTACACCCACGCGATTTGCCACTGAATCTACATGGAAAGTACTCGTATCTACTGTAAAATTATTTTGAACTTGGAGGTTACCCAAAACATCTAGGGTTACGTTATTACTATCGGGGTTAATAGCTGTATCTACAAAACTATTTTGTGTATACCCGATGGAAAGACGTTCGGGTGTTTCGTTGCCGTGATGAGCTATAGCGATATTATGTCCGGGGTATTCCATAAGTATTCCCACATCTAGAGCGGTTTGAGTATTATTATTTGCAACAGTCAAAATACGATCTTGAATGACCGTGTTGTTTGAATTTACAACAAATACGTTACCATTTTGAATAATATCACCAGTTACTTGAAGACCACCCGCTATGACAATATTATCACTCGATTTACTTATGATTGAATCTTCTAAGAAATCATTTGTACCGATTATGGGGAATTTATTCGTCGTAAGACCAGCGATGGAAATATTACTCCCGAGAGTCACATCCGAAGAGATGTGTGCATTTCCTGTGACTTGTAAATCGGCTGCAGGTACTGCCGTTTTTACACCAATCTTTCCACTAGAAATTAAACTCGTATCTGTACCCGTGAATTGAATAGTATTTGATGTTGTGTTACCATTATCTGTTACAGCTTGTAAAGTTGTCAAAAGACCCGTAAGGGTGCTACCATCACCATAGAACTGAGCTGCATAAACATTACCAGCTACACCTAGACCACCGGCTATTTTGGCCGCACCCGTAGTCGTTGAAGTGGAAGCTGTTGTGTCGGTAACATTTAGACTATCCACCTCGGTATCCTCAAAATTGGCATTTTTAGCGTGTATATTCTTAGAAACACCTAAACCACCAACAATTTGCATCGCACCTGTAGTCATAGATGAAGCATCTGTTGCACCCCAAACCTTGGTAATACCCCCAACATTCAAGTTTTCTTGGGTGCTTATACCACCCGCGACCTTGAGAGCACCCGTGGTTGCTGAAGTAGATGTAGTGCTATTTGTAATATCCGCTACACCGTCCACTTCAATACCCGCATCATTCAGTAATTTGAAATTTGTGGATGTGAGACGAGCGCGAATACTTTGCGAACCAGCCTTAATTGTTGCAAATTCGAGTAGACCATCTTCCGTGCCATTAGACGCATCTCCTATTTTACCAGTTATTTTTGCGTAATTTTTCTCTGTGTTTGTGTCATTTTTACCCTTGAATTTAACCTGACCTAAATAGTTCGCATCCGCGCCAGTTATGTCCCTAAATAAATTAACTTCTGGACCGGCCGCACTTCCGGAGGTTGTATCGGTAATCGATACGTCACCACCTACATTTAAGTTTTCTCGAGTACTTATACCACCCGCAACCCTGAGAGCACCGGTGGTCACAGAAGTGGATGTAGTGGTATCAGTAATATTGACACTATCAGCCTCTACATCTTCTAAATTGGCGTGTGTAGCGTGAATATCACCCGCAACACCTAAACCACCACCGAGTATTAAAGCACCACTTGTTTTAGAAGTGGAGGTATCGGTAGACGATACATAAGCATTACCAGTAACGTGAAGATTCGCATCAGGGAATTTGGTCTCGACCCCGACACTGTGTGTCGTCGTGTCCACATGCAAAGTGTCTGTATCCACAGTTAAATTAGACGACACGTAGACGTTACCAACAACATGAAGATTCGCATCAGGTGAATTTGTTTCAATACCTACCGAATTTGTTCCAGAATCAACATAAAGTGTATCTGTATCGACTACAAAGTTTGTACCTACCGTGAGGTCATTTGATATGTACGTATTACCCGACACATGAAGATTAGCTTGAGGGTTCTTGGTCTCGACTCCGACACTATGTGTCGTCGTATCCACGTGGAGTGTATCCGTATCCACAGTTAAATTGGCACTCACATATGTATTACCTACGACGTGAAGATTAGCTTGTGGTGTTTTCGTCTCAACACCTACCGAATTAGTCGCAGAGTCGACATGGAAAGTATCTGTATCGACGGTGAGATCTTCAGAAATATATGTATTTCCCATAACTTGTAACGTTGCGTCGGGGAAATTCGTCTCAATACCCACAAAATGTTTCACCGTATCTACATGTAAAGTATTGTTGTCGACAGTGAGATTTGAAGATATATACGTATTTCCGACTACGTGGAGATTAGCATCCGGTGTCGCCGTCCCGACTCCAACTGAGTCGTTCACTGAATCAACAAAAAGTGTATCTGTGTCTACAGTGAAATTATTTGAAACGTGAACATTATTATGTATTGTGTTACCGTATGTGAATTCCTTTGAAACTGCGTTATACATCAAAATATTTGAATTGTTAACATTTCGTACAGGGTTTACAAAGAGTGCATTTTGTGTGGTGGTATTATTGAAACCCCCACTATCTGTACCACCGTTGATGATAACAGATCCAGCAGCTTGACCCGTTGGGTATCCCGCGTAATACCCTATAGCTATAGCACCCTCACCTTGATTAAACTTACCCGCACCATCACCAATAGCGATGGATTTCTGACCCTGATTTTGGCTACCAGCATCTTTACCTAAAGCGATTGAATTATCTGCTTGATCTTGACCACCGGCGTTTTCACCGATGGCGATAGAATACGCAGCTTGATTTTGAAAAGCTGCTTTCTTACCCACGGCTATAGAATTAAAACCTTGATTGGTTTCACCGGATCTTTCACCAATGGCTATGGAAGACTCTGCTTGTGTGACACTACCCGCTTGATAACCAATCGCTACAGAGTTGGATTGTTGGTGTTCATAACCAGCTCTGTACCCCAAAGAAATGAGATGCGCATTTGAACTTGAATGAAGAGTTGTACCTGTATCTGTACCTATGAGTAAACGATCATGCCCAGAATTATCAACGCGTCGAGTAGCGGCTATAGTTCCATTTACGTCGAGTTCTTTTGTCGGAAAAAGTTGTTTTATACCAACTCGATTTGTGACCGCATCAACGTGTAATGTATTTGTATCGATGGTAAGATTAGAACTCACGTACGCATTTCCAACGACGTGTAATTCGGCATCCGGTGAGTCGGTTTTTACACCTATCTTGCTATCAATTAAAGTATTTCCACCTACACTCAAAACCCCAGAAATATCTGTATTTCCAATAACATTCAAAATATTTGAACCGAATTCGTCCACGAAAAGATTCGAACCCACGTCTAAAGTGTGTATGGGGGATGTATTTATGATACCAACATTTGATTGTGTAAACAGTTGACCGTACACGTGTACGTTTATATCTTCACTCGTGAGAGGGGTAATGGTATGACCCGACGCACTCGAAGTTGTGTACCCGATAGCAAATTCTTTTGAATTTTCTCGAAACCCAACCCCAACATTTGAACCGGGGCGATTTAAAAGAAGACCGAGATCTAAAGTTGAATCACTCCCGGTATTATCTTTTCCCAATTCTATGAGAGCATCCGTTATGGTCGTGTTATTGGAATGTAAAGTTGTGACGAGACCATTAAACGTTGCGTCTCCATCAACCACCAAATTATTTTGGATATATGTACTTCCCAGAACCCGAAGTGTGTCCGTCTCAGATTGATTTACGAAAACTTTGGAACCCACGGAAAGTGTATCCACCGGTGCAGCGTTTGCAATACCCACATTTGAAAGGGTTGTAAAACCTGTCGCGGTATTATTAAATGAAACTGTATTTGATGTCACGTTTCCGTTCTTTACAGCTGCCTCGAGAGTGAAATTAAGAATATCCTCCGCGATAGCATCGGAGTCCATAATTTCCTTAGTCGCTCGATTATACGCCAATACAGTTATATTTCTATCTGAAAGATCTGTTCTTAAACGCAGGGGTGTCATGTAGATAGAATTTTCAAATGCAGCATCGATTTCAATGTTACTCGCATTGAACACGACTGTGTTTTCTGCCTGGTCGTTGGTACAATTTTTACCGAACCTGATCTTGGTGGACCGCTCCACCGTCGGCAAGTTCTTGACCATTTAATATACAATGGCATTTTTAATTTGCGTAAAGCAATGCTGCCATCCCATTTTCAACTCGTAATATATTGTAGTTTACTGCATATATAGGGTCAAGGATATCCATCGATTCGCTCATAATCTTCGCTGAAGTGATACGACTGAAATTCAATGAACCAGTGGGCTGGTGTGAACTTGTAGATAAGCAAAATGGATACAAGAAGAAATCTGGGGATGCCACAAAGTTTGTGTGATAATAATGCATCACATCGATAAAATGTGGTTTACCCCATTTATAATTACTTAAATCAACCCCGTTTATATTTAGTTTCACTTTGTTTGTCGCTGAAGTGAGTGCGCTATCAGTTGTTGTATTGGACGAGGCCAGGTACTTCACTGGATGATTAAACGTAAGTTCTTGAACGGTCGTTCCAGAAGCGACATTCTTTTGAACTTGTGTTATCAACATATCGTGTTTACGTGAAATAATCTGACCACGTTCTTCGTTATCTAAATAAATATAATTTGCGAAAGCTTCAATATTTTTATTAGTAGCAGCAGAACCCCAATAGATGCGAAGCTCCACGTTATGATAGTTTAAAGCTACGAGTGGCAAAGAAGATTGTGGTGACTCACAAAAAAAGAAACGAAGAGGATAAAAGAATGAGCGTGCAGAAATACCCGGGTGGGTACCTTGCGCACTCTTAGAAACGTTTTGGGCGAACGTATCGACGGCAACATTCTCGGTGAACACAGCATCTTGGGTGTCTATAACAGAACCACCGATCAAAAGTTCAACCTTCTCGACAATATGGTCCCATCTTTGGGTGTCGAGAGCCTCTGTATTGTTATCCATCGTGAAATATACATAATTGAGAAGATCACCCGATCTCTCGAACTGAACACTGGACATAGAATTGTTTTTCACCGCTCCGTGGATTGTTTGTTTTTCAACGGATTGTGAAAAATTAGCATGGCGTTTGAATGTTGAACTGAAGAAAGATATTTGAGGATCACCCACGATAAATTTATCCTGGGCTCCTATAGCGATCAATTGAACAACACCGGCAGACATGGTAATACTAATTTAAGGGGAGAAAAATTACAGGTTGGGTTTTCTACAAACGAAACGAATGACCAAAAAGTTATTTTCGGCGGGGTTTGGGGGAGTCACGAGATTTGCGTCCTGATCTCGTATATTTACAGTAAATCTATCGATAGAACGAATTGGGTTTACGTATTGTGTTGCAACGGGGTAGTCATCTTTAAAACTGATTATACCTGTATCATCGGCAGTGACGAGACTGGCGAATGAGTTACGAAGAATGCTCAAAGATGATTGACCTGTGAGAACATTGGAGGCCCTGTCAGAGAAAATAGAGTCAAGTTCGCTTATAGATATGTAACAGTGTTCGGTGGCTGTAGTCGTATTGATTCGCGCACCTACAAGTCTAGCCTGAACCACATTCTTCAGGGGTTGCTGAAGATGACAAGTAAAAGTATTTGCATTACCCTGACCCACACTATCAATAGTGATGGTGTGATATTCATAATTAAGGTCGGGAATCATTTCCGTTGGCGATGTAATCAGGGCCATATTTATAAATAGCTTAGATTAAAGATCCACCGATTCCGTCCGCGATCTCATAACCAGCGTGGGCACCGACTAATTCCTGTGCACCACAGAGACCACCTGGAGTGAGACCAACCGAGTAAGGGCTATCCTTTTTACCCCCACCGGCAACACATTCAACATCGGACTTGAGGTCAAAAAGAGACTCCTCACTGACGGGTGTAATAGTAATTGGCCTGGGTTGGTACTTAGAGCTTCGTACATTCATGAAACCAAGAATGGTGATGAGAATTATCAACACGGTCATCGCCACGAGAGCGTTACGATCGGCACGGTTGAGATTGAGTTTGAACATTTATAATAGACATATATAATTTTTGAAGTGCGTTAAAGACATTTTCTTAGTTTCTACATAGAGAGTAGATGGACGAAGAAATCGTACTCGACAGGGGTCAAACGAATGTGATGAAATTAGATGCTGATGAGCAGGCACTCATGGATGAGATTCAAATTTCCGCTCCTCGACCGAAGCCAGTACCCAGACCCACTACACGACCAATGCAAAGACCTGGAACTTCCCAACATCAAGAAGCCATGGATGCTTTTGTGAATCCCAACAAACAGAGTGTTCCAATTCAGAATAGGGAAGATGAAGAGATTGATTATGGTGAAGACGAACCGATGATGTTCGATGATGAACCCATGGGGCCGGGTCCAGGTGAACAGGCGGAACAACCTTCCAAGGGGTATACATCAATTGATGAGGAAAAGGCGGATCTTGTTAATAAACTCGGACGGTTAGAAAAGAAGGGGTTCGCTGTGAACAAACGACTGAATGCATACTCTGGGATTGATGAACTCAGATCGGAGGTTAAGCGTATCACGTATAGCATAGATGTAGAACAATCTGTACGGTTTTCGAGGCGTATGCTCATAGCCTGTGTAACAGGGCTTGAGTTTCTTAACAAGAGATACAATCCCTTTGAGATTCAACTCGAGGGTTGGTCTGAATCGGTAATGGAGAACGTGGATGACTACGATTCAGTGTTCGAAGAGCTATATGTTAAATATAGGTCTAAGGTGAACGTCGCACCAGAGGTCAAGCTGATTATGATGCTCGGTGGATCCGCTATGATGTTCCATCTTACCAATTCTATGTTCAAATCGGTAATGCCAAATATGAATGATGTCATTAAGCAAAACCCGGACCTCGTTAAGAATATGATGTCGGCGGTACAGAATACCACGCGCGCACCCGGGGGTCCCTCTGATGACGCACCCGTAGGAGGTACAGGGCAATACGAAATGCAGGGACCGGGTATGGACATTTCGAATTTGATGGGTAATATCATGATGCCCCCACCACCACCTATGAACACCACCATGGGACAATCAAATTCGATTGAACCCATCATGGAAGATGAGGATGATCTCTCTGATATCATTTCCGTATCAGGAGATTCTACAGGTGGTGAAGTCAAAGAAGTTAATGTTGGTGGAGCCAAACCCAAAAGAACTCGTCGAAAGAAGAAGACCGAAATTAATCTCTAAATATATATAAATGATAGCGTATTGTCCGCTTGAGGAGCTCGAGCCTCCCGTTCGACAGCAAGAAGTTGTCGCCGAGGCCAAGGCCGAACCTGTAAAGCCTCAGGTCGGTCGCGAAGAAACTGAAATGAATTACGTCATCATGGCTTTCATTGTTGGCGTAGTCGCACTAGCCATCTCTGATTCCATCAGGGCATAAATGTTGAATCTACCGCGGGGTACCCCCTCGTAGTAAATTTAATATCCAAATTTCTTATTCAAGGTATTACCTGGAGATGGATGATCTGGACCGACCAATTGCTCACCGCTGAAGGTATCAGCCGAACCATCCGGGTTATTTGTAATCACCGATAGTAATTTAGCGCCTTGAGATGTTATAACTTCGACAAAAAGGTCATAATAATACGTACGCCCCGATGTTTGTTCGGGTGCAAAGAGAATACCATTTTTACCGAGTGTTACTGTTGGATTCCAGGGGTTCAAATTACCACCACCGAAAAGACTTTTACTACCCATCGTTATATTTTCGGATGGTGTACTACCGTCGTGTGTACCACCCTGTACCTCGAGTACCATAGTACTCATGTCATGAACAGTAGCCTGAGGTCCACTTGCTCTTAACATAGCAACAATCTTAGCATAAAAGGAATTATTATTGAATTGTAACTGTACATCCTGACTTTGCAGGTTCGTACGTGTAAAGGTTATTGAATACCGTTTGCATGCGACCTCATTCGAGTTGGAAATAAATCCACCACCGACCTCAAGGGCTGTAGTGGCGTCAGAACCACCGAGGTCCACAGCGACTTGGTTACCTAAATCAATTTTACCATCAATTTGAAGGTCACCAACAATTTCTGTATCGCTATTCACGATAAAACTTCTAACTGGGTCTACAAACACATTACCAGTGTGGTCACCATAGATATTGGACACTCCACCGGTCGTCTTGAACTCGAGAA
>Ga0315315_10003491_pt1 | contig 14441 bp, 9 predicted proteins | sample M140m3416metaG_FD_203699 | JGI IMG/M metagenome (GOLD analysis project Ga0315315, IMG submission 203699) | Ammonia-oxidizing marine archaeal communities from Monterey Bay, California, United States - M1 40m 3416 | ecosystem: Environmental > Aquatic > Marine > Intertidal zone | place: USA...
CGAAAGCAAATCCGATTCCGAGCTCTTCAGCCACAGTCGCGAGATCTCGATTGATGGACTCAGCACGGTCAACCCCGCCGGTCATGGCGGCCATGATCACAGGTGCGCGAAGCGTCTTGCCGGCGAACTCGACACTGAGATCGATATCAGCCACGGCGAGCTCAGGTAGCGCATCGTGAACAAAGTCGATGGCATCGAACAAATTGGTCTTTGAACGGAAGCCCACATCACCGTCGGTACACAGATCGAGGTGGTCGGCTTTGCGGGTAGAGATGGCGGGCTGCTTGCTCATGTTGCCGCTCTAACCCAGCAGGGCGGCAGGGCCCGCAATGCCGACAGGTATGACCGTGTGGTTTCGTGCCTCGAGTGCGGCCAAGAAAGCATCTTGGGCCTCGGGGTCCGGTGCCAGTGCGATGGCGCAGTCTCCACCACCCGCACCCGAAGGCTTTGCTGCACAGCCAAAAGTCTTGGCGAGCTTTCGGATGCTGGCGAGGGCAGGTGTCATGTAGGGGAGGCCGGTCTCGACGGCCATGTGCATCAGCAGCTGTGCGTTCTCGTTGAGGAGCGCCAATGGATTGTCGCAGAAGGCATCGACGATGGCTGTAGATTCACGGACAAATGAGGCACGGTCACCCGCAGACAAGTAGTGCTCGACACGAGGCTGTGTCGCAGCACTCTTGCCTGACCAGATGACCACAGGGTGTATCGGGGTCAGTGGTGTGGCTTGGTTGTTGTACGCGCGAATCATGCCGCCGTGAATGCTTGCGAGCACATCGACGCCAGACCCGCCACCCTGCACCCGTCTGTGAATTTGAAGTGCATCCGAAGCTGGCAGGCCCGCTGCAAGGCAGGCTGCGACACAGGCTGCGGCACTGCCGCCAAAGCCCGGCTTACTTGGGAGGTCTGTTGGGTTCCATGTGCTGAAGCGGTAGTGACCGATGTGACCCTCCAGGGGTGGGCGAACGAAGCGATCGTCGCCGCTGGGGGTCTCGATGTGGAGGGCGTCACTGACGCTGATGTCACACAATACGCCGCGATCGACGGCGAGAACAATCGCGGGTGCGCCATCGAGAACCGCGTATTCTCCAGCGATCATTAGCTTCCCAGGAGCAGCGATGGTCGTCATATGAGTCTCGCGGCCTCACCTACGCGCAGGGTATGAACCGTCGGTACATGCTCCAGCAGTGCTGCCTCAACAGCTGGGGCGGCCTCGGGTGTGGTGAGGACCTTGACGTTTGGGCCAGCATCCATGGTTGCCCATGCGGCGATACCTCGGGCTCGGAGATTTCGAACCGCGTGGAGTACAGCGACAGTTGCGGGCTTCATGTAGAGGACTGCCGGCTGTGCGCTGAGCATGGTGGCGACCATCTTCATGGTCGAGTGCTCCATCACGGTCCCGAGGCGCTCCAGATCCCGGGTACGGATCGCGTCTTCGGCTTGGGTGACATCCATTGGGCCACTCTCGACCCAGCCAGAGAACAGCGGGCTTGTCTCTTGGGTTCGGTTCATGCCAGCTCTGGATGAGATGTCTTTTTTCTCACTCGACACCAGTGCCACCAGGACACGCAGGTCCCAGTGATTTGCTGGGGCTACGGGTACACCGTGAGAGTCTCTACCGTCTGCTCTCTGACCGAGCGACCACGTAACAAAACCACCCCAGAGGCTGCGGCTGGCTGAGCCGGATCCTTGTCGGGCGAGCACGCTCAGATCGGCCAGAGTGGGGGACTGCCCTGCGGCCTTTGTTGCTGCGAGTGCGAGAGCGGCGAAGGCGCTGGAGCTGCTGGCAAGACCCGCTGCAGTAGGAAAGTTGTTGACCGACTCGATGGTGACCGGTGGCCGCTCAGCATCAATCAAGCTCAGGAAGGCCCCGACCCGGTCTGCGGCTTCACCTGTGGCCTCGGTACCGTTGATGACGAAGCAATCCTGAGTGGTGCCCCACTGGACTGTTGTGCGTGTCTCGAACGGCGCAAGCGTCACTGACAAGGAAGGAACTGCAGGCAGATTGAGGACGCGATCTCGCTTCCCCCAGTACTTGACCAGCGCGATATTCGGGTGTGCGATTGCTGTGGCTTGCATGGGCAGCGCTTAACGCGATGAGACCACGACGACGCCCTCAGCGTTGGTTCGTCCTGCGGTGGTCAGAGGCGGATTCACTCCGCGTAGAACACGAGCTCGCCTCCTGGAAACCAATTGTAGGACCCGCCACCCGAGCAGACCGTCTCGTTAGCCGCAATGTTCACTGTGTAGGAGGTGCCCGTACCAGAGCCAGCGATGGGATCAAAGTCATAGCTCTCGATGACATCGAACTCACCCATGGTTGAGCCACCGATAAAGCTGTAGGTGCCCACAAGCTCTCCATTGACTGATACATCGAAACTCAGCGTGCCGACCGTGCAGTATGAGTTGGTCCAGTCGTCCATGCTGAAGCTGAGATCTGCACCGATGACACTGTCTACTCCAGCGACGGTAAATGTCTCCGTCAGTGTCGTCCCGGCGATGTAGTAGGCGCCGCCGCCGCCACTTCCAAGAGAAGGGCTTCCGCTGGAGGTCAGGATGCTGGAGTCTGACGATGGAAATTCTATCGCATCCGTGACCTCACCATCATCTGGTGCGGCTCCGCCGCCGCCACACACGCAGCAGGCCTCATTGGCATCAATACCGCTCTCTGGAGCCCAGTATTCCGCGATGTCACACCAGCCAGGGCTGGCCTCATAGGCCTCACATCCAACGCCGAAGAGGTCGACCCAGTCTTCCAGGTCCGCACACTCACCGTCATCGTCTCCTCCGCCCGGGTCCTCATCGCAGTCGCCGCCGTCGTAGTCGAACTCTTCGCAGTAGAGGTTGATATAGACGCCGTCGTCGCAGTAGTCATCACCAATCCACGACTCGACAACGCTGGCAGACACGCAGCTCAACAGACAGTCGTAGATCGCACCGGCACCACATGACTCGCCGACGGCTGGAGGTGTCTCTCCCGTGTCGCCAGTGTCGGCGTCGGCGTCGGCGTCTGCGTCAGCATCTGCGTCTGCGTCTGCGTCTGCGTCTGCGTCGGTATCGGCGTCAGCATCTGCATCTGCGTCGGTATCGGCGTCAGCATCAGCATCTGCGTCGGTATCGGCGTCAGCATCTGCGTCGGTATCTGCGTCGGTATCTGCGTCGGTATCTGCGTCAGCATCTGCATCTGCATCTGCATCTGCATCTGCATCTGCATCTGCATCTGCGCCGGTATCGGCGTCTGCGTCAGCATCGGCGTCTGCGTCTGCGTCGGCATCTGCATCTGCATCTGCATCTGCATCTGCATCGGTGTCAGCATCGGCGTCAGCATCGGCGTCAGCATCGGCGTCTGCGTCAGCATCGGCGTCAGCATCTGCATCTGCATCTGCATCGGCGTCGGCGTCAGCATCGGCGTCGGCGTCGGCATCGGTGTCAGCGTCGGCATCGGTGTCAGCGTCGGCGTCGGCATCGGCATCTGCGTCGGCATCTGCGTCGGCATCTGCGTCGGCATCGGCGTCGGCATCTGCATCGGCGTCCGCATCGGCATCGGCATCTGCGTCGGCGTCCGCATCAGCGTCCATATCTTCCGTTACTGGTGGCGAAGTATCGTCTGAAGAGGGCTTCTCGATGCCGCCGCATCCAATGATGCTCAGCAGAGTTGCGCACGTAGACAGAAAAATAATCGACCGCATAATCCCCCCCAGGTCGTCGCTCCTGGCTCAATTATACTTGATCTAAGGTAATTTATGGAAGTGGTTGGTCTCAGTCAGCCTCAGTACAGCCGGTCAATAGTGCCACTTGGTTGCCCACCAATTCAGACAGATCCTTGATGCCATCTGCATCGGTGTCGTGGTCCTTGAAATTGTCGAAGAGAAAGCCATTGGCAATGGCCATTTGGTCAGCGCTCCACGCTATATGAGAATCTGAACCTTCGCTATCGATAGTCGCCAGTGACTGTGTTCCTTCCGTCTCGACCCAGGTGACACCATCCTGTTCCCAGACCTCGACACCGTCATGAATCCAGGGGTCAGACATGGGGTTTGGTGACGACAAAAGATCGGGGTGAAGACCGTAAATTGAATGTGGGCGAGTCAATTCCTCCAGAGGGGTGACCTGCAGGGCATTCGTCAATTCTGAGTTCGAGTGGAAGTCCCAGTGGCTCACGATGACAGCCCGAGCTTCGGCTATTTGGTGGGTGATTGCCTCGCTGATGTCCGATGTGTAGCCGTCTGTTGGGGACGAGAATATTGCGACGTCTGGACTCCAGTCTTGGACTCGCTGCAAGAAGTCTTCCGCAGTCTCCACGACAACGACAGTTGAGCCCAGAGCCGCAGCGCCCGCTGCGACCTCATCAGCGGTCATCCGAGCAAAGATCAGTACCTTTGTGCCCTCGCAGATAGAGCAAATTCCATCATCGTCAGCGGTGCCATTGCAGTCATTATCTGCCTCGTCACAGACCTCTAGGGCGCCGGGGTAAGTTGACCCGTTTGCGTCGTTGCAGTCGCTGTCGTTGTCGACGTAGCCTGGGTATCCATTGCAATTGTGGAGAGGACGAGCTGGGTCTCCGTAGCCATCTGCATCCTCATCAGCCCAGAAGGTCCGCTCCGGATCCTCATCGACCAGAGTGTCGCAGTCGTTGTCGATCTCATCGCAGAGGTCGATAGCGCCCGGATGGATGTCTGGGTTGTCATCATCACAGTCAACCAGGTCGCTGTAGCCGTCGCCGTCGTTATCTTGTGGAGGCGCTTCTCCCGTGTCGTCGATATCCGCAGTGTCTTGCTCAGCTTGTTCGGTGCCCGTATCTGGACAGGTTTCAGTCACCTTGTCCTCGGTACCGCTGCCGCAGCCAAGCAAGCAGAGGCTAAGAAAAAAATAAGCGCGCACAGATCTTCCGGTTCAGGTTCCGAGATGGATTGTAGAGTCCAGTCGGGTGAGTGGCCAGTCTACTGGTAGCGAGGAGTGCTCTCGACCTCGAAGGCATCCCAGCCGCCTCGCTTGGCTGCTGAGATCACTGCACTGGGGTCTTCAGCGAGTGCAATAACGACGCCACCGCCGCCAGCACCAGCGAGCTTTGCGCCTGCAGCACCGGCATCAGTGGCAATCCTCACAATACGATCGAGCGTCGGTGTCGATACACCAATGGCCTTGAGTAGCCAGTGGTTCTCGTGCCAGGCCTGGCCGATGGCGTCGAGGTCTCCACCTCGCAGAGCGGGAAGGGTGTCGGTCAGTAGTGTGCCCATCTGTGTGAGGTATGCATCTACGTTCGGCCGACGGCTGGCCACCCCCTCCACAAGCTCTGCCGTGTTGCCCGCAGCTCCGGAGTCGATGACGACGATGGGGAGCGGAGGGAGGTCGATACAATCAAAGACCGGGCCGGAGTCCTCCCGGCGATATTGGACTGCGCCACCCAGCATTGAGACTGTGTGGTCGATGCCTGAGGGGTTGCCGTGGAAGATCCGCTCTACTGCAAAGGCCCTTGTGTTCACCTCTTCACGGGTTTCTACCTTCCCCTCTCGACTGATAGAGGCTCGAGCAAGCGCGACAGCGAGGGCTGCAGATGAGCCCATGCCACGACCAATCGGCAGATCGCTGTGGACCGTGACCCCGACGCCTTCGGCTGGCAAGACAGTGCCTAAGGCTGCGTCGAGTCGCGAATCGTTCACCCAGTCTTGGTCGATTCCCGTCGGACCTGGACGGTCTCTGAGGGTGACCGTCATCCCGCGATCGACTGCGATGGCCAGGGCGGGGTGTCCGTAGACAACCGCATGCTCTCCCATCAAGATGAGCTTGCCCGGGGCGAAGGCCGTGTGGGTCATTCGCGAATCTGACTCAGCGCATCGCGGGCGGCATCAGCAGAGTAGTCCTCAGCTTGACAGAGGATCTCAACCACTGCCCGAATCTCATCGCCCTCGGCGCCTGCAGATGCGGCCAGGTGTCGAGCATGCATGCGCATGTGACCGCGCTGAATGCCCTCTGTTGCTAAGGCGCGGAGGGCGCCGAGATTCTGCGCGAGGCCCACGGTGACCATCACTCCAGCAAGCTCGCGAGCCCTCGGCTTTCCGAGGATCTTCATGTTCGCAGCGACAGTAGGGTGAGTCTTGATGGTTCCACCGACTGTGCCGACCTGCATCGGGAGTTCGATGGCGCCATGCAGGACGCCATCAATGACCTTCCAGGTGGTCAGGCTTCGGTACTGGCCATCGCGGGCGGCCCAAGCATGAGCGCCCGCCTCGATGGCTCGCCAGTCTTGTCCAGTGGCGATGGCGACCGAGTCGATGCCGTTCATTGTGCCCTTGTTGTGGGTCGCTGCCCGCCAAGGATCGGCCCATGCGAAGCGATATGCGTTTGCAATACCTTCGATGACCTCTTTTCCATCAACGTTCGGACCATTGAAGATCTCTGCAGGGAGGGCACAGAAGGCGCGAGCGAGCCTGTATGAGGCCAGGTTCGACAGGATTCGAAGACCGACCCGCTCTCCCGAGATCTCCGCGAGGTCTGGGGCAAGGCGCTCCGCGACTGTATTGACCATATTGGCGCCCATGGCGTCGACACAGTCGAGCACAAATTCCAGGACCACCATTTCTTCAGGCGTCTCTCCAGGTTCGTCGTAGGTGACCCGCCGGACGTACATGTCTCTCAGACCGCCGCCGCGCTCCACAAGCCTTGGGTGGACCTCGGATGCCTTAGCCACCAGCTGGGGCAGCTTGCGCTCGATGCGCTCAATGACCTCATCGGGCTGGTTGACGTTCATCAACTGAACCTGGCCAATCATCAGGCTGTCGTCGACCTCTGTAGCAAACCCGCCGGCCGTCCGGACAAGCTTGGCCATGTTCGACACCGCTGCCACAACACTGGGCTCTTCGACCACCATGGGGACGACAGTGTCTCTGCCGTCGATCAGAAAATTGAGCCCCACGCCGAGGGGTAAGGCAAAGGTCCCGATGACGTTCTCCACCATCAAGTCTGCATTCTCGACCGACAGTGCGCGTCCGTCTAAGGCTGCGACCTCGTCGGTCTCCAGATCAGCATGAGCTTCAATGGCATCTCGCCGCGCACTCGGTGGCAGCTTGTAGAAACCTGGAATTCGGCTCGAGTTCGACATGCCGGCGGTCTACCTCTGGTGGATTGTCACTGCAAGTGGGTATCGGCCACTAACGTCGCTTTTCTTTACGCCCAGCGCGGAACCATGTCTCAAGGAACATCGCAACCTCAGGCCCTTCACCGAAGCGCTTCATGAAGTCATTTATGGGCATGGCGGGGAGTGTCTTGCCCGTGTACAAGCCCTTGACTGCCAGTCGCGCTGAGATGGTGCGCATGGTCTTGTCATCATCCGCCTGAATTATGGAGATTAGGTCGTAGTCACCCTGCGTGAACCAGGCGCCGATCAGTTTTCCACCGTTGTCTGTGATGATCTTTTGGACATCACCCACGGTCTCTTTCTGATTGCGCATGGCCTGTATGCCTTGCTCTGTGAGTTTCAAAAGCCGAAAGAAAGTCATGGAATTCCCCAGTCTGTGACTGTTTTATACCAAAGGAGGGCTCCGGTCGATTGCTAGAGGTGACGACCTCGTTACAGGACCCGACCTTTACCTATGGAGCCAACCATGGCCATCCCATCCTTTAAGTCAGTACCAGACATGTTCTTACATCGTGTCCGCTCCACGCCCGACTCCGAGGCGTTTCTTTATCCGAAGAACGGCGGCTGGGAGAGCATTAGCTGGGGTGGCGTTGGTGTAGATGTCCGTCACATTGCACTGGGCCTTACGGCCTTAGGGCTCGGGGCCGAGGAGCGGGTCTCGATCTTGTCGGGAACCCGTGTGGAGTGGATTCTCGCTGACATCGGGATTCTCTGTGCTGGTGGTGCCACGACCACGATCTACCCGAGCAATACATCTGAAGAGTGCGCGTACATCATCGCGGACTCCGAGAGCCGCGTTGTCTTTGTCGAGAACCAAGAGCAGGTGGATAAGCTGGTTGAGCAGCGTGAGAACATTCCGTCAGTCGAGAAGGTTGTGGTGATCGATGGTCACCAGTCCGAGGGTGACTGGGTGATCACACTCGATGCCCTACGGGATCTTGGAAAGGCCGCACATCAGGCGGACGCCTCTGCCTATGAGACCCGTGCACGGTCAGTTCAACCGGACCACCTGGCGACACTCATCTACACCTCCGGGACCACCGGGAAGCCAAAGGGCGTTGAGCTCACCCACGACTGCTGGGTCTTCGAAGGTGAGGCGATGGAGGCGATGGGGGCAATGGCGGCCACAGATCGTCAGCTGCTGTTCCTCCCGATGGCGCACGTCTTCGCGAAGGTGCTGGAGGTCGCCATCATCAAGATGGGCATCCCCACTGCCATCGATGGCTCGATCGACAACTTGGTCGACAACATGGGCGCTGTTCGACCCACCTTTATGGCGGCCGTTCCGCGTGTCTTTGAGAAGGTCTACAACAAGGTGATCTCAGGTGCGCATGATGCCGGCGGACTGAAGCTCAGGATCTTTCAGTGGGCAATGAAGCAGGGCTTTGCCGTGAGCAAGATGCGCCAGGCGGGAGAGGAGCCGTGGATGCTCCTCGCGCTCAAGTACGCTGTTGCGGACCGACTCGTCTTCTCAAAGCTGCGGAATACCTTCGGCGGTAATGTCCGCTTCTTCATCTCTGGCGGAGCTCCGCTATCGAGAGACATTGCGGAGTTCTTTCATGCTGCTGGGATTCATATCCTGGAGGGCTACGGACTCACGGAGTCTTGTGCTGCGAGCTTTGTGAACACTCCCGGGGCCTACAAATTTGGGACGGTCGGACCACCGCTTGTTGGCGTTGAGTACATGCTGGATGAGTCCGATGGTGAGATTCTCATCAAGGGGCGAGGTGTCATGCGAGGGTACCGAAACAAGCCTGAGGCCACAGCAGAGGTGCTCGTGGATGGGTGGCTGCGTACGGGTGATATCGGTGAGGTGACCGAGGAAGGCTATCTCCGCATCACGGACCGAAAGAAAGATCTCATCAAGACCAGTGGCGGCAAGTATGTCGCCCCACAGAAGCTGGAGAACAAGCTCAAGAGCATGAGCCCACTGGTGAGCCAGGTCTTGGTTCATGGCAACACCCGCAACTTCTGCTCTGCCTTGATCACACTCAATGAGCTTGAGCTGGTCAAGTGGGCCGACAACAATGACATGAGCGGCAAGGGCATGGCGGAGCTGGCAAACCACAGCGATGTGCGCGCACTCATCGATCCGCTGATCGAGAAGCTCAATGCTGATCTGGCGCGCTACGAGACCGTCAAGAAGTATGCGATACTGTCTGCCGACTTCACCCAAGAGACTGGTGAATTGACACCGACGATGAAGGTGAAGCGCAAGGTCGTTGAGGCCAAATATAAGGACGTCTTGGACGGCTTTTATTCGGGCACAATCAAGAGCGTGTAGTTGAGTGCCCCGAGAGGGCCATCAACCGGGTATTATTGTGTAGCCACCACATGGAGTGCACATGTACCGCTTTTGGATCGCTGCCGTATTTACATGCTTGACTGCATGCTCCAGCGACAAAGAGGTCGGGGATGGGCTTCTCGATGGCGACATCTCATCGATGGATACCTGCGAGCCCGGCAACATGCCGCCGTATGTGGTCATTACATCTCACGAAGATGGCGCCATCATCCCAAGCGGTGAGACCGACACCTTTAAGGCGCTGCTGGGCGATCCGGACGATGAGCTCAGCGAGCTTACGGCCAACTGGTACATCGATGGCGTGCTCGCTTGTGAGGATGCGCCCATCGATACCGACGGGCAGACCACCTGCGATATCGAGGTGTCTGGCTCCTCTTCGGTGATTCGAGTCGATGTCACCGATCCGGATGGGTACACCGATGAGGATGTGGTGGTGGTTCAGGACCCGGGCGATGGGAGCCCGCTGAATACGCCGCCGACCTGCGAGATTACGGCCCCACCGTCTGGCAGTGCTGGTGACCTCGGAGACCTGGTCGACCTGGTCGGCCTTGTGGGGGATGCAGAGGATGCGCCGGAAGACCTGACAGTGACCTGGGGCAGTGACACCCTCGGTGTTCTGGGTGGTTCTGTGGCCACATCGGATGGAATCGTCAGTCTTGAGACCGATGCCCTGAGTGTCGGTGCCCACATCTTGGTGCTCAGCGTCACAGACACAGCGGGCGCCAATTGTCTGGACTGGGTTGGGTATGAAGTCCAGTCCGACGGTGAGACGGACAACCCGCCGGTTGTGGTCATCACAAGTCCAGACGATGACGACAGCTTTAAGGTTGGAGAAGAGATCGACTTTGAGGCGATTGTCAGTGACGTAGAAGACGAAGAAGAGACCCTGGATATCGTCTGGGTGAGCGACATCGATGGCGTCTTGAGCACTGATGGTGCTGGCGAGGACGGCACTGTTGGGTTCACGACCGATGACCTGAGCCCTGGTGAGCACCTGGTCACGGTCACAGTCACGGACTCTGATGGCAATGTGACCACAGACACGGTGGTCATCGTCATCACCGAGAACGCAGGTCCCACCGCTCCTGAGGTCGAGATTGTTCCTGACCCGGCGTACACCAACAACGATCTCTTCGCGGTGCTGACATCGTATGCATCAGACCCGGACGGGGATCCGATCACCTACATCTACACCTGGACAGTAGACGGTGCCTCGTACACGGAGGGATCCAGTACCTCCATTCCTGCTGGCGCGACTGTTAAGGGCCAGGAGTGGTGTGTTGAGGTGGTCGCTACAGACGGCGTAGAGACCTCGGGATCCGATACAGACTGCCTGGTCGTGCAGAACACCCCACCCAGCATTGAGACTGTATCCATCTCGCCGGGTACGCCGGCGATTGAAGATGTGCTGACCTGTGCCTACACGGGCTTCTTTGATGCTGACGGTGACCCCGACTCGTCCCGGTTTGCCTGGACGGTCAACGGTGTCTTTGTCTCTGGTGGCAGTACCCTCGAGGGTGTCTTTGGCGCTGGAGATACGGTGACCTGTACCGTCACACCCAACGATGGTGAAGATGACGGGCTTCCGCTGAGCGATACCGTGGTGATTGGGAATTCTGCCCCCGTCTTGGCCAGCCTGGTGCTCACCCCTGACCCGGCCTACACCGACGACACCATGGTCTGTACGCCAGGCCCCACTACAGACGCCGATGGCGACACCAGCTTCAGCTACACCTTCCGTTGGGAGGTCAATGGAGAGACTGCATTTGGTGAGTCGGGCTCAACGCTGTCGTCGTCCATTCATGTGAAGCACGACTGGATTCAGTGCTTTGCCGTCCCATCCGACGGAACACTGACCGGTGATGAGGTGGGCTCGAATTTGGTCGAGATTCAGAACACGCCGCCGACGGCCCCAGAGATTCACATCGAGCCCTCTGCACCAGAAGAAGAGGATGATCTCGTCTGCCTGATTGATGTGGAGTCGACCGACCTCGACGGAGACAGCATCAGCTATACATTCAGCTGGACTGTGGACGGCGCTGTCTTCTCCTCAGCAAGCACGACTCTGCGCGGCAACGACACCGTCGCTGCTGCCTACACTGCTGCCGGCGAGTCATGGATCTGCACGGTGACTCCCTTTGATGGTGAGGCCTCAGGTCCGAGCGATAGTGCTGGCGTCACCATTGAAGAGCAGTGCCCGCCAATCGGTGGTGACGGCTCTGATGGTTCGGTGACGGTCGCCGCCGGGGAGACCACGGCGCTGGACCTCGACATGACCACTGTCACTGGAGATCACTTGGCGGGCGCATCTGCCGTCACTGTAGCGGACTCTGGGGTCTTCCTCGCCGGTGACGAGTTGTTCATTCAGACCACGCGCGGAGTGGGCTCTGAGTGCATGGCCAGCGGTGCAGGGGAGTGGCAGCTAGCCAAGGTCGCCAGCATCGATGGTTCGACACTCAACCTCAAAGATCCGCTGATGTACGCCTTGAGTACGTCTGATGGCAGTAAGCACCAGGCCATTCGAATCCCTCACTTCAGCTCGGTTGCTCTGGACTCAGGGGCCACACTGACTGGCCAGGCCTTCAACGGTCTCACCGGTGGTGTTCTCATCTTCCGGGCGGTCAGTGTTGAACTCGGGGTGGGAGCGCGACTGGACATGGACAGCAAGGGCTTCCGTGGAGGCTCTGCAGAGATCGGATTCGGAGAACATCAGGGTGGTCGGAGCGCTTCTTGGGAGGGCTCAGGTGGTTCTGGTGGTCTTGGTTGCTCGACACCAGGTTGTGTCGGGGGGGCAGGCAGCAGTGGCTCCGGTGGTGCGGGTGGCGGTAGTGCCGGCGGCAGCATTGTCTCCGCCTCAGGTGCCACCGGCGGCGGCGGCGGCGGCGGCGCTGGTCAAGCTGGTGGTGGCCCCGGAGGCATCGGCGCTACTTCTGGCGGAAGCGGCGGTGTGATTCCGTACCCTTATGCCTCAATGGCAGGCGGTGGCGGCGGCGGGCCGAGTGGGATGAGCTTTGACGGCTGCACCGACACGGATGCCGAGCGTCTCTTGTTTGGAAACGGTGGCCAGCTGGGTGCAAGCGGTGGATGCGCTGAGGGCGGATCCGGCGGTAGTTCACTGGGTGGTGGCTGCAGTGATGGAGCCTCAGGTGCTCGAGGTGGTGGTGTCATCATTGTGCTCACAGAGACGCTTCTCGGTGACTCAGGAGCCGAACTCTCGGCTAACGGCGGCGCTGGTGGAACTGGCGGCGACGGAGGCGATGCCCTGTTGCTGTCTGGTGCTGGTGGCGGCGGCGGTGGAGATGGTGGTGATGGTGCACACGGTGGACGAATTCTGATCGTTGCAGAGGCCTGGGGAGCGGGTGCCGGCCTCCTGGATGCGACTGCGGCAGGCGGATCTGGCGGTATAGGCGGCAGCGGCGGTGGCGGTAGCTCGCTCATCAGCGGCTGGTCCACAGGTGGTGCGCCCGGTGCTGATGGTGCCGACGGCCCAGCTCAGACCGGCGGTAGCGGGGGTGGTGGCGAAGTCGGCTTCACAGGCGAGACCGGGCAGGTTCTGGTGTGGGGCTCGTGGTACACCACAGCATCCTTCTCGTACAGTCCTGATCCCGTCTATGCGATGGACTTCTACGGCGGAGAGGAGTGTTTCCTCGAACTGTAGTCAAGAACGGTGCTCTACTGGCCGATAGGGAGAGCCGGAGCGCTGCATGTCCTCGTCAATCACACCGACCCCTGAGTTGTTGCGAAATCTCACGGCTGTGAGACGCCATCAGCCCGAGGTGGCTCACCGGCTCAGCATGTCTGTGGCAGAAGGGCACGTTCTGATGTCGCCCTTGAGGCTGCGCCAGCACCGCTCTGTCTACACCCTCAGCGTAAACCCTGAGGCCCTCAGCGCGGTTGAAGACCTTGCAGGTGATGGGACCATCTTGGTCTTTGGTGTGGGAGATGGTGAGCTTGTTCAGGCGGTGCTGCAGGCCCACCCGGGTGCCACTGTGACTGCATGGGACCGTGATCCATTCATGCTCAAGCTGGCCATGTCTCGCTATGACTTCTCCTCAGATGTGGCATCCGGACGTCTCCGTTGGTCGCTGTGTGAGGGACTCAGGGATCTTGTTCAGTCACCCTGTGACGAGGTGGTACTTCACCCGTTGCTTCATCAGGTCTACATCCACGAGCATCGCATGCTCAAGCTCGACTCAGAGGCGCCCACTGTGCTGGTGTGTGCTGGCGGGCTGTTTGTAGATGATGTCTCGGAGTGCTTTGAGAATGCTGGGATGGGGGTTTTCACCTGGGAGATTAGTCGAATGAGCCCTGAAGGGCTGCAGGCTGTGGCTGATCGTGTCAAGCCAGAGTTCGTGTTCGCCATCAACTACACGACTGGGCTCGCAGAGGCGTGTTCAGCGCTGGGCATCCCGCTTCTCGTGTGGGAAATTGATCCGTCCACCGATGGTCTTCAGCCGGTCGGTGGCAGTACTGAGCATGTTCAGATTCATACCTATCGCGCATCCAATGTGGAGCGCTTCGAGGCCGCAGGTTTCCGCAACGTCAGCTATACGCCGCTGGCAGCAAATACCATCAAGCGATGTCCACCAGAAGAGCCCGTGGCTCCTGGGCCTGAGGTCTGCTTTGTGGGTGCCAGCATGGTCGATCAAGCCCAGTACTTTAAGGGTCTATTCTTGCGGTGCTGGGTAGAGCATCTCGGTGGGAATTCATCGGCTCAGCAGCACGGTGAGAGCGTTCTCGAGGCCATCCTCGCAGCCCAGCGGGCGCGCCCTCGGCAGCACATTGTTCCTGAGTTGATGCTGCGTCATATCCCGGACTTTGTCGCCGCCACTGAGGGTAAGATTGGGCATGACCCAGTAGCGCTGTTGTCGGAGATGGCTGCTGCTGAGCGCAGGCTCAATGTGGTCGCCAAGCTTGGAGGTGAGGGCATTCACGTCTGGGGTGATCCAGGCTGGAGGGTCGTTGAGGGCTATGGTGCGGCTTATCGAGGCTTTGCAGGTCACC
>Ga0315315_10003493_pt1 | contig 14440 bp, 10 predicted proteins | sample M140m3416metaG_FD_203699 | JGI IMG/M metagenome (GOLD analysis project Ga0315315, IMG submission 203699) | Ammonia-oxidizing marine archaeal communities from Monterey Bay, California, United States - M1 40m 3416 | ecosystem: Environmental > Aquatic > Marine > Intertidal zone | place: USA...
CTCACCACGCCGGCTCCCCCTCCCCCCCGAAGTCGCCGCGTGCCTCGTCTCCCCCCCGCCGGACACGTTTTCCGCTCCGGAACTTTGAATTCAGGCCGGCACGATTGGTCCGCTTTTTTTTCTCCATAAAATGAATATGAAGGAGCGCATGGTCTTGTTTCAAACGACCTCATGTGCCGCTACCGCCACCTCCTCGACGGTGGCGGAGGGTCCCGCGGCGCCCGCGAGAGCGATGCATCCCCCTTCCAGATCTCTGGCGGCGCTGCTGCCGGCGACCGCGTTGGCATTGCTGGCCTTCCTCCCCGCCACCACCGCCTTCGTAGTTCCGGGATGGCCGGGCCGCAAGGCCGCGCCGATGCTGCACTGCCCTGCTGCACCCACCGCCATTCCTACTACCACCTTCCTGGGGCTATTCTCGCTGAACTTCAACGGCGGCGGCGGCGGGGATGGTGACGACGGACAGGAGGAGCTGTCCGACTGGGTCCGGGCCCTCCTCCGTTTGCCCGACGCCGAGACCGACGGTTCGGACGGGAACACCGCCGGCGAAGACGGTAAAGACGCACCGTCGTCGTCATCGTCCAAGACGAAGAAAAAGGAGAAATTGCCGATCCCCCTTGCCTCCCTCCTTAACGTCGAGGCGCTTGTCGCGGCGAGCGGGGGAACCGCAGACGAAATCGCCGACAAGGGCTCAGTGGGTCGAAGGGAATCCGATCCCATGGAGTTCATCCTCCCCAAGATGGAGGAGCAGGGGGACTGGACCAAGCTCTTTTCGTCCCTCCAGGACAGCGTGCTGCGCAGATCGATCAGCGACGGGGAGGTTCTGTCCTTCGCCGCGGAAAACATTCTCAAGGAGGCCACTGCGACGATGGAGGGCTTCCTCAACGAGACTGCCTCCGTCATTCCGCCGGCGGCCGTGGAGCTTCTCGTCCTGCGGGCAAGCCGGACTCTCAAGCTCGGCGAGAGCGGCATTGACAACGGCAGCGGCAGCGGACCGGGAGATATTTTCTCGGCTGCCGACTCCTTCATGCGGGTTGCCGAGGACCTGGCCAGGGAGCAGGGGTTAGACGTTACAGAGGCTGCCGACATCGCCAGGCAGACGACGCAGCAAACGGCCGAGCTGGTGGCCATGGCCAGCGGTCTGCTGGAGGCGGGATATGTTCAAGGCACGCCCCCCTCGGCGAACGCCCGGGATACGAAACTCGCATCCGCTACTGCTGCCGCTGCCGCCGCCGCCCAGAGTGCCAATGCCAGGCCGCTCTTTCACAAGTTTAGGACGGTCCGCCACGTCCGTGCGGATGACTACAGCCATGTGATCAAGAAGTCGGCGACGATGGCATCGCTCTCCGGGGCCATCTACCAGGAACTTTTGAAGAATGCTCACAAGGTCGGCCACGCCGTCGTCGCCAATGGGATCACCGCTGACGTGGCCTGGATGGTGACGGACAGCGTGGGCTTCGAGGAAGATTACCGCAAGGTGCAACCAGCGTCCGATGTCCCACCCGGCGAGCGGCTCGAGCCAATCCTGGTGCGCACGGTCACACTGCGGGGGTTTGACGCCAGCGACGAGAGTGTGGACCGCGAGAGGCTCTTGAACAAGATCGTCGGGGCCCGGAAGTCTCCGCTAGGAGATCCTGCCGTCATGGTCCACAAGGGGCTGCTCGAAATTGCTGAAGTGATCTACGACGACGTCGTGCCGCTGATCGACCTGGCCGCGCCAACGCACAAGGTCGTGCTTAACGGCCACTCGGTCGGAGGATCCCTTTCGGTCTTGCTGCTATTTTTGCTCGCGCAGAGGAAGGGGGTCGACTACGTAACGAATAATATTCTTCGGGTGTACACCTTCGGAGCTCCGCCCGTTGCGTACGCCAACAATGAGGGCAGACCGCCTGCTGACGATTTGTCCTGCCCCACACTCGAAGCGTTCGGTCTCCCGTCCGATCTCGTGTACCAGTACGTTCAACCCTGGGATCCCGTTGTGAGGCTGTTCAGTGAAATTGACCCGTGCTATCCGCTCCTGGAGGACATTGGGGAGGATGGTGTTACCCTGTACGCATCGGGTCCCTCTCGGGCCTTGCGCCCGATAACACGAGCCATCATCGAAAGTTGGGAGGGTTGGCCGCGGTTCAGGGATGCATTCAGATCATCCCAGCAAGACTTTTCCGGCGTCGGAATTCAGCACTTGCTGCTTCCCGAACCGACGCGCTACCTCGCCGACCGGTTTGTGGGGGCGAACATCGCCATCCCACCCCTATATAGCGTGGTGCAGCTTTCCTCCAGGGAGCTTATGCCAGCGCTGAAGGAGACGTTCCCTCTTGATGAGTTTAGCATCAGCTTTGTCCCAGCTGCATTGCGGAGCTTTGTCCACCACTTCTATCCTGCCTACGGAGACTCTTTCGTGGAGTACGCAAATGACAGGAAAAGAATTTCGGATTTAGAGATTAAAGGCTCCTCTGTTACTAATGACAGCCTGTTGGAAGTAAAGGCCGAGAATGGCCAGAATGTCTTCGAGTGGGCCTTGGGTCGAACTAACACAGCGAATTGATCGAATCAAATTACTCTAATTTGTTTGCAAGGGGGGCACGTGGAATTCGCCATAAATTCTCTAATTCGATCGACTTCAGTATTATGTGCAAGCGCTATTATATACAAGCGCATTGACAAGAACCTAAATTGCTTGTACGAGATCGTATTTCAGTATTACTTGTACTAGAGTAAGGAGCCCATTAGATGCCAGTCGCATGAGCGTCTTTGTATGGAAAATTGTCAGTCGCGGCATGAGTTCAATTTGACGCACACGCCCGACGTCATTCATTTCACGGGTTCAACTCGCTACGAGCAACCAGCACCGCACAAAACTAAGCAACGTTTGCAGTTTCGAGGGCAAGTCTCACCATCTCTTCCGGACGAGCGTGAGCACCGGTCGCTTCATCGTAATGAGCATGTACTGTGGAGGGCCCATTAAAAATGAAAGCGCCACCTTGATTGAACGCTTGATCTTGTTTGGGAGGGAGATATATCTTCCAGTTCCGCAAAACTTCTCCCAGCTCCTTTGAAATAATTCGACCATCACGAAATAAATTGTCCTTGAAGGCTAACGGAGTCGCAGGATTGAAAAACGTTTCTTGCACGCCTTTGTTGAGGTCAAGTTCGTCATACATAGCATTATCTGGGTCCACAAACAAAAGTTCTTCGCCTTTCTCTACTCCTAGATGCTCGCACAACGCTTTGCCCTTTTCCGGTAGACCTATCGACACAATGACCAATTTTATGCCCGCCGCCAGGAGCTCAGCTCTACGCTTATCGTACTTGACAATGAGCTCCTGGCAGAAGGGTCACCCGAGAGATCGGGTGAAGACAACAAGAGATGTGCCTTTCTGGGGAAGGATATCATTCAACTTTGTCGTTTGGCCGTCGATGGTGAATAAGCTGGTCTCAGCAACAGCCTCGCGAGGATTAATGGACCTCGCCTTATCTGAGGGATTGCCAGACACCGTGGCACCTCCACATCCACAGTCCTCGCTCACATTTGAGAGGCCAACATAGGGTGTAGACCAAGGTCGTATCCGAGAAGAGATGGAACCTCTACTAGTAGTCCTACTGGTTGTCGTCGCCGGTGCAAACCCAGAGGCGCCCGATGCGAGAAGGACGCACACCGACCACCTCTTTGCCACGCGCATGTTTTCGTTCGAGACCACGCAAATATTTTACGCTGGATGATTCCCTCTTAACTCCTTATCTGTAGCGCTTTATAACTCTGGTCATTCAGTTTCTCTCATCTCAGTCAGGCCAGGGGGCAGGGCCGTGCGGGTCCGATGATCTGGTCCTTCGATACGGACTTCGCCGTGGTGACTCATAATGACGTGGCAGATCCCGAAATCATTGGTCTCGTCACGTACCGAATTCCTTGATATTTCTTCATATATATACGCTCGCGTATATAGCACTACTAATCTAGCTAATATCCATACTACTAGAGTAGCTACTCTAGAAGTAGTAGTATGATATAAAAAAATACCGAGTTCGAAAGGGCTACTACACAGGCTGGTTTGCCAGTTCCTGGCTTCAAACTACCCATAACAGTAGACCAACAGAAAAATAGACCAATCTATCGACGGACCATTAGCTGTTTGTATACAATGATACGATTCCCCTTGCTCTTCACAGTGATCTCGTCCTCGGCAGCTTTTCAGAATCTGCTGCCCAAGTTGGAATTTCCTTCGTTCGGATCGGGCCTCGCTAGCAATGGAAAGGCCGCTTCGATCGCGTTGGAGGACCAGCTCCTGTCGGCGATCGGCGCTTCCTCTGATGAACGGCTATCAGACTCCGATGGCATTGCTTCAATTATAACGAGGCTGGAGGAGAGTGGAATTTCTATTCCTCAGCCTGCCATCGCTCCTGAAGTCTACGGAAAATGGCGCCTTCTCCACACCAACAACGCTAGTACAGCATCTCCGATCCAGCGGAAGGCCGTCGACAGCACCAAGTACAACATTTACCAAAATATCGAGGAGAATGATGAGGGCACTCTCATAGTTAGCCAAGTGGTCAAGTTCGGCGACAATGTGGAATTGCAGGTTGATGCCCTCGCTAGCACTCAGGCCTACCCATTAGCTGAGTTGACAGAGAGGAAGGGAGATGGGAAAATTCTTGGTTTGAACCTTTTGGGCGTTTCACTAGTAGGAGAAGAGGCGGAGCCTGATCCGGAACGGCCCAATTCTCGAGTAGATTTTGTATTCGACGAGGGGAACTTTATCTTCAATGGCGTCAAAAAGATCCCGTACCCAGTGCCATTCAGACTACCTTTCTTCCGGGATCTGGTGAAAGGCTGGATTGACATTACCTATCTCTCACCTAGGCTACGAATTGCCAGGGGCAACAAGGGAACAACCTTCGTCTTATTGAAAGAAACTGACGAGTAGGAGCGATCATATTAGTAATATAATACAGGTTTTTAGGTGCAGCTACATCACTTAAGGATAATGTTCGAAGGCATTGTCGGAGGAAAGGGTGGTGCTCGTACTTGTGCGAGGCAATCCCAATCTACTCTTCTTGCCACTTCCCTCTAGTGACTGGCTCGATGCACTCTCTCGCTCCTTTTCAAGCCTTAATTTGTAATTACGAACTGATAGGGGGCGGCCTCCGAGGAAGGGGAGTCTTCCACAACCGAGAATACCTGAGAAAATCACTGTCCCGAGAAATGGATAGTACACAAAAAGCGCGAGCGCAACCTCGACAGCGTATGATACCAAGAACTCGAAGCTCGAGACGCTCCTAACTTCCTCCCAGCTCGGATAAGTATCATCGTTACCGTAACCGAGTCTCTCCTTTTCTTCCAAATACTGTTCGTGCGATTCCTGGGCGGCTCGCCACACCACCAAGAATGTTGCGAAGGCCACTATCACCATAACGAGGCCCACAACGAAATAGCTGCCAAAATTTTTCATGCATCCAAGGCAGTGAAGGTGTCCGCCCGGGTGACAGCACGAGCACGCGGATATGGACCAGATCAATAAATCGAAGAACGAGTGCACGCCGCTGCCAAACGTCCAAAGGATCATCATGCCAGTCGTAACCTCGACATGGCGATATTCTTCTGGAATCGACGTTGCGTTTCCGAATTCGAAGGAAAAAACTATATCATCGTAGTTATCATCTCGATCGAAGGCAAAATATAGAGCAACAACGTTGGTTATGGCAAGGCCGAAGGCAATACTCCCAATCAGAATTATTACCCGCTGTCCCATGCCGAGTGGGTGCATCCTATAGTGGCAGCAAATCCCGAAGAACGGGTGATTATTTCTCATATACTGGATCCAATCTTGACACCAGTTATTCCTGGGGAGATGATATGCGCGCTTGGCAAGACGCGGTATCAATATCTTGGCGTCTTCGTTGCGTTGTCTCATCCTTTCCTTGGGGCGCGCATTGACGGACTGGATTTGATTCCCTGCCGAGACAACGCTGCTGCCCAGAGAAGGTGATTCGTCCCGATTATCTCGACCACGCATATTTTAAACCGTAACTCCACTGGTGTGGCAAAGCAAGTTTTGCTCCCGAGCCTCGTTTGCGAGTTTGGAAGTCGGCTCGAGCTCAGTATCCCTACGAGCTACGAGCCCGCGTAGCCACGGTATTGACGATTTGTCTGGTGAAGCGGTTTAAACGTCTCGGCCGCCAAGAAGAAACTCGATTTTTAAATCCGCTGCCAAGGCTAATCCACTGGGCGAGAGTCTAGCGTCACGAAAATAGAAGCGGCACGGATCGGCAGAATTTTGAATTATGACAGAGACGAGCTGATTTGTGACTGCTTGGGTTGCTCTCGTCCAAATGTTCCGGTTTTGTTTATCTGTGATCGTCTGATCTGCATAATTAGATACAATATTATCTATTTATAGGTGCTAATGATGATGATGATTCGATCATATTATTCCGATTAGTTCCTACAAAATCTAGGACTTCATACGTATTTTCACATGCGAATGCGTACGAGCCTGCCATTCCACATCGAGTCGTGAATAATTCAGCTGTAAGTACACATTGTACTCTAGCTACTCTAGCAGTATACATACCCATTCCATAGCACTACTCTAGCTAGTATGGATACTAGAGCTAGTACTGTAGATAGTATGCATAGTACATTAATCTAGAGATCAGCTTTTTTTTGAGCTCATCACAACTCTACGAGTCACTTCACTCGACTCCTCGGACAATTACTTACATCCAATCCCATGCAATAGAAGGGACCCGGAACTTGTTGATCACGATACAATCCGTCTGTAACAACAACAACAACCAACAACCTACTAGCTACCAGCCACGAGTAGGACCTGTCCAGCTGTTCGCAGCGTCCGCGAGCGATTTTTCCTCCGCCCTCCGATCATATCCTTTGCCCCCCCCCCCCCCCATTCCACAGCTATAGTCAGCACGCAGCTTCAACCTCTGGCTTCGCGCCCAATAATGAAGATTTTCCTGCACTACCAAGATAACGAGGACAGGGAACTTCACAAGACGCTGAAGATTACCCTTCCAAAATCATGGAAGACTGGGCCTTCAGGTCGGCTCCTTGGACAGTTCGTCGAGTCCTACAACGGTAACGAGAAGCTCGGTTCGGCGAACAGCCTCGACGAGGAGCAAATGCATCTTGCTATCCGGGAAGGAGGGGAAGACGGGGGCGACGAAAATAGCACCATGAAGCCCGTCGCATCGGATGCGGTCATAATCGATGCCGTCCCCGATCGGGGCGACGTCTATATCATTCACGGTCCATCCAAGACAGTCGAGGAGCTTGCGAGGGAGGCCCGAGAGAAGGCCGAGAAGGAGAAGGCAGAGCGCTCCAGCATGGTCGCGTGCAAGCATTTTGGATGCCAAAAGCGCTTCTCCCCAGGTGGCCCATACCCCGAGTGCTGTTACCACAAGTCCCCCCCGGTGTTTCATGAGACCGTCAAGTTCTGGTCATGCTGCCCAAAGAAAAAGGCATACGACTGGGAGCAGTTTCAGGCCATCCCGGGATGCATGGTGGGGCAATGCACTGAGGTGAAGGAGGAACAGAAGGAGTTCCTTGGCGGTTGCGATCTTCGCGAGCAGGCGAGCGGGACCACCCAGCTCAAGAGCATTGATGATTTCAATCGGACTCAGGAGGGCGGACCGGATGCCGTTGATATCATTAATCGACTGAAAAATATTTTGGCAGAAATTGGCGTCGAGAATGAGCTCTTTGATCAAGTTGTTGGTGAAATTGAAAAGGAAGTTGGAGAGCACACAGCGCCGAATGTAGTTGCTGCCGAAATGGGCAAGAAGCTCAAGGAAGCGCTGAAATCTGTCGCCGCTGAGCAGTTGAGGATCAAGTGATATTCTTGTCGGTGTATTCGGATGAAGAGACTAATTTGGCAGTGCGTACATGATGTGTCTGTATATATTCTGGGAACATTGATGCCAAGTTAGATTTACTAGCTAGAAGATAGACTACAGTATGCATAGTATCCAGACTAGATACTCTAGAGTGGGAATTATGCATACTTACCAATAGACTCCTACATAATATGCTGTACGAGCTCGTACTGTAGATAGAGTAACAGCTAGTACTAGTTCGTATGCATACTCTAGCTAGTAGTAGCATAAAAAATACGCTCGTAAATGATGTACTCTACGAGCTCGTAGCTCGTATGCATACCGAATACCAGGCTAGATATGTAGGATGTATGCAAATGCATATATAATACTAGAGTACTCGTATATTATATATATATATATATATATGCATACTAGCTAGAGAGTAGGTACTAGAGGAGTATGCATACAGCTTTACGCTCGTAGTTTATTTAGCTACTACTAGCTAGAGTACATGCATGTAGGTATACTACTAGCTAGTAGTAGGTTATAGGCCCATATCCTCCTCTTTCCCATCTCATCTCCGATCTTCTGCGTCCAATTAGCTATCTACGGCATTCGTCCTTCTTTCGGTTTGATCCATCCTTGATAATAGCACCGTCGCATCTGTTAAGCACAAGAGGTTGTGAACTTTCAAGTTCAAGAGATATGGAATCTACGCGGGTGCGAACACGGAAGAACGAAGATCTTGAGTGCGGCACGAGCCTCGTCGAATTGGAGCATGCTTCCGAAGTACCTTTCGCCGATCGTGCAGTCTCCTCGTCGGATGATTCCATAGATGGCCTTAGAGACTCCATCGCAAGAGATGTCTCGTCCGGGCCATTTTCGAGCACCGGTCATCGGACGTTCTCGTCTCCCTTTGAGGCTCCTTTAGGATCTACACCTAACTCACCATCGTCCGCTCGCTTCATGGAGGTGCCGCTCGTTTATTGCGATCAGACTGCATCGAACCGGCCCTTGACCAGCATCGAGCGATACATTTCCGATGTATGCCTCCCCCTATATGGTGAGTTGTACAAGAATATGGCTTCAATAGAACCGGCTCAAAAGATTCGCCTCTCACCCCCCCTTCATTTTTCAACAACATCAACAAAAAGGGAACACGCACACCAATACAAGTCTGACTGGTTCCCAGAGCACGGCATTTCTTGCCGAGGCGCGCCAGATTGTTGCCGAGGGTACGAACGCAAAGGTTACGGGCAAAGCCGCCCTGGACGTGGTACTTTTTTCGGGAAACGGGGCAACGTCGGCTATTGAGCTCTTGATTGACTGCTTGGGAGTGCACGATTTGGCAACAGCTGCAACCAACCAAGACGACCGCCCCGTGGTATTTGTTGGTCCCTATGAGCACCATTCCAATTTATTGCCGTGGAGAGAGTCGGGTTGTGAAGTTGTTGTGATTCCGGAATGTCCCAAGACAAGAGATGTGGACATGAGCATCCTTGAGGAACATCTCGTCAATCCCAAATATTCCGCCCCGGGACGTCTGAAAATGGGAACTTTTGCTGCTGCATCCAACGTCAATGGAAAGGTGAGCGACGTGGATAAAATTGCTGCCACTCTCCACAAACATGGAGCGTTGGCATTTTTCGATTATGCGACCGGCGCTTCGTACCTTCCTATGGACATGAACCCATCTCCATTGAAATCCGGTTACGAAGATCCTGTGCTGGTTTCGAAGGATGCTGTCTTCATCAGCCCACACAAAATGATTGGGGGTATTGGAGGACCTGGTATCCTCGTGGTAAAGAAGAGGCTCGTCAGCCAAGTCAACCCCCCAAACCGATCCGGAGGCGGTACAGTGTTTTACGTTACCAACACGCACCATCGATTCCTTTCCAATCGGATTGAGCGATACGAGGGAGGCACTCCAAATGTTGTGGGTATTTGTAGGGCTGGTCTGGCCTTTCTTTACATGAGAAAAGTTCACGGCAGATATAGCTCTACGGTTCAAGGCGAGGATGTGAATGTTGGCAATCAGTTGGCTAAAGCTTCGGTACCACTGACTGTCATTGACTATGAGTACAACACTTACAAAATTGTCGTATCGCGTTTGCGTCGGACGGCTCCTAACCTAATTATGCTTGGAGCCGATAACGATGAAAAAAGGGGTCCCAACCATTTGCCCATCTTCTCGTTCCTCATTAAGGCTGGGCGGCGCTTCTTGCACTACAACTTCGTTTGTGCCCTACTCAATGATCTATTTGGCATCCAATCTCGGGGTGGGTGCCAATGCTCCGGACCATATTCTCAGCGCTTGTTAGGGCTCACAAAACAAGAAAATAGCTCTGAGGTGCCTAATGATATCAACTGCGCTATTGAGTATGCACTCGTCCATTATAAAGAGAGAGCCGAATTGCTCCGCCCTGGCTACTCTCGTCTCAGTCTCCCTTTCAAGGGGATCACTAGTGCTGAAGTTGAGTACGTGCTCAAGGCAATCGAGTGGATCGCCAAGAATGGTTGGATGATGATGTGCCAGTACAGATGTAACCACAGGACGGGTGAGTGGAGACATTTCAGTCGGCAGGGCAAACCCCTTGGCCGGACCGAAAGGAAGTGGTTGAGTCATTATGATATGAAAGAAATCACAGCGGAGAGCCAAGTATCGACGTCTGAATTGCTATCGTCCGAGAAGAGTAGAGACAACCTTCTAGGAGATGCCTTGAACAATGCCGATGCTCAACTAATGAGAGCTAGGACGAACCCAACACATACATCGAAGGCAATGACAATGGGAGATGAAAATGGAATTTTGGGAACTGACGACGCCTTGGAAGATTTACGTTGGTACGTCTACCCAAGGGAGTGCGCCAAAGCTATGAAAGAAGGTTCCGACACGATTCCAGACACATTTTCGGACAAAATCTTGGGACCCATTCGCCCTATTGGCTTATTCACCGAAGAAGCGGAAGTCCTTATTTCCTCGCGTATTTCCTATCCCACTGCAGTTAGAGCAAGTAAGATGACTTCATCTATTGAGATTAATGACGTCGTCGAAAGTACTGTTAACAAGGTCGATCTCGATTCGTCTGGATTAATATTCTTCCGCGATGGCGAGACTCATTCGGGAGAAGCAACGATTGAAGATATTGATGCCGGATTCAATGATGGAGAGCTTAGTGGTAGCTGTGAAATATTTTCGTCTCAAGGGAATGAGTGGCTTTCCATCGAAAGTTTTCTGTCAAGTCGGAAGAAAGCTAAAAACCAGGAAATCGCAAAGTCGACGAATACTGATGCCGTCACCTTGCGTCACCTCGTGCACGAAGAAAAGGGAATAATTGCAGGAGCATTTCAAGAAGATGATAAGGAGTCAACGCCGCTACTTCAACGTAAGGTGCCATTACCAAGTAATGGGAACAGCAAGGCGGAAATGAAGAAACCATCAAGGGATAGCTCCACATGGGGGAAGCCAAGTGCCACCGCTCCTGCGGCGCATTCCATGGAACTTGACAGCCCTGGAAAAAAGGAACCCAATATTCCTGTGAAACCAAAACCTCCAAAAAGAGATAAGAAGGGTCGCATTAGGCCGCCACCCAAGATGATGCGTTGGTGCACTCAGGCTATGCTTCAATGGAATATGATAGGAGAAGGCGATCGATTGATGCTTGGCTTGTCTGGTGGCAAAGATTCTCTCTCCCTTTTGCATTGTCTCCTCGAGTTCCAAAAGAAGCTTCCCATCAAGTTTGATATTGAGGTGTGCACCATTGATCCCATGACTCCTTCTTTTGACCCCAGCCCTCTTATCCCTTATGTTGAGTCGCTAGGTCTCAAGTATCACTACATCCGTGACGACATTGTGGCCCGAGCTAACACAAGTGGGAAAGATGGCAAGGTAGTTTCGTCCCTATGCTCTTTCTGCGCTAGAATGAAGCGAGGAATTCTCTACAGTACTGCTCGGAAGGCCAACTGCAACAAGCTGGTTCTCGCCCAGCACCTGGATGATTGCGGGGAGTCCATGTTCATGAGTATCATGCACAATGGTTTCCTCAGAACTATGAAAGCCAACTACGAGATTAATGCGGGCGGCATCTCTGTCATTCGACCCATGGTTTATTGCCGGGAAAGCCTCATGACCGAGTTTGCAAAAGCAGCCAAACTTCCAGTGATTAATGAGAATTGTCCGGCTTGTTTTGAGGAACCCAAAGAGCGCGATCGGATCAAGAAACTCTTGTCCCGCGAAGAGGGGCTTTATCCTCAGCTCTATGACAATGTTCGTCGATCTTTGATACCGCTCATGCACGACGACATGACTTCAATCATTCGATTTTACGTCGAAAGTGCTTTGGCCAAGAGCCGGAAGGATGGCAAAGGAAAGAAGAGGAAGAACTCGAAGGGGACGAAAGATAATGTTGGAGAAGTGGCTGGTGTTCAGCTTTCAGCTGAAGGCATAAGCATGGATTTAGAAACGAATGCCTCTGATGCCAAGTCGCTTGCAGACGCGAGCGAGGAGGATCTGGTTGCTGAGCTGGCGAGGAGGAAAGCGAAGCGCTTTCGGCTCTTTGGCGCATCGAAACAGAACGGCCGAACAAACGGCGGCGAAGACTCTAGCAGCACTGCGCCCAAATCAGTTCCATTATGCAAACTTCGAAGCGGCAAGTGCGAGATGTTTGAATAAGGAAATGTACACCATTTGTCTTGAAGGAGGTATTTTTAGCAGACTCTTTCGCAAAAATCAGGTTTAATCTATATATTTGATTATCGTGCTCGCTGTTCGGCAAAAGTACTGGAATGACTAGAACTAAGTCCAGAAGGAGTACATGGCACGCACATGGCCCTGGCTTGATTTTCTTTGTTACTTTTGCTGCGCAGTGCTAGCTCAAGCTCAATCGAACGCACCGCTTGTATGAGCCTGGTAGGCGAATGGCAGTGGGTCATGCCCGGACCACATGTGATACAGTCTTTTGACATGTTCCCGACATCCTGTTCGAGCTGAATGGTGCAGTGGCCAATGTCGTGCCGTCTGAGACAAACTTCGTGGATCTGTGCCAATGCCGACTGCGGAGCTCTCGCGCGGGCGTGAACGGTCATAGCAACGGAACCATGACTAATGCTCCACACGTGGAGGTCACACACATGGGAGACCCCATCGACCGATGCGATGGACGACCGAACCGCGTCCAAGTTGATGTGAGAGGGAACTCCCTCGAGAAGAATATTCAGTGAGGAACGGATGACCCCAATCGTGGAGTAGAAAATAATAGGACAGAAGATCACAGAGAGAATTGGGTCGATCACGCGCCAGGATGGCTTCCACCAAATCACTAGACCTGCGATGAGGACAGCAACTGACTGCGCCAGGTCGCCCAGAACATGAACATATGCGGCATGTAGATTAATATTCTTTTTGGATTTGGGTACTTCCCCCCCTCCCTTTTGGATGTCGCATCCACCTTGTGGGGGAAGGAGCGGATCGAAATCAGGATCATCATCGGAGCAGCCGTCGCCCTCCTCTGGATCCTCGTCGTCGTGGTGTCCATGGTCGTGGTCGTGGCTATGACCGTGATATTGCCACATCCCGTCCTGTCCCTCGTATTCATCATGCCCGCCACAGTCCTCGTGCGCGTGACTGTGCCCGTGGTCGTGGCCATGGTCGTCACCTGGCATGTGGACATGGTTCTCAACACCCAGCACGAGGGCGAGGGCGACGTTAACGACCACCCCAATAAGAGCGATTAGGCTCATTACGGCCCCATCAACTTCCTCCATACTGTCTAGGCCGGATTCTTTCACCCATGACACAATGTAGGGCCATAGCCTCCGGAGGCCCTCGCCGGTCAGAAAGAGACTGACGACGGCGAGACTGACCATGCTGAACAGGGCTGCCAGTACCTCTGTCCTCCGGAATCCGAAAGTGAAAGTAGCCGTACCAGGCATCTTGGCCAGGTGCCCGGCAGCGACTGCGAAGACAAACGACGCAAGATCACTGAAGAGATGGGCCGCATCGGAGAGAACTGCGAGCGAACCCGCTAACATCCCCCCGAACACCTCTGATACGAGGAAGATGAGACATAGAAACGACGCAAGCTGAAGCCGTCGTAGAACGTCCTCTTGCTGAAGACGGTCCCGCTCGGCGGCCACAGACGTATTATCCTTTTTATCTTCTTCTGCGTGGTCGTGCAAGCAACGAAATCCATGTGAGCCACGATGATTGCCTATAACGCCATTGGCGGAGCCAGGAACATGATGGCTTTTGTCGTGGCGCTTCACCGCATTATTGGCGTCGAAAAGGGAGTGGGGTTGCGCCTCGACGTCTTGCACGCCCATCTTGCTTCGTTGAAGGTTGACCAAGTATTGGTTTGAGATGGTTGGAATTTGGACCTTGGAAGTGGGAAGGTAGATGTCAGAGATCTAAATGGGAGTACGTACTGGACAGGGTTGCTGCAGCACGGGGTAAATCCCCGTTTTCCCCCCCTTTATTGTTTTCCCCGACCCCCTTATAATTTTGAGGGGTAAAAAAACGGAGGGCGGGGTAAAAAAACGGAAGGCGGGGTAAAAAAACGGAAGGCGGGGTGATAAAACGAAAGTGGGGTAAAAAAACGGAAAAGGGGGTAAAAAC
>Ga0315315_10003495_pt1 | contig 14437 bp, 15 predicted proteins | sample M140m3416metaG_FD_203699 | JGI IMG/M metagenome (GOLD analysis project Ga0315315, IMG submission 203699) | Ammonia-oxidizing marine archaeal communities from Monterey Bay, California, United States - M1 40m 3416 | ecosystem: Environmental > Aquatic > Marine > Intertidal zone | place: USA...
ACACCTGTAGAATCTATAATAACTCTTTCAGTACCACCAGTATCAAAACGTATCTTATCTTCGTCAGAGCTTTCTTCTACTTGAATCTGTGTATCACCATCAGCATCTTGCATAAGTAAAGCTGCATTGATAGCTGTATTAGTCCATGTAATACATTCTACTGCTACACCACTTGGAGGAGCTGTAGAGAATGTTAAAGTATTTCCTGAAACTGAATAAGTACTCTTATGCTGTACAACACCATCTAGTGTAACGACTGTAGCATTTTCATTGACTGGTGCAGAGGTTAAGGTTAGTGTCGTATCACTACCATCACCTGTCATAGTATCTACAGCAGGAGCAGTACCACCACTTCCTGCAATAGCTCCCCAAGCATCTGTGTAGCCTTCGAAGTCTCCTGTAGTTGAGTTATATCTGAAATAACCTGCTGCAGGACTTGCCGGTCTTTGTGCTGTAGTTCCAACAGGAACGTGTACAGCATCTGTGTTAGCACCTAAGTCTAATGTAACATCAGGAGATGCTTGATTAATACCTATTCTATTTGTACTTACATCTGCAAATAATAATCCACTATCAATATTAACGTCACCTGAGAATGTAGCAGTTGTAAAAGTTGTCGGTGTAATGTTTGCTGAACCATCAAAGCTTACTCCACCAATTGTTCTTGCAGTTGTTAATGTAGCTGCAGAGCCTGTTGTATTTTGGTTAAGCGTTCCTACTGTTAAGTCTATTGTACCATCACCATCTTGATAATCAACTGTAATACCTGATTCAGTATTAGAACTAAACATAGCTCCTACTGTATCTTGTACAACTTCTGATAGGTCTATGTTTGCTGTACCATCAAAGCTAACACCATGTATAGTTCTAGCAGTCTCTAATGCTGTAGCAGTTGCTGCGTTCCCTGTAGTGTCTTGGTTAAGTGTACCTATTACAAAGTCTAGTGTATTGTCTGAATCTTCGTAAGTAACTGTTATGTTAGTCTCTGTATTCGAGCTAACCATAGCTCCTACAGTATCACTAATTGTTTCTGCTAGTGTGACACCACCAATAGTAATTGCATCAGCTTCTAATGTACCGTCTATGTCTGCATCACCTGATATGTCAAGTGTAGCTGCATCTAACTCACCACTAATGGTTATATTTCTACCACCAGTAATGTCTTTGTTTGAATCTGTTATAATAGCCTTACTAGCTATTACTGTTCCGTTTGTAATACCATCTATAAGGTTTATGTCTGCAGCACTTGCTGTAACACCATCTAGGATATTTAATTCTGCAGTTGTACTTGTAACACCATCAAGTAAGTTTAATTCTGTTGCAGTTGAAGTAACTCCATCAAGGATATTAAGTTCTGCTGCTGTGCTTGTAACACCGTCTAGGATGTTTAGTTCTGCTGCAGTTGAAGTAACTGCTGTACCATTTATAGATAAAGCATCTGTTTCAAGTGTACCATCTACATCTACATCACCACTTACATCTAATGAACCTGCATCAAGTTCTCCAGTCAATGTAATGTTTCTAGCACCTGTAAAGTCTTTGTTGCTATCTACAACAATAGCTTTAGAAGCTGCAACAGTTCCTGCTGTAACTCCATCAATTGTTTCTAGTTCTGCTTCACTTATATCTGCTGAACCTATAACAAAGCTAGTGCCTGTAATTGTAGTACCTGTAATAGTTGTACCAGTTATAGCTGCTGCAGTTGAACCACCAATAACTGCACCATCAACTGTACCACCATTTATATCTGCTGTGTCTGCTACTAAACTATCGATGTTGGCTGTTCCATCGATGTATAAGTTTCTCCATTGTTGTGAAGAACTTCCTAAGTCATAAGTATCATCATCATCAGGAATAATATGTGAATCTACGTCAGCTCCAAAGACTACGTTGTCTGAAGCAGCATCACCAAGAGTAAGTGTACCACCATTAAAGGTAGTTGTTCCTGTTACTGTTAAGTTACCACCTACAGCTACATTGCCTGTAGTGGTTATTGAATCTATGTATGCATCTTTGAAGTATAGTGAAGATGTTCCTAAATCTACATCACTATCTGTTACGGGTAATAAAGCTCCGTCTTGCAGTCTTATTTGTTCTACTGCAGAAGAAGAAACTTCTACGTAAAATCCCCATCTATTGTTTGAATCGTCTACGACAATCTTGTTTAAAAAATCTAAGTCACCGATAGTGTGGATGTTACCACCTTGCCCTGCTGTACCATCATGTCTATGACCTGTAGAACTAGCACTACTTGAACTGTAAGCAAATGCATTAACTAATTGATTGTACTCGTTATTGAATAACGCAGCAGTTATAGTATCTCCATCTGCGAGTGAACTTTGTCGGGTATAAGTTTGTGCCATTTATTATCTCCTGCCTGAAGGTACGTAATTTATATAAAGCCCATTAATGGTATATGGTGCTTTTGTATCATCACTGATTACTGTAAAACTGTTACTATGTCCACTACCTTGTAGTGCAACTCGTATTAAAGGGTTTTCTGCTCCACCAAATACGTTAGTATTAAATAAAGCTTCACCAAATAAAGATGGTGGGTCTATGATTCCTAAATCAAAAGGGTTTGGTGGTTGTGGTATATCAGTACTGCCATAATCAAATCTAACTTGAACATCTGGTTCTACAACACCTTCTGCACTTGTAGAAACTTTTAAGTAATGTAAAGTTTTTAATGTTCCTAAATCTCCATAGTCATAATCTGGAGTTGCATAACGTGCTAAAATTTTAGAGCCATTGAAGTCGTTTCCTGAATCATGGACATAAATAAATCCATCTGTATCACCATGATAATAATTTTCTATTCCGTTTTGGTCAAAGCCTGAACCTATTTCAGTAACTTCAATTCCTCTTGTTTCTGACCATTGAAATCCATTTGGTCGAAGAGTTCCTATAATGCCTCTTTGTTCACTATTAAGTTTTGAAGTATCAGTATAAAATAATCTGTATTGAGATTTTTCTCTTAATACTAAACTAGTTATTATATAGGTATTTATGCTTTCTGTCAAGTCCGTTACTAAAGGTTGTATTTCTTTACTAACCGTGCCTAACTCAACGTCACCAATTCTTGCTGTACCGGCTACAGTCCTTAAACCATCAGGAGCTAAAAAGATTAAGTCACCACCAATCTCCTGAATACTATATCCGCTTGAACAACCTACGTTCTTTGTAACTGGAACAATAGCAACATTACTAGCATCATTTATATTTATAAGTTTAAATATACTATTTGTACAAAATATAAATAATTCATTACGGAAACCTTTAATGCCTTCTATTTGGTCTTCTAAAACTATTGACCCTGAACCTGTACCGCTAAAACTGGTTGGGTCTAATGTAGAACTATAAAATACTGTATTTAAGTTATCTTCAACTCCTGCAGCAATTAAATGTTTATCGTGCGTTGTAATATATTTTACGTGCTTTGTTCCTGTAACAGTTATCTCTTCTGAAAAAAATGTTCTAGTATTTAAAGCACCTGTACCTTCCATTCTAAATATGTAAGGTTTATTAGCTCCATCTGATATAATAACTTGACCATAATCAAATGTAGCTCCTTCAAACAAAGCAAACTGACATTGCCCTTGTCCAGTTCTTGCAAGTACACTACGTCCTGTAAAGGCTGTATGGTCATCTCCACTACCTGCTACAGAACTTCTATTAATCTGTAACCAACTTGTACCAGTGTTACTAAAATAAATATTTGTACCGGCTGCTACAATAACTCCATCAGCATATGGAAACACACCAAGTATCGTTGCTGTACCTCCTGTAGGCTGTACTGCACTTCCACCACCGTATTTAACAAAACCATTAATACGTCTGTATCCACCCTCTGTAGATACTTCGAAGTTTCTTAATTCTCTTGCTACACCGGGAGTTCTTAACAAGTCTATTGAGTTAGCAGACTTAACTAAACCTCCATCACATGCAACTGTATAAGGTTGCGATTGTGCCACTAGAAGTATCTCCTATCATCACCCACATATTTAGGAGTCGGATTAATTAAATTAGACTTCATTTGTCTCATGCCTTTTTTATAATCATCCATAGCAAAGGCAGCCTGTTGTGGGCTTTCTTTAAATTGCCATACATAGTAACGTGCTTTAGCAGTTATTACATTAGAGTACTGGTCGGGTAATACAATTTCATCACTAAATGCTGATAAAGGTGTAGGTGCATTATACGCATAAAAATGCACATTATAAGTTTTATCAGGTATAGGACTTAATCCAAACTTGCGATGGTCTGGACTACGAATAATGTATTTAGGTTCACCATATTGTTGAGTATCTGCATCATCATCATTTTCTGCATCTCTTAAATATCGTGTCCAATCATCTAATGTAATAAATGTTAAACCTCTAGAAGTATAAGGAGTAGTTGCTCCACTTACACCAATAGTTGTTAAATAAAAATCATCCCAATCAACGGATGAATAGTCTGTAGTTATACTAGAACTACCAGACTTTAACAAGTACCATCTAGTACCTGCTGTAGTTTCTACAGTTACGTTACCATAGAAAGGGTCTGTTCCTCCACTAGCTGCAACTGCAAAAAAAGGAAGTTGTGGTTCTTCATTTGCAATGTCGTTTAAAGATTTGTTAATAGAGTTTTTAACAAAGTTTTGAATTCCTGTTGCAGTAGCAAACGTAGATGAAGTTAATTCAATTTCATTAAGTTCTCGAAGAACATCGTTAGTTAGTGTAAGAAATGTTGTTGCCATTATTTTTTATGTTGCTTTTGAATTGCAAAGTTAGCAGTAAGACTTGCACCTTTATGTTTTACAAACTTACCAGTGTGCTTCATTAATTTATAATCTTTACCATCTTTCATCCAATGGTATCCTTTAGGAGCTTTGACTTTCATATTAACAAGGTTTGGCTTTTTTCATTCCACCATCTTTATACATAACTCTTTTACCACCACCATAGGCTTTTGTTCTTGGTTCTTTTTTCTTTTTTCCGTAATGCATAATATATCTCCAAAGTTAAAAGTGTAAGGGGGAAGCGAACACATGATTCCTTCCCCACTTACGGGTTTGCTTAGTCTATTACATAGAAAGCACCTGCAAGAGCTTCAGGTCTAAGTACTTGTGCACCATAAACGTGAAGTCCTCTTACTATATCACCAAATGAATCTGGATCACGAATGACCTCAGTTGATGTTATAGCTTGAGCAGTTGCTGTAGATGAGATGTGACCTGCCATAACTTTACCAGTAGCGTTAGACGTACTAGCAACATTATTAGACTTGTACATATCAAATCCACGTAATTTACCACTTGATACTAAACCATTTCTCAATGATCCTTGACCTGCATTGAAGTCAACGGATAACATTTTAGAACCAGATTGTGACAACTCTTCGTAGAACGAAGGTGGTGCTAAGAACCATCTTCCTTCTTCAGGGATGTTCTGATCATCTAGTTTTCTGGCTAATCTAGCCATTAGGTCTAAAGCATCTACACCAGTTCCGTCAGAACCTAATAGGTCAACAGAGTTCGTTGCGTGTGCAAGTGTTGCATCAGCAGTAGAACTATCTGAACCGATTAAGTTATCAGGTGATGAAGTAGATATACCGGCAAACATTTCAGCAATAACACCTTCGTCAAATGCATCTTTTAATGCATAAGCAGCAGATGAACTAGCTACTTCTTTGAAGTTCACGTGAGACATTGAAGTTTCAATATCATCAACGATGAATTTAAAAGCGTTAGCTACATCAACAACCATTGTTAGTTCTTGGTCAGTTAATGCTGTTTTAGTTACGTTAGCACCTCTTTCATATTGATAGACGGTGATTTCCGGTTCTTTAATGATTCTTACAGTATCTCCGAAAGCAGATATTTCTCCTGAGTAATCAGTGTTAGTGATTGCTTCTGCTACCGAAGCTTTTCTGAAAAAGTTTAAAACCTTTTTAGAATAGACTTTCGGTAAGAAGAAGGAGTTTGTTTGACCGCTTACGGAATTACCAAAGTTACCATTAGTATCAGTCGATTGCTCAAATAGAGCGTCAGATTGATTATATGCCATAATTATTCTCCTTGAATATTATTAACTTTGTTATTATATAACCCTGCCTTCTTCTACAGCTTTATCGATTTCTTTTTCAAGTCTATCGTATTCAGCCATAGGTAGGGCAGCGATTTCCTGTTGTGTCCAAATCTTCGGTTGTTTTTCCTCTACTGTAGTTGTCTTGGTAGACACCATATCAGCAGCAGAACTTCTTCCTGATTTGTTTTGGCTTGGTTTTACAGGAGCAATACCGGTTTCCAACTTAAATAAATCGATGGCTTTACTTGCAAGAGATGCATTATTAGGATTATTATAAATCCAATCTTGTATCTCTGAAGGTTGAGACTCTGCCCATCCATGAAATTCATCACTATTACGAAGTTCTTCAAAGTCTGGATGTTTTGTAACCAAATCTTTTTCAGCTTCTCGTTTTAGTATTTCTGTTTCACGTCCTTGCATTGCATCGAGTCTTTCTTGCAATAAAGCAACTTTATCTTCGCTTTGCAAATGAGCTACAGTTTCTACTACTTCATAAACATCAGGATACTCAGCTTTAAATTGTTCTAACTCTTCAGCAGTTTTTGGAGCTTGATACTCCGGTCTATTTGCTGTAGCTTCAGCTATCAATTCTTGTTCTCTTTGTTTAAACTCAGAGAGCCTTGAATCATAATGTTTTTTCAAATCATCGTATCTTTTTTTGTAATTTGGTTGGCTATAAGCTTTATCTTTTTGTTCAGGTTCTGCTTGCACTTCTTCTGAACGTGATGCAACTTGTGGCTTTTCAAAAAACAATCCTTCCGCAGTATCTCCATGTTTAGGCATTACTTCATCAGTATGCCAGTCTTTCTTTTGATTATACGGATTGGGAGTTGGTTCTACAGATTCTTCCTGTATATTTTCAACTTCTGCCATTTCTTTCTCCTTTTAGGGCTTGTGCTTACCTCAAGGTAGCCTATTCTAAAAACGTCTTTTTTAATTAGGGGCTTGATCTAACAAGGTAGCTAAAGGTTATACTATTGGTAGGGGTTACTGACGTAAGTAGCCTACCGTTGTTTTAGCTTCTGACGTATGCTCTGGTTGAAAGCATAGACTTTTTAAGTTCATCTCCTACTAAATCTTCTTCCTCTTTCATCATTGCTTGACTACCTACAGTTTCTTTCGTCACACGGATGTCTTGCGTTTGAGGTTCAGGTTGAGCTTTATAAACAGTCTCTTCTTCTTCCACTTCACCGCCATCAGCCATAGTTTGTCTTTCATCTACAGCAGCTTCTGCATCATTCATCATAGACATTAAACTGTCTGCTCCGATTTCTTCAGTTGCTTTTGCAGTAAAAACAAATTCCCCATCCGATAACCTTGCAGGTATCGAATCGGACCTACCAGTTCCCGGACCTTCTACAGTTCCAGAACCAGTAAATTCTGTTGCACTCTCGACTACTTGATCGAATATCTCACTCAATTTGTCGTCTTTCTCGAGAGCATCTATTAAATAATTTCTATCTTCATTTGACAATGTTTCCTCAATAACATAATCTACATAGTCTTCTTCCATTTCCTCATCAGGAAGCATTGTTTGTTCTTGTTCCATTCCCATCAACATGTCCATTTGTTGACCCATTTCTCCACCTTCTGCTTTTTTAATTCTTTTTTCACCATCAATCATTTTTTGTCCTAATGAAATATACATTTGTTTTTCATTTGGAGATTCAATAACAATATCAGTATTACCTCGAACTGCTAAAGACGTAGCTTTATCAGCCATATTCATACCTCGACCTAATACAGAATAGTCTTTTATTCTTTTTTGTGCAATTAGATTTTGTATAGCTTTATCTTGTTTTTTAGATAATGACCTTTTTATATTTGAATATGTTTCATCTATTTCTACTAACTGTCCACCTTTTGCTTTAGATGATCTTAACATTTTAAAATCGTTAGCATCTATTGAACCACTATTATTCTTGTCAAGTTTAGCTTGTCCTCCAACTAACATTGTAGCTCTACCTGTCCTAGCCCCTAATGGATTAGCTGCTTCTTGTTCAGGTCTTTTAGCTAATACTTCTGCACGTCTTTCTTCAAACCTTTTAGTTCTTTCTTTTTCTAATGCATTATCAATTTCAGCTCCTGTATAAAGACTACTTGCATTTCTTTTTAATTGTGCTAAACTTCTATTAAGTTCTTTTTGTGGATACTCACTTTCTTCTCGATCTACTTGAGCACGAATAGACAGCATAAGGTTTTCTTGATTAGCTTGTCTTTTTTCTTCTTGAGTCATTGCCATTAGTCTTCCTTTCTATTTAGTGCTTCGTCTACACTACTCTCCAACTGCTCTAGGTGTGCCAGAGAATTCAGCTTCCCCTGACTGCGGAACATTTCCAATTCCGATGTTGCCACCGCCAGTACCTGTAACTCCAAGTTCTTGAGGTGGTTGAGGTACTCCAGTAGCACCGCCCATTCCTTCTTGTTCTTGACCAGTGGGGCTAGTTTGCGAGCCTGATTCTTGTCCAACATTATTTTGCATTCCTATTATTTGTGCCATGATAGCAGCCTCTTCAGGATCATTGAGTATCTCATCAGGATCAAGATCAAGACTGTAGGCAAGTTCACTAATTAATTTAGACATCTTAACAAACGGTGCAATAGCAGGATTCTGTGCAGTCTGTAAGAAAGTGGTTAGTCTTTGTGACCTTACTTCTTTTTGCATCAAACTATTTGTACCAGTTGCATTAACTTCTAAATCACCTACGACTCCGAGCTTATCTTCTAAAAACTGCATATTCCATTGAAAGTATGCTTCTCCTAAAGGTTTAAGTAAGAAATCGTCTAAGTTCTTAATAACAGTTTTGATATTAAGACTTGCTGCACCTAATAACATAGACATTCCCGATGCAGTTCTTGTCATACTTTGTACTCCTGTTTGACCATGAGAGTAACTAGGTATACCTGTCTGTTCATCAGCAAGCTGTCTAAACTTGTCAAACATCATCATGTTTTCAGTTGATGTGTTTGGAAACTTAACTCCGTGTATTGCTTGTCCGGGCATTCCGGCTTGTCTACGGAATATTTTTCCGGGATACACTTCAAAACTTTGCCCACCTACTAAGGCTGATTCATCAATATCAAATACTAACGAACCTGACAAAGCTAAATTATCTATTGCCATTCTTGCATGACCATTCATAATCTGTTGTGAGTCATGCATATTTTCTGCTACACCAACACCAAAAAAACTATATGGGTTCTTTTCATATGGAAAAGCATGATATGGTAATCTATATGGTGTAAATGGATTAACTACTGTTCTTAGTATTTTACCACCACTTGTCCATACATTTACTTGAAGTTCATCAAGATCATCTATTTCATCAGCAAGTTCAACACCAACATCACGTAAGTAAGCTGCATCCATTACACCCCAATATTCTAATACTTCATATTGTGGTAATGAATATTCATCTACATCTTCATCTCTAATCTGATCTTCGTAACTACGTTTTTCATAATCGCCACCCATCATTAAACAATCACGAATGGCATCTTTATCAAAGTAAGGCATTTTACTTAATGCTCTAAATTGACTTCTGTTTAGTCTATGTCTATGAATTATGTATTCACATTCATCTATTGTTGTTGCTGATGGATCAGGAAAGAAATCCCATAGACTGACAAATTCAATTCGTGGTACTCTAACATCTACCGGATTGTATGTTCTATTCCCTTCTTCGTCCTCATCCCACTTATGTAAAGTTTTATTAAAGTTAAATGGTCCTTTAATAATTCCAGTTCCTAACATAGCTGCTTCAAACAAAGCACTACGTAATTCAGAAGCCCCATTAGATTCTTCTATTTGATCATGGATTAACTTTTCCATTCTCCTTGCAGCTTTTTGTGCAGGATTAATTTCTAAATCTTGAGGGTTAGGACTTGCTCCTACAGTATAAGTTCCCTCTTCTTTTGCTAGTTCTTCTAAGAATCTTTCTTGAAACTTACCATCAGAAAAGGTAGCACCGGGTTTTAAAACCTTACCATCACCTTCATATCCTACATCATATGGGCTTTCAACTTCTTCTGGAGTTGATTCGCCTTGGCTTGTTTCAATACCCGGCACTGGATTTTGTGTATCTAAATGAGCAACAGATACTTCTCCTTCTGGCATTTTAGTTTCTGTAACTCCAATAGGAAACTTCCCTGTTCCAAATATAACGTCAATCAATTGACCAAACGCTGCAAGTACTTTAGTCTTTGTAACTTTTACAAATACTCTAGACTTTTCAGATTCTCTAAACTTAACTCGTTTTCCGTAAAGCCCTCTAAAGTTTTGATAGCCAGTTATCCATCTATCCTCATGTGAACTTCTTGCATCTTCTGCTGCTTGAAAACGATTCTTAATAAGACCTGCTAAGTTTAGTTTTTGATTTTCTTCTAAAGATAATTCTAAACCTTGTTCACCTTCTACTTCTTCTACATAGATTGCATCTGCATCAAGCAGTCCTGTGGGTTGTAAAGGTTTGTTATCTTCTTCCATACTCAATATCCAAATGTTTCATCAACGGGTCTGTAGATTGATTCTCTATGATACTGACGAAGATTATCCATTGGATTATTTATTCTCGGTCTACTCATAATCAAATACCGCAGAGCATCATAAGCATGATCCGCAGCATGTGTGTCTACATCTTCAGGGTTACGTTTATCTAAAGGTATACTTTGTAATTCTTTTATCAAGTTCGGACAAGTATTAAATATTTGTAATCTTGGTCTACCACTTGGTTGTACTTTTAAATATTCGTGAATCTGAATTTTACCTTGTATTCTATTTTTATCTGCTCGTCTAAGTTTGTGTCCTTGCTTAACGAGCGACTCTCCTACTGTTGGTCCAGTTGTACCAGTTCGTGCCCACGCAGCAGTATCTAATACACCAGAAACAGAAAAAGGGTCTTCCATCTCCATGTCTGTTATTATAGCACCTAAATCCTCACCTGTCAAGCCTTTTCGGTACAATTCACGGTAGATAATGAGAGTTCCATCTGTTCTATCTACTGCTCCCCAAACACAGGCACTTTCAGATGCATACCCATAGTCAATACCTTTTATACGTTCCCATGTTAAAGGAATCTGAAATGGAGTAACAATATGTACATCAGGATCAAATTCTACAAAGGCTGCACCTTCATTAATATCCCAATTACCTTCTAACAACTGTTTACGTTGTACAGGGGGTAAAGACATAAGCATCTGCTCATAGACTCCATCTTCTGACAAGTATGGGTTATCAGTTAGTCGTGCCGGAATAAACTTACGTGTAAGTCCGTCTCCTCCGACAAAAGATTCATTATAAGTAAAAGCATCTACGTAGCGTTTCTTTACCCAAGAAGCACCAATACCACCGGGGTTTGCAGTACAGCGTAAGTAAGTTTTGATTTCAGGGTCTGTTGTTCTAAGACGTGAGGCTAGATAGTTCCAACCAAACTCAGTTGGTAAGTGTGTTATCTCATCAAAGCCAATCCATGAGTACGCTTGTCCTTGATATCTGTATACATCGGCATCTCTTTCTAAAAAACCAAACTCTATCTTTGCTCCACTTGGAAAGTTCCATACCTTTTCAACTTCCCTGAACTTACATCCGGGAAATGCTTGTGGGTATAATTCTCTGGATTTGTCTATAAGTTCTCGTAACTCTGGCATAGACCTTCTAAGTATTAAGGCTCTGTGTGCTTTGCGATGTGCATACCTTAATGGATCAACTAACATAGCGTATGATTTACCGCCACCGGCAGCACCACCATACAATACATCTTTCTCGTCTGCAGCTAGGAATTCTGTTTGCGGTCCTTCATTTGGATGAAAGACTACATTAGTACCGGCATCTATTTCAGCTTGTAAAGCTTTAGGAAGTACGTTAAGTTCTTCTGAAGTAACTACTTTCCCCTGCTCGGTTTCCTTATCGCTTTCGAGTTTGCTGAGTAGTTCAGTCGTTTGTTTAAGATTATGTCTCTTTGATTTAAGTCTGTTTTCAATCTTTTGGATTGCTTTTTGTTTTTTGGAGACAGCCCGTCTTGCTGCCATTTTAGCTTTTTGTTCATCTGAGTATGTGTAGTTTGACTTTGTACCTTGAGGACGACCTCCCTTTTTACGAGGAGTACCGTCTTTCTTTAGTATAAAGCTTCCCTCAGAATCTGTCAAGTAAAGATGGGGATTCTGTTCCCAATCTTTCAAGTCGTTGTTCTCGTTTTCCATACTTCTTATCTATGTGTTTTTTTAAACCTGCTGCTGTAATACTACGTTTAGTTTTAAATTCTATCCAGTCACAAGCATCTCGTAAGCTAATAGATTCACTAGCTACTAAATCTTCAGCAACTTCTAATGCTTCTATTTGTTCCGGTATTGGTTTAAAATAACCATCTACCTCACTTGGTTCATAACCAAAAGGAATTGTTGAAGTCTTCCTTTTTATGTATCCATCTTTCATTTCTTGAATATTCGATCCCAATTGTTATCGAACTCGTCTTTAGATACGGATAAAGGTCTTAACCTAGAACCTTTACCTACACGACCTTTGTTCTTTTTACTAGATATCAATACTGGTTTTTCAGGTGTGCCTAGTTGTGCTCCTTTCCTTTCCATACTACCATTTAACCTTGTCAGCCCAATAAGCTGCTGACATCTTTCCTTTTGCTATGTTCTTACCATGACGTGCTTTAAAAGACTTACGCTTTGCTTTCATTCTATCAGACTCACCTGCTTTAGGCTTACCTGCAGTCTTTGCACCTTTCTGTCCAAACCTTATAGTTTTAATCTTTGAACCCTCTTTAGCTACAACGATATGTGATTTAGTTTTATGATTAGGAGTACGTTTAGGTTTATTGTATCCAGATACTCCTGCTCGTTTTAACCGTGAGTCTTTAGCTTTCCCACCTTTCTTATACTCTTCTCTCATCGTTTCTTTCCTTTATGTAGTCCATGCTTTGCATGTTGCTTACCTTTCTTTGTAGCTGCTCGTTTCTTTTTATTAGCTGCTGCTAGTTTCTTTTTACCGGCTGCAGTTGATTTAAGTTTCTGTATAGTCTTTGCAGGTGCGTAGACCTCTCCAGTCTCTGAAGACTTCTTACCACTAGCAGTTCTCCACTTCTGTTTAGTCCAACGCTTTAAAGACTTCTGAGACTTTTTAAGTGCCATTACTTGTAGCCTCCACCTTTAGCTTTGTATTCTTTAGCAAGTATCTGTGCCTTACGTGCAGACCATTGACCTGCTTTACCACCTTTAGTTCCTGCTTTAATCTTTTCAAAAAGCCTCTTCCGCATGGTGGGTTTAGTATAGTTACCTGCTTTATTAACTGTACTTTTCTTTTTCTTTGCCGGCATTATTCTTCTTCCTCTCCTCCATCAATTTCTCCCACATCAGATTGTTGGAATCCAACTTCTGTTTCATCGTAGGTGTATTCTTCTTCATAAGTTATATCCTCTGCTTGTACTTCAATAGGTGCTTTTTCAGGAAGTATAAATATACCTCCGGCAGCAGTATGAGTTACATCAAGTCTATCACTTTTAGTTACACCTACACGATCCAATATAGTCTGTGCAGCAGTTAGCTTATTGCTAACCTGTGGTATAGGTGCATCACTGTTCATGATATCTACGAGTTTGAAGGCTGCTTGGGGTGCAGAACGAGCTAGTACGTCCGAGGCTAATTCAATCACTTCTTGTTTTAATGCTTTTATAACTTGATGATAATTGCCTGAGTATCCTGCAAGCTCGGCTGCTTTCTTCGGATCACCTCCTGTCTGGATCAAATTGTCCAGAAAAGATTGTTGTTTTTCCGTAAGAACTTTATTCTTCTTCTCTGTAGTTTGAGGTAAATAACTCATATTCATAATTATAAGACCATATACAGACTTGTCAAGTCTTTGAAAGTTGAAATAATACTTGACAAAATGGATATACGACTGTACAATATACCTTGTTAAGTCCCCCCGGTTAAATACATATATACCTAGCCTACCAAGCCCCTGTAAAGTCTTGTGAAGTGAGGGGGCGATTAAACTAGTAAACATCCATTTAGGCTAGAAATGTACGTGATTGCTATATATACTACCCCACCCCCCCTGTGCATCCTGCCCTCCCACTTGACAGAACTTGAAAAAGCCTTATAGCACAACTGCGAAACTTTGTCAAGTCTTTTTTTTAAGTGCGAAGCCTAACACACTTAACAAAACTTTGCAAGCTTTTTATTTACTTTTATTTTCCCTCGAATACTTGACAAGTTTAACAAGTTTCTGTATATGCCAATCTAGTTAACAAGTCTTATCAAGTTTATTAAGTCTTTCAAGTTTACTTTGTAGGCTTCACAACTTGACAAGGATTAACAGAACTTCCCTTATATTATCAATACTTTATAAATAATAACCC
>Ga0315315_10003496_pt1 | contig 14437 bp, 9 predicted proteins | sample M140m3416metaG_FD_203699 | JGI IMG/M metagenome (GOLD analysis project Ga0315315, IMG submission 203699) | Ammonia-oxidizing marine archaeal communities from Monterey Bay, California, United States - M1 40m 3416 | ecosystem: Environmental > Aquatic > Marine > Intertidal zone | place: USA...
CTGATTGCTGGACGGTGACGTAATCATGGGTGTGATTGTGCCATCCGGTCTGGTCGCCGGGGGCAAAGACCCATTGGGTGATCCGCGTGCGATCGTCTTCCAGCAGCAGGCTATGCTGCGCCAGGGCGGCCTCCGCCAGTTCTGTTTTTGTCTTCTCTGTCAGATGATCGGACATAGCGCGCTCCCAGTTTTTTACGATTCTAGCCAAAGGACTGTCCCGCCGTCTAGGATCGCGGTATGTCGGATTCTCCTACTCCCAAGGTGCCGCGGACGGCGCGGCTGCGCGATTCGCGTTTTCGCACGATCTTTTTCCTCGGCATGGCGAGCGGGCTGCCGTCGTCGCTGGTTTTCGCGACGCTGTCGATCTGGCTGCGCGAAGAGGGTATTTCGCGCACGTCCATCGGGCTGATCGGCGCAGTGGCGACTCCTTACGCGATCAATTTTCTGTGGGCGCCCCTGGTCGACCGGCTGCGCCTGCCGTTCCTCTGTGCGCGGATCGGCCAGCGGCGGTCGTGGATTCTGACGTGCCAGCTTTTGCTCGTACCGGTAGTGATCGCGATGGGATCGCAGGATCCGAAAACCGCCGTTGCCGCTCTCGCCGCCTGTGCGCTGCTTGTATCGTTTCTGTCGGCGACGCAGGACGTTGCGATCGATGCCTACCGTGTTGAAATTCTGAAGCCGGAAGAATACGGCGCGGGTGCGGCCATCGCGATTTACGGCTGGCACACGGGCGCATTCCTGACCGGTGCCGGTGCGCTCTATGTGGCCACCGCCGGGGGCTGGACCGCTGCCTATGTCGCGGCCGCGTGTGTCATTGGCGTGATCGGAATTGCCACGTTGTTTGCCCGCGAACCGGATCATCCGCCCGAAATGACAGCGCCGGCGAAAAATATGGCCGACTGGCTGCGCCGTGCCGCCGTTGCTCCGCTGGGCGATTTCTTCAGCCGCCTCGGCTGGATGGCGGCGCTTGTCCTCGCCGTCATCGTATTTTACAAGTTCGGCGATGCCATGCTCGGGCGCATGGCAGGCGTGTTCTATGTCGATATGGGTTTCAGCAAGATCGAGATCGCCAATTATACCAAATCCATCGGCCTGGCGGCAACGCTGCTAGGGGTCGGGGTTGGCGGCTGGGTGTGTATTCGCATTGGCATCATGCGGGCGATGTTTCTCGGCGCTCTGCTGATGATGGTCACCAATCTTGCCTTCGCGCTTCTGGCAGCCAGTGGCAAGGATTTCGGCCTGCTGGCCGCCGTGGTGTTTTTCGACAATTTGACCGGCGGGATGGCGACTACCGCGTTCGTCGCCTATCTGTCAGGCTTGTGTAATGTCGCCTTCACAGCCACGCAATATGCGCTGCTGGCGTCGCTCGGCAATTTTGCCCGCATCCAGCTCGGATCGGTTTCGGGCTGGGCGGTCGATAGCCTGGGGGGTGACTGGACGCTGTTTTTTATCGCCGTCGGAGCGATGTCGATACCGGCGATTGCCTTGCTGTGGCTGCTGGTGCGCCTGATGCCCGAAATAGAACGGCGTGGCTAAAATACGGATCGTTCGGCATTCATTGCCGGTCAAACGGGTGCGGACTCCAGCTAGTTTGCCTGGCCCCCTCGTTTCACGATAAAATTTTGTGTAGAGAGAGTGGTGAGATATTTTGCGCCTTTCCATGGAGACCGACCTATGGTGATTAAGAACCCCCTCATGCAGCTGTTCGGGCAATCTCCGTTCACGCCATTACAGGAACATATTCGGGTCGTGCTGGAATGCGCGAACGAAGTGCCGGGCATATTTCTTGCTGCGCTGGATCATGATTTGCCGAAAGTCGAACTGATCCGTGGCCGGATCAACACGCTGGAAAGCGAAGCGGACGAAATAAAGAACGAGCTGCGCGCGCATCTGCCGAAAAGCATGTTCCTGCCCGTCGACCGGCGCGATTTGCTCGAAATCCTCGACCTGCAGGATTCGATCGCCGACACCGCCCAGGATATCGCCGGTATGATGTTCGTCCGTCACATGACACTGCCCGAAGAGATGCATCAGCCCCTGATGGATCTCACCACGCGGTGCGTGGAGGCGTGCAACCATCTCGGCAAGATCATGGCGGAGATGGATGAACTGGTCGGCACCGGGTTCCGCGGCGCGGAAGCGGACAAGGTGATGTACATGATCGACGAGCTGAACAAGATCGAGACCGATACGGATATTCACGCGATCCGGCTGATGCGGCTTCTGTTCGAAAATGAAGAGGAAATCGGGCCTGTTCTCACGATGATGTGGGACCGGGTTATTCACTGGGTTGGTGATCTCGCCAATTTCGCGGAACGGGCGGGCAATCGTCACCGCCTGCTGCTTGCACGCTAATCACTCCGCCGCTTTTTCTTTAACCGACATATCCAAGTAGCCCAATGGAAGTAATTACCCAGTTTGGTCCGACACTCCTCGTGCTCGCGATTATCTTCGGCGTTTTCATGACATGGGGGATCGGCGCGAACGATGTCGCGAATGCGCTCGGGACCTCGGTCGGATCCGGCGCGATCACGGTGAGAACCGCGATTATCGTTGCCGCCATATTCGAATTTGCCGGCGCCGGCCTTGCCGGCGGCAGCGTCACCAAAACCATCCGCAAGGGCATTATCGATCCGTCGGCGATTGCCGACCGGCCCGAGTTGCTGGTGTTTGGCATGCTGGCCGCCCTGCTGGCGGCGGGGTGCTGGCTGGCGCTTGCATCGTTCCGGGGCTGGCCTGTATCGACCACCCATTCCATTGTCGGCGCCATCGTCGGGTTCGCGGTTGCCGGGATCGGATTTGACGCCGTGAGCTGGGGCAAGATCGGCCAGATCGTTGCAAGTTGGGTCGTATCGCCCGTTGTCGGCGGCGGTGTCGCGTTTTTGCTGATGCTCAGCGTCCGGAAACTGATCCTGCAGGCCGAAAAACCGTTCGAAAGCGCCGTCCGCTGGGCGCCGTATTACCTGTTCCTGGTCGGGTTCGTGATCTCCCTGATAACGATATTCAAAGGCCTGAAGCATCTCAACATCGATCTCAATGGCTATGAAAGCGCTGCGATAGCAATATTGATCGGCATTGTCACCGCGCTGATCGGCAAGCGGGCGATCAGCCGGGTTGCGGTGCACGAAGCAATGGATCAGACCGCCCACCTCGCCAGTGTCGAGCGGGTATTCGCGCCGATGATCGTGTTTACCGCCTGTGCGATGGCGTTCGCCCATGGGTCGAACGATGTCGCAAACGGCGTTGGTCCGCTGGCGGCGGTCTACGGTCTTATTCAATCCGGTGGTGAGGTCACGCAGAAGCTGGCGATGCCGACCTGGATCCTGGCACTCGGCGGCGCCGGGATCGTGCTGGGTCTCGTCACCTACGGATACCGCGTTATGCGCACGATCGGCACCAAAATTACAGCGCTTACGCCAACCAGTGGTTTCTGTGCCACCGTCGCGGCGGCGCTGACGGTGGTGATCGCCTCTCGGACTGCCATGCCGGTCTCGACGACGCATATCGCGGTCGGTGCGGTGATGGGTGTGGGGATGGCGCGCGGAATCGCGGCGCTCGACCTTCGGGTGATTGGCAGCATCTTCGCTTCCTGGATTGTGACCCTGCCGGCCGGCGGCCTCTTGGCGGCGGTGTTCTTCTTTATGCTCAAGGGCATGTTTACCTGATACCGGGACCAGGTATCCAGCGTATCAGGCAGTTGTTGCTGCCGCGTCCAGCGCATAGCCGGCGGACCGGACGGTCCGGATAACATCCTGTTCGCCATCGGCGTTGAGCACCTTGCGCAACCGCCGGATCTGGACGTTGACAGTGCGGGAATCGATAAAGATACCGTGGCCCCGGACGGAATCGATCAATTGGTCCCGCAAAAAACCCCACCCCGGGTGTTCCATGAAATGTCGCAGCAGGCGGAATTCGGCGGGCCCGAGAACGACGGCACGCTGGTTTCGCGCGACCTTGTATTCGGTGAGGTTGATTTCGATATCGCCGTAGCTCAGCCGTTCTTCAGACAGTGCCGGCTGCGCCCCGCCTCGCCCCGCCGCGTCGTGCTGGCGGCTGTTCCCTTATTTCTTGTTCGGGGTCTTCTTTTTCGCCGCCGGTTTTTTTGCAGCGGCTTTTTTGGCGGCAGGTTTTTTCTTGGTGGATTTCTTCTCGCGCGCTGCGATCACGACCGAATCGTGGGCCGCCATTGTCGCGAAATTTACCAATACGGCGTCGTTGGCATTGATAGGCGCGATCTGTACAGCCTTGCTGAGCCCGGTCAGCAGGGGTCCGATCACCGTGCCCCCGCCGAGTTTTTGCAAAATCTGCGACGATATTGCCGATGCATGCAGGCCGGGCATGATCAGAATATTGGCTGGCCCGGTCAGACGGCAGAACGGATAGACCACGCGCAGATCCATATCGAGCGCCACATCGGGAGACATTTCGCCATCATATTCGAAATCCGCCCCTTCTTCGTCGAGAATGGCGACCGCTTCACGCACCTGCGTTGCCAGTGCGCCGGGCGGATTACCGTAGGTCGCATGGGACAGGAAGGCGACGCGTGGTGTGTGACCGTGGGACAGTACCTCGGCGACGCATTGCCGCGCGATGCGGGCAAGCTGTTCACCGGTCGGGCGTTCGTTGATCGTCGTGTCCGCGATGAACACCGTATGCGCCCCCGACGTCACCATCGAAAAGCCGAACACTTCGGCGCCGGGCATGGGGTCGATCGCAAGCCGGATATTCTCGTGGCTGACCGAATAGCTCCGCGACAGACCGGTGACCATCGCGTCGATATCGCCATGCACCAGCATGCAGGCGGAAAAGACGTTGCGGTCCTGGTGCACCATGCGCTGACAATCGCGATAGAGATAACCGTCGCGTTGCAGGCGTTTGTATAGATATTCGGTGTAGTGGCGATTGCCGCGGGAAAGCGCAGCATTGTGGATTTCAATGTCACCCGCCCCGGTCAGGCCGAGGCGTTTGATCGTCGCCTTGATCTGTTCTTCGCGGCCGATCAACACTGGTGTACCGAGACCCGATTGCGCGAACGAGATCGCAGCGCGGATCGATGTTTCCTCTTCGCCCTCGGCAAAGCCGACGCGCCGCGGGTTGGCGCGAACTTCGGCATGGGTGGCCTGCAGCATGGAAACCGTCGGGTCGAGCCGGGCAGACAATTCCACCTTATAGGCATCGATATAGGGCATTTCCTTCTGCGCCACACCGGTGTCCACGGCAGCCTGCGCCACAGCGGGCGGAATGGCCGAAATCAGCCTGGGATCGAACGGCACCGGAATAATGTATTCAGGGCCGTAGCGCAGGCGGCGCCCGGAATAGGCGGCGGCCACTTCGTCCGGCACGTCTTCGCGCGCCAGGGCTGCCAACGCCTGGGCGGCAGCAATTTTCATTTCATCGTTGATCGTACGCGCCCGGACATCCAGCGCGCCGCGGAAGATGTAAGGGAAGCCCAGAACGTTATTCACCTGATTGGGGTAATCGGAACGCCCGGTTGCAAAGATGACGTCCTCGCGCACTTCGCGGGCTTCTTCGGGTGTGATTTCGGGGTCGGGATTGGCCATGGCGAAGATGATCGGGCTTTTGGCCATCGACTTCACCATGTCCTTGGTCACCGCGCCGGCGACAGACAGGCCGAAGAATGAATCTGCACCGTCCATGGCCTCTGCTAGGGTGCGCGCATCGGTCTTCGCGGCATGCGCCGATTTCCACTGGTTCATGCCTTCTTCACGGCCCTGATAGACCACGCCGCGGGTGTCGCACAGCAGAACGTTGTCGTGCTGCATGCCGAACGCTTTCAGCAACTCGATACAGGCGATCCCGGCGGACCCGGCACCGTTGACCACCAGCTTGGTTTTCTTGATGTCGCGCCCGGTCAGGTCGAGGGCATTAATAAAGCCGGCGGCCGCGATGATGGCGGTGCCGTGCTGGTCGTCATGGAAGACGGGGATATCCATCAATTCGCGCAGGCGGCTTTCGATTAGAAAGCATTCTGGCGCTTTGATGTCTTCAAGATTGATGCCGCCGAAAGACGGGCCGAGATAGCGGACAGAGTTGACGAATTCATCGACGTCCTCTGTGTCGAGTTCCAGATCGATTGAATCGACGTCGGCAAAGCGCTTGAACAGTACGGCCTTGCCTTCCATCACCGGCTTCGATGCCAGCCCGCCCAGGTTACCCAGGCCGAGCACAGCAGTTCCGTTCGAGATGACGGCGACCATATTACCCTTTGCGGTATATTCGTATGCCGTTGTCGGATCGTCTGCAATCTCCAGGCAGGGTGCCGCGACGCCGGGCGAATAAGCCAGTGCCAGATCGTGCTGGGTGGTCAGTGGCTTGGTGGCGACGACCTCAACCTTACCCGGACGTCCGGTCCGGTGCATGATGAGAGACTCCTTGTCGAGATCGCTGTAATTGCGTTTGTCCATATTCGCCTCGGGTGATGGATTGTCAGCGACGCAGGATAGAGACGAAACTGCGTCGCTCCAACAACACATTCATGACAAGTTTTTGAACCGATTCCCCGAACCCGGCTTCGAACGCGCCCGCGCGTGTGATAAATTCAGCCCGTGGTAGACACAGAAAACATATCCATCGATGCGAAGCCCACAGTGGCCGCCAAACCGGTTGCAAAGAAACCGGCGGTGGCGCATGACGCGCCGACCCCGATGATGACCCAGTATCTGGAGATCAAACATGCGCATCCCGATGCGCTGCTGTTCTACCGGATGGGTGATTTCTACGAGATGTTTTTCGAAGACGCGGAGCACGCGGCCGCGGCGCTCGATATCACGTTGACCAAACGCGGCAAGCACAAGGGTGCCGATATTCCGATGTGCGGCGTGCCCGTGCATGCGTCGGAATCCTATTTGTCGCGGCTGATACGCAAGGGCTTCCGGGTCGCCGTCTGCGAACAGACCGAAAACCCGGCGGAAGCGAAAAAACGCGGGGCCAAATCCGTGGTCCGGCGTGAAGTCGTGCGGGTCGTGACATCCGGCACGATTACCGAAGAAGCGCTTTTGGACGCGCGCCGCCATAATTACCTGGCCGCCATCGCCGATGCCGGCGGTGCGCTTGGGCTGGCCTGGCTCGACGTCTCGACAGGCGCATTCTTTTCGCAGCCCGTAGATCGGTCGGGCCTCGCCGCAGCACTCGCCCGGATCGAACCCGGGGAATTGCTGGTACCCGAACGCCTCGCCGCCGACCCTGAATTTTACGATTTGTTTGCCGACTACCGCGACGCGATTGCCGCGCAGCCGGATTCCCGATCCGACAGCACGGCCGGCCGCCGAAGGCTGGAGGAGATATTTGCTGTCAAAGCGCTTGATGCTTTCGGCGATTACGGCCGCGCCGAGCTTTCGGCCTGCGGCGGGATCGTTGCGTATCTTGAATTGACGCAAAAGGGCAAGCTGCCGCGTCTGCAGCCGCCGCGCCGGCTGTCGGGCGGCGAAGCGATGGAAATCGATGCCGCAACGCGGCGCAATCTCGAATTGGTGCGCACCATGTCGGGCGCGCGCGACGGATCGTTGCTGTCGGTGATCGACCGCACGGTGACGGGGTCCGGTGGCCGCCTGCTGGCGGCGCGTCTGGCCGCGCCGCTTACCGATGCCGCTGCCATCCGCGCGCGCCACGATGCGATAAACTGGTTTGTCGATACGCCGCGCGTGCTTGAAGATGTGCGTGCCCGGCTTCGCGCCGCACCCGATATGGAACGTGCCCTGACCCGGCTGACCATTGGCCGTGGCGGGCCGCGCGATCTAGGCGCGATCCGCAACGGACTGTCAGTCGCCGTCGATCTGCGCGCCCTGCTGCAAGCCGCCCCGGATCTGCCTGCCGATATCGATGCAGCGGCGGCCGGTCTGGGCGACCATGCGGTTCTGATTGATCGGCTTACTTGGGCGCTGGATGACGAGCTGCCGCTGATTCCCCGCGACGGCGGGTTTATCCGCGCCGGCTACGCGCCGGAATTCGACGAATTGCGCCAGCTCCGCGATGAAAGCCGGAAGCATATCGCAGCCCTGCAATCGCGCTACGTCGACGAAACCGGGATCAACTCGCTCAAGGTCCGCCACAACAACGTGCTCGGATATTTCATCGATGTCACCACGGCCCAGGCCGAAAACATGCCGAAAGGCGATGACAGCCCGTTTATTCACCGCCAGACCCTCGCCAGTGCGATGCGCTTCACCACGGTTGAGCTCGGCGAGTTGGAAGGAAAGCTCGCCCAGGCGGGCGAACGCGCCCTAGCGATGGAGCTTGAACTGTTCGACGACCTGGTCACCGAAACCACGGCGCGTGCCGAACAGATTTCCATTGCTGCCGGCGCGCTGGCGATGCTCGATGTCGCGTCGGGCTTCGCGGTGCTGGCCAACGATAGCCGCTATGTGCGGCCGGTGGTGGACGAGTCCACGGCGTTCAAGGTTGAGGGTGGCCGCCACCCGGTGGTCGAAGCGGCGCTTGCCTCGGCACGAGACGGCACGTTTGTCGCCAATGACTGCGACCTCGCGCAGGACCACCGGCTATGGCTGTTGACCGGGCCAAACATGGCGGGTAAATCGACCTTCCTGCGCCAGAACGCGCTGATCGCGATCCTCACTCAGGCAGGATCGTTCGTGCCTGCGGACGCTGCCCATATCGGTATCGTCGACCGCCTGTTCAGCCGTGTCGGCGCCGCCGACGACCTGGCGCGCGGCCGCTCGACCTTTATGGTCGAGATGGTGGAAACCGCGACGATCCTCAATCAGGCTACCGACCGGTCGCTGGTGATCCTCGATGAAATCGGCCGCGGCACGGCAACCTTCGACGGCCTGTCGATTGCCTGGGCGACGTTGGAGAACCTGCACGAGGTTAATCGCTGCCGCTCGCTGTTCGCCACACATTTCCACGAACTGACGTCACTGACTGCTCGGCTCGATGCGCTCGCCTGTCATTCGATGCGGGTGACCGAATGGGAGGGCGATGTGGTGTTCCTGCATGAAGTTATCGCCGGCGCGGCTGACCAGTCCTACGGCGTGCATGTCGCCAAGCTGGCCGGTCTGCCGCCAGCCGTGGTTGCCCGTGCGCAGGAAGTGCTTCGTATTCTGGAGGAAGGCGAACAGTCGGGCGCGCTGGCCCAGCTCGCCGATGACCTGCCGCTGTTCTCGGCCAATCCGCCGCTGGCCGTCACAGCGGATGAACCGTCTGCGGTCGAAGAGGCGCTTGCCGACGTAAACCCGGACGAGCTCAGCCCGCGCGATGCGCTCGAAATACTATACCGCCTGAAGGGCCTGCTTTAACCGCCAAGTGTGCCGGATCAAATATCGGCCCAGCCCGGCGGCGGTTTGCCCTTGCCGGGATGGGTGGCGCCGCAACTGTCGCAGGTGCGGGCTGCTTCGTCGGCGTAGAACGCTTCGTACAGCGGCGGCAGGTCGTCGACGATATTATTTACCGGCACCTCGATGCGGTGGATGCAGGCCATGCACTCGAAACAGTACCATTCGAACGCATCCAGCATGCTGGCCATTCGCGGCGATTCCACGACCAGCCCGTATGAGCCCGGCACCGGGGTGAATGGCGCATATGGGGCGGCTGCATATCGTTGATGCGGATGCTTTTGATCTCGCGGTCATCGACGACCTTCAGGATCATGCCGCCTTTGATCTGTTAGAAATTTCCTGCACCGGGTCATCGTGAAAATCGACCCGCGTATTCGGCCCGCCGATAATCTGCGCAATCATCCCGTCTTGTTCGTAAAGCAGCTTGTTGCTGACCGGCGGTTTAAGCTGGTCACGGAATTTTTCGACCCAGTGGTCGAGGTTGAACGGGCTTGCAGGCATCATGGAAGGCATTCTCAGATTGTCCGATTGCGTTCGGATCAGGCTGAGCGATTGGGAGTCGGCTCGCCTTGATGCAGATCAACCATCGTGGTTCGTCGGGTTTCCATGGTTATTCGTCCGTGTTCAGCCCTCAGGCGCCCCGAACTCACCTTGCGAACGCGGGCGTGCAACTTCAGGCGGACATGCACTATATTGATCGCTTCAGGATCACGGAACGCAGTATGCCTTCGATATCGAAACAGCGCCGGATTATCGACCGCGCCGCCCTCGTCGGTGAGCTCGACCAGCTGATTGACGGCGATACCCTGCCGCAGGAAGCGCGCGGTGCATTTCTAGACCTGTTGAAGGCGGCAATGGAGCGCGGCCGGGCCGAGGTGCGCGGGCGTTTCGATGCCGGCGATGCAAATGGAGAAGAAGTCGCTGAAGCGCTGTCTTTCCTGGCCGATCAGGTTATCCGCCTGATCTACGATTTTGCGACCGACTATGTTTATCCAGCGGCAAATCCGACCGAGGGCGAACGCCTATGTGTCGCCGCCGTCGGCGGCTACGGACGCGGCGAACTGGCGCCGTTTTCCGATATCGATCTGCTGTTCGTGCTGCCTTACAAGGAAACCGCCCGCCAGGAACAGGTCATCGAATACATCCTGTACATGTTGTGGGATCTGAAACTGAAAGTCGGCCAGGCGACGCGGTCGACCGACGAATGCGTGCGGCTTGCACGCAGCGATCTGACAATCCGCACCGCCATGTTGGAATCGCGTTATTTGTGGGGCGATCGCAAGCTCTACAACGAACTCCGCCGTCGGTTTTACGGCGAAGTCGCGGACAGTACCGGGCCAGAATTTGTTGAGAAAAAACTCGCCGAGCGCGATGCCCGCCACGAGAAAATGGGCGGCTCTCGCTACGTGCTGGAACCGAATATCAAGGAAGGCAAAGGCGGCCTGCGCGACCTGCAGACGCTCTACTGGATCGCCAAGTATCTGTACAAGGTGGACGAGGTCGCGAATGTCGTCGATCGCGGCGTGCTGACAAAGAAAGAAGCCCATCGTTTCGACCGCGCCCACCGGTTCATGTGGGACGTGCGCTGTCATCTTCACTATCTGGCCGGTCGTGGCGAAGACCGGCTGACTTTCGATACGCAGTCTGAAATCGCCCAGCTTCTCGGGTATCGTGACCGCGCCGGCGCGCGCGGCGTCGAACGGTTCATGAAACACTATTATCTGATAGCCAAGGAGATCGGCGATCTGACGCGGATTTTCTGCGCCGCACTCGAAGCGGAACATCAGCGAAAACCCAGGTTCCGCCTGCCGTCTATCGGGCTGTTTCAGAAATCGGTCGACGGGTTCGATGTCGAGGGCGGCTGGCTGACGGTGCGTCGCGGCGAAATCCGCAAGGATCCCGGGAAGATCCTGCGTCTGTTCCATGCCGCTCAGAAGGGCGAACTGGATATCCATCCGAAGGCCCTGCGGGCGATTACAAGGAATCTGCATTCTATCGATGGCATCCGCGACGATGCGGAAGCCAACCGGTTGTTTATAGAGATGCTGACATCCAAGCAGGATCCGGAAACCACGTTGCGTCGTCTGAACGAGGCGGGCGTCTTCGGCCGCTTCGTGCCGGATTTCGGACGTGTCGTCGCTCAGATGCAGCACGACATGTATCATGTGTATACCGTCGACGAACACACGATCTTCGCAATCGGCATCGTCCACGGCATTGAAAACAATCGCTTCGGCGATGAGATGCCGATCTCGACTGACATCGCCCACAAGATCCAGTCGCGCCGCGCGCTCTATGTCGCCGTCCTTCTGCACGATATCGCGAAAGGCCGCGGCGGGGATCATTCCGTGCTTGGTGCCGAAGTCGCGCAGGATCTTTGTCCGCGCTTCGGTCTATCGGACGAGGAAACAGAAACCGTTGAATGGCTGGTGCGCCATCATCTGTTGATGAGCAATACCGCATTCCGGCGCGACATCAACGATCCGCAGACGATCACCGATTTTTGCGAGGTCGTGCAGTCCATGGAACGGTTGCGTCTGCTACTGGTCCTGACGGCGGCGGATATCCGTGCTGTCGGCCCGAACGTCTGGAACGCGTGGAAAGCCGGCCTGCTGCGGGATCTGTATAGGGCAACCGAGGAGCGCCTGACCGGCGGCCATTCCGCGCAGGGCCGCGAAGCACGTATCGAACATGCCCAGCAGGAAATGCGCGACCGCCTGGCCGACCTGCCGGTCGCCTCCGTCGATGCCCACATCGCCCGCGGGTATCCGTTCTACTGGCTGTCTTTCGATCCCGATACACTGGCCTGGCATGCCCGGATCGCGCATGAATCCGAATCCCGGTCGGAGCCGTTGACGGTCAAGAACCGTGTCGACAGTTTCAGAGGCGTCACCGAAATCACGATTTATGCACACGATCATCCCGGCGTATTTTCACGTATTGCCGGCGCGATGGCCGTCAGTGGTGCGAATATCGTGGATGCGAAGATTTTCACCATGTCCGACGGCACGGCGCTCGACACATTCTGGATCCAGGATGAGAACGGCGCATCGTTCGACCGGGCCGACAAACTGGCGCGTCTCTATGCCCGTATAGAGCAAACTCTCGCCGGCCAGTTGCGTCCACGTGACGAACTGAAGAAGGATGACGGCCTGCCGAGCCGGATGCGCGTATTCAAAGTGGCGCCGCGTGTGCTGATCGACAATCGCGCAAGCCGAACCCACACCGTGATCGAGGTTAACGGCCGTGACCGCAAGGGCCTGCTCTACGATCTCACGCGCGCCCTGTCCGGGCTGAATCTGCAGATTGCATCTGCCCATATCAGCACCTTTGGCGAGGCGGCCGTCGATGTGTTTTATGTGAAAGACGTCTTCGGCCTGCAGATTACCCATGACAGCAAACTGAAACAGATTCGCGAAGCGCTTCTCGACGTAATGAAAGATGACAATGCCGATGGCGATGCCGCCGCCCCGACTCCCGCGGTCGTGGAAGCGACGGCGGCGGAATAGAGCATGCCATCGTCCTGCCCTATCCGGCCCCGTACTTGACCGCCCTCCGGCCCCCAATTTCAACAACCCGCATCAAGGAGCGATAACGACGGCATGGCGCTTCTCCGGTCCATAGCCACTGTCGGTGGTTACACGATGATCAGCCGTCTGCTCGGGTTCGCCCGCGATATCCTGATCGCGGCGACACTGGGTGCCGGGCCTGTGGCGGACGCGTTTTTTGTCGCGTTCAAGCTGCCGAATTTTTTTCGCCGGCTCTTCGCCGAAGGCGCGTTCAATGCCGCCTTTGTGCCGTTGTTTACCCGGCACATGTCCGAAGGCGGCCGCGAGGCAGCGCGCGGTTTTGCCGAAGAAGTACTGTCAGTCTTTGTCGTGACATTACTGTTTTTCATGACCGCCCTGCAGATCGCGATGCCGTGGGTGATGTATGGCTTTGCGCCGGGCTTTGCAGACGATCCCTACCGGTTCGGGCTGGCAATCCAGCTCGCGCAGGTCACGTTTCCCTACCTGCTGTTTATCTCTCTGGTTTCGCAATTGGGCGGCGTCCTGAATGCGCTCGGCCGGTTTGCCGCCGCCGCGGCGACACCTATCATTCTGAACCTATGCCTGATTGCGGCGATCCTTGGCCTGTCGCCCTTCGTTGAGACGCCCGGGCATGCGCTCGCCTGGGGCGTGGCGGCGGCCGGTGCGGCGCAGTTTGTCTGGCTGATGTATGCCTGTCACCGCGCGGAATTCCGTCTGCGCCTGTTGCACCCACGGCTGACCCCGCGGGTCAAACGGCTGCTGATCCTGATGCTGCCTGGCGTGATCGGCGCGGGCGTGGTCCAGATAAACCTGTTGATCGATGTGGTCATCGCCTCCCTGCTGCCGCGGGGGTCCGTGTCGTTCCTGTACTATGCCGACCGCGTCAACCAGTTGCCGCTGGGGGTGATCGGCGTGGCGGTCGGCACCGCATTGCTGCCGCTCCTGTCACGCCAGCTTCGTGCGGGCGACGATGCAGCCGCCGCCGGCAGTATGAACCGCGCGCTCGAATTTGCCCTGTTGCTGACCCTGCCGGCGGCCGCGGCGCTGATCGTCATGCCGGATCTGATTGTATCCGTGTTGTTTGAACGCGGCGCCTTTGGTGCAGCGGAAACTGCAGCGACATCGGCGGCACTTGCCGCCTACGCTGTCGGACTGCCCGCCTATGTCCTGATCAAGGTCCTGGCGCCCGGCTTCTTCGCCCGCGAAGACACGGCGACGCCGGTCAAAATTGCCGCATTATGCGTTGCCATCAACCTGGTACTGAATCTCGCCCTGATGGGCCCGCTGCAGCATGTCGGCATCGCCCTTGCAACGGCGGTTTCGGCCTGGATTAATGCCGGGCTTCTGGCGTGGATGCTGCACCGCCGCGGCCATTTCGCGGCGGACGGACGGCTGAAGCGTGCGCTCCCTAGGACGCTTCTTGCAAGTGCTGCGATGGCCGGCATTCTATGGCTGTCGCTTGGCGCACTGGCGGATTTCGCGTCCGCCGATACAGCGCGCGCGGTGGCCGTGTTGGCAGCGCTGGTGGTTCTTGGTCTCGCCGTGTTTGCTGGTGCTGCGATTTGTTTTGGTGCCGCGCGCCGCGCCGATATAAAG
>Ga0315315_10003500_pt1 | contig 14425 bp, 5 predicted proteins | sample M140m3416metaG_FD_203699 | JGI IMG/M metagenome (GOLD analysis project Ga0315315, IMG submission 203699) | Ammonia-oxidizing marine archaeal communities from Monterey Bay, California, United States - M1 40m 3416 | ecosystem: Environmental > Aquatic > Marine > Intertidal zone | place: USA...
TCGACAGGTTGCCCATCTAACGCTGCAATCCAAGTCTCTGGATCATCACCATAGTCTTTTCCGGTCGCACCCCTCAAAGATGCAATGGCCAAATTCTGTGTCGACGGATCGCGATCGGAAAGTGCCAAGCGGAGTGCTTCGACAGCCTTGGGGCTGGATTGATCCTGTAACGCACGCATCGCTGCATGCTTTACATCTGTGCTGGTTTCAGAACCGACGGCACTTGCTAACAACAAAACGGTTTCATCGGTCGTCTGATTGCCAAGAGCACGACAGGCTTGCATGCGTACTTTGACGCTACCATCATCCATGCCCTTTTCCAAAATCGGCAACGATGGTGAGCCATCAACATTTCCTGCTGCCATGACGGCCAAACGCCGCATTTCAGCACTCTCATCTGTATCCATGACGTGATTCAGTGCACTTAACCACTTGGTTTGCACGGCGGCATCGTAACCGCCAATGTCTTCTGCCAATTGTGCCAATTGCGCCCGACGCTCATGCTCGGTTGTGCCAAATGCCTCATCTGCCTGCCACTCGTGCCACCTGTAGTAGGGATTAGCATTCTTCATGGCGTACATCGGACCATCTTGACAGCCCATGATCCCGCCACAAGCAGTAATTACCACTGCCACCGTTAAGGCAGCCGTGATTGGTCGTGAACAGAAGCGTGATTGAGTCTTAATCGACATCCTGAATTCCAAATAGGCCTGTATCAAACATTCCATGCCACACTGCGACACAACTACTGATCACGCACTGCCAAGCAGCGCATTGAACTTGTCTCGCAAATAGCACATCGAGCGTCCATCACACCAATGGGGAACGGGCGCCTGTTTAGCCCTGTAACAAAGGCTTACCAACACCGCCAAGACCATTTTCTGCACAAGTTCGCCATCCAATACATTTGCTAGCGATTCATCGACATCCAGATTGGATTTCGCTCTTTCCGTGAAACAGGACTATTCGCTAAGGTTGGAGCGGGCGTGCCGTTTACTGGCAGCGTCCACTTGAGCCACCACCTCGACATTGGCATGGGAAGCTCGGGTCGACAAGGAAGTCGCAGAAATCACATTGCAGGAACTCCATCGACGCAAAGTCGTGACGAGTACCTGAATGGCCACGGAGGAGCCACGGTATGTTGTTGGATCGCATCGACATTGACACCCACGGACCGTTACAGCGAGTCGAATTGGGACCATTTTCGGGACAGATCAATGTCGTAAAGGCTCCGGATGGTAGCGGCAAAACAGCATTGGCCCGATTCGTCAGAGACGCTCTGGTTGAACGCCAATATCCCCTCGGCATGCTGAGTTCTTCAACGGGCCGGGTTGTGTTCGCGGGTCCCCATGGACTTGTCCACTACTATCGCGAACAAGATGGTACCGCTCACGGTCGCCAGACAATCCAATACGAACCACGGGGTACAGATCCTGTCAATTTTGGCGTGGAACTGACAGGCTGGTTGCAAAACATCAGCGACAACAATGATGCCGAGCTCGCAATCCAGTCATTCAATATTCCCGAAGCAATCGCAGACTGCGTGATCACTGATTCAGCAGTAACCAACGTCGCACGGGTGGTTTCTGCATGTGTGCGTAGCGGTCTGGATATTCGTCCATCCTGCGGATCGGGAAAAGGTGAGCCATCACCTTCAAATGCCAATGCAGGCACTGACCGCCATTATCCTGCGAAACATTCCACCGAAATGGCATCGGCTTTTGAGGATCACGCGTTGTCCCATGCAGGTGCTTCATCACCGGCCCAACAAAACCGTCTTGGCACTCATGCGTTCACAACAACGCATGCAAACAACACTGGTCACCAACGTTCTGTAAAACAAATCCGATCTGACTTGGCGGACATTGAGGCGGAACTTGCAAGTTTGCAATCTGTTTCAGGTCCACTTGAAGAAACAGAACACGCATCTTTGCTATCGAGACGATCATGGCTCACCCAGTGCCTGAATGATGACCAGTGCCCCGACAATAAATCGAAGGTCGCTGTGTACGACTCATTCACGTCCCAACCGACAGCCGGGAAGCGATCCAATTTCAAAACATCCAGTGGCATCTCGGATTCGAATGAGACTCAACAGAGTGTACTTCCGGATAGTGAATCAGAACAAAAACGGCAATCGCATTTGCAATCACGCCTGCGAGAGTTGCACGATCGTGCCCGCACTCTTCGATCGAAGCGTAATCAGCTCAGAAATCGCCTGAGTGATCTGAGCAAGCGACCATTCCAACCCCATGCAAGTGATCATGGGACAAAAGCAACAACCACTGACAGAACTCAAAAGCAGCGTCAACTTGAAGAGATTGATGCACAAGTAGTTCATTGGCAGCGTGCGCAGATGGAAGTTGCTGCTCTGCAACACTGCCTGCTCACAGGGAAAAGCGGAGTGACTTCGACTACTTCACCTGTTGATGAACGATCTCTGCGACGAATGCGTTTAAATCGCTTTCTACACACGCTTGATCAACCTCATTCCTCTGATGCGGAAGTTGCTACTGCCGAAAGCACTCCACTTGCCCGTGGTCGCGAATCGATCAATCAACATATCCTGCTTGCAACACGACAAATCGATTGGCTCGTGGATCGATACGCTGGCCCAGACCGTGTGAGTCGATCTTGGTACGAACAAGACCAGAGCATCCCTGGCACAGCGACGACATTGAGTTCCACGTTGCGAACGATTCGCGAAGTTCTACGACAGATCCACAGCTACAACCAAGGTCAGCCAACGACAGCATCCCACCCGCCGATGCACGAATTGTCGCTGGCTCGCCGCTGCGAACAATGGCTACTATCGGCCATCAAGCAGTTAAAGCGTCATCGTGACGAGGTGCTTCGCCGAACTCATGTACTAGGTGGTGTGACGGATCAACAATGGTCAGATTCCCGAAACCGTCAGATGGAGACATGGAATCGCGAGCGTAAGGATCGAGTAGCCGAACTGGAAAGCGTCACACTGAGCCTGGACATCTGCCTGACTGAAGCCGCGGAAGTTCGCCGTAGCATGCAGAACAGTGGCTTGAATGTACGCGGAACATCGAACACCAGGCTCACATGGCTTAACGAAGATCGAGGAAACATAAATCGAGATTACGCAGATCAGGAATCAGCCCGCAGCAACCGAGAGCTACTGATTAAGGAACTGCAAGAAGTTGACGCTCGCATCAGTTCTCTGGCACGGGCACAATGGCTGCGAACACGTCGAACGCAACTACTGAGTGAACTTGGTTTTCCCGCCCAAAAATCCACAACGTCATCAACGCTCGCACACGAGGCCAGCCGTTGGTTGATTCGCCTCACAGGTGGTCGACTGCAGCGCATTGAATGGTCAGCGGAAAAAGTCGCCGCAACCCCAACGGACCAACTCGGTACTACTAAAGGTATGATCGAGATCGACGGGAAGGACACCACGGAGTGCGTCAAATTTGACAAAGCGTGCGCCGTCCTTGCTGTCCGAATGGCAGCAGGTGAATTCCTCGCCCGCTCTGGCCGCCATGTTCCACTGGTCATCGAAACTCTGGACGAAGTAGAGCAACTTCTGCATGATCGATGCATTGACCATGCTGACTCCGGCACACCCTTTGCTCGCCATAGTGTAAACGGCGCGTTTACTTCTGCTCTTAATGATTATGCCAGTGACGGTCGCCAACTGCTTGTCCTCACTAGCAGCGAACACTTGACGGCGCAACTTCGGCGCGTGGGTTCACGCATCGAACAAATACATTCTGAACGCATCGTGCATCCGCACAGACCTCTTTGGAAATCAAGTTACGCATCTGAAAACTACGTCGGTCCTCACCCTCATACTTATGGACTTCGGGATGTCCCCGAAGATGCAATCCCCATGAAAGGCAGCAACTACATGCCAAACGTGAACGCAAATCAACGCTTTGACATGGCGTGGCAGGATACCCAAGGAAACAGTGCCAACGCCACCAACCCTTCCAGTGGTTCAGTTCCAAGTGAGTCAACGGACTGGGCTTCGGACGGATCGTTGTACCGCGATGGCTATTACTACACCGACACTTACAGCACCATTGAATCTCCCAACGCACAAAACGCTGCGACTGGAAATCCCTCAATGGCGAGCGACCAAGTCCCCTCAACTGCCAAGGAAGATATCCGGATGTCCTACAACCGTAACGTTTCAACTGCGGCCCCTGCCTCACCTTTCTTTCTTTCGGTAGACAGCCCCATTGATCAGGGCCCGTCCATCGATGCCGTCGCTGCTGCTCGCTTGAGGGGTCTGCAAGTCAGCCATGTCGTCCACCTGATGCAACAGGACCCCTGCAGATTGGCCGATGCATTAGGATTGGCAAATGTGGAAGCGAACACGATCCGGCGTTGGCAGGCAGAGTGTCGACTCGTTTGCCGCGTTCCAAACCTGCGAGGTTTCGATGCAAGAATCCTTGTTGCTTGTGGTATCACAACCCCAGCCACGCTTGCAGCCACTCCCCCGATCACCCTGCTGCACAAAGTGGAAACCTTCCTGGCAACCGAAAGAGGACAACAACTCTTACTAAGCGGTAGCAGCCATGAACTTGCTCGCATCACGGGCTGGATTGCGACAGCAAATAGCCAAGGGCTTGGCTCGCAAACTGGCAAAGCCAACAATCAACTTGGACGCACCAATAAAACAGAACAAAAAACATCCAGCCCCAGTGAGAGTCGACGTGCCGCACCAAAGCATGAAACAGACTTCGCGCCTGCTTTAAAACGCAATCGTCGCGGCGAACACAGCCACCGACAAAAACGCAAGCACGCACAGGTGAACCACAAGCCTGAAACAAATCGAACCAGTGTTGTACAGTTCGAACAGAACACCACCGTGGACGCGCAAGCCCCGAATGCGGCCACTGAAGTTGAAACAGAAGTTCGTGAATTACGCTTCTACCTTCAGCAGGATGCCCCAGTCGTCGATGCACCCTCGATCGGTGAACGGATGGAAGAACGTCTGCAAGCAATCGGTGTCTACACCATCCAAGACTTGCTTGATGGCGACTCTGAGCAGATCGCTGAGCAACTGGATCACCGACGTGTTGACGCAGACACGGTACTGCAGTGGCAACAACAAACGACATTGGTCTGTTGCATTCCAATGCTGCGAGGGCATGACGCACAACTGCTGGTGGCAGCCGACATTGTCACACCAGAAGACCTTGCTGGCTGGGACGCCGAAGAACTATTCCAGATCATTGACCCCATCGCCCGCAGCAAGGAAGGGAAACGAATCCTCCGTGGTGGAAACCTACCCGACCTTGAGGAAGTCACCGACTGGATCAATTTTGCCCAGCACAATCGCAAACTGCAGGCCGCTTGATTGGCAACAGTTGCCCACGCAACACCACACGTCGGTTTAAAACCGCGTGTTTTTGATTGAACTGATGATTCCAGCACCTAAACCAGTGTGCTTTTGGCAACGCGCATGACATTTCCGCCAATGACTTTGCGGATGACGTCATCACTGTGTCCACGCTGCACCAACCCCACCGTAAACAGGGGCCAGTTGGTCCAGGCAAGACTATCATTTGCCTGTTGATTGGTCTGATAATCATCCGTCGGCCACAACGATCGGAACTCCGTCCGCCGCTTACCCCGACTGGGTACCTTTGCTCTCTCGCGACTGGCGTCCTGCGGCTGGTAGGCAACGTCTGTTCCAATCGCAACATGATCAGGACCAAACTTGCGAATCACGTGATCGACGTGATTGAGCAACACGCTGACATCACCGTCGCCACGCAGAAATCTAGGTATGCAGCATATTCCGATGTAGCCACCGGAATCAGCAATGGCCTTGATCACTTCATCCGGCTTGCTGCGAATGTGTGGATAGATCGCCCCGCAAACGGAATGGCTTGCGACCACTGGCTTGGTTGAAACCCTCGCCGCTTCCAAGCTCGTTTGCCAACCGCTGTGAGCACAGTCGGGAATGACGCCAACCCGATTCATCTCGGCAATGGCTGCTTCACCAAAATCGCTTAAACCGGCATCCGTTTTTTCCCCACAACCGTCACCGATCATATTTCGTCTCTGATAAGTCAAATGCATCATTCGAATACCGAGTTGATAAAAGATCCGCACGTACCTCAACTCATCTGGAACCGAAACCCACTGCTGTGTTAACGGCACGCCGTTACCTGTCATGTAGAGACAATGCCGACCTTCCTGTTTCGCAGTCAGAACATCTTGTGGGGAAGCAGCTTTGGAAACAAACCCACGCATCATGTCGGTGACGTAAGTAAAACGCGCCAGTCGTTTCAGCAATCGCATCGGGTCCTGCCCCTCCTCTCCTGCATTCTGGAAGATGCAGGTAACTCCCGATGCTCGCCAAGCATCACGATACTCCTGTTGCTGAACTGGATCGGTTGCCACTCGGGTCATCATCATGTCTTCGCGGACATCATCCAATTCAATTGTCGAAGCACCGTTTTTCACAAGCTTGGCAAGTGCCTCACCGTCAACCGCCGCACGAGGCGAGAATCCATACGAATCGAACACGACCGAATCGGCATGCAACCGCAGTCCCTTTTCAAGCTCCGAGGGCGTAGGCTGAAGGATCTTAAGCGCCGCCTGACGCAAGCTGGCAATTTTCGGATTCAACCGTTCGGTTAGCGCAGCGATCGATCCTCTTGCCCCGACACTTTCGCCCACCGAATCCGGCGAATTGAACGGTGGCTCCTGAGCACCCAATGGTTGCTGCAGAGATTGATTGACAGCACAAGTGGCAAGGGTACCAGTGGCAAGGGCACCAGTTGTTCCAAGAAAACGGCGACGATTCAATGAGTCATTCGATTGCATAGGATCCTCCAAGGGGCGATGGCCCAACCATGGTAAACGATCCATCTCTGCTCAGGTGACAACTGACATCAGCAAAGCAATTCAAAATTACACCCACGCTAAAAATGTTTAGCGAGCGAAAAGCTTTCCACTTCCCTGGATCACCAGATAATCGCCCGACAATTCAAGCTTGCCAAATGATTCACGGGTTCCATCTGGCCAGTCCACGATGACTTTGCAGGGTTCCGTCTGCGTCCCTAAACCAAAGCCTACACAACGTTCGTTGGAGCATTGAAATCCGTCACCCGCCAGCAGGTGCCCCACACGATCTTTCCCCTCGCATTGCAACGTGACCCGTGCTCCGATGGCGTCACGCCCAGACTTGGTACCCACAAAAAAGAATCTACATTGCAGATGATCTGTCTTGGTCTCATTGACCAGCAGAGCAATCGGCTCAAACAGATGAGTGATAACAAGATCTGGCTTCTGATCCCGGTTAGCATCCAATTTGGCAACCGCGCGTCCCAAATGATCACGCTGAAAGTAATCCCCCAACGAATTACTTTTCGCCTGCCCCCACGTGCCACCTTCCTGACGCTGAAACATCTGCGCCGGTTGCTGGTACATGCGACTTCGGTGAGTGAAGTCGTCAATGTCCCCATTCGCAACCACAAGCTCAGAAGTCCCATCGTTATCCGCATCAATCCACTGTGTTCCGTAACCCAACATGGCTTGCGAGGGCTCAATCATGCCAACCCGCTTTGATCGATCCGCCCACATGCCAGAGGCGACCTGCTCATAGAACGTGTTGTAATCACCCGAAAAATGAGTGAGCAAGAAATCGAGGTCACCATCCTGATCGGCGTCACCAGCAGCGATGCCCATCGATGCTTGTGATAATGATCGGCCGTTGACAGCGAGCCCGCGGACACTTGCCTGCTCAGTGAGTTTGAATTCAGGACGGTTCATGGATTGGCGAGGCCCGATCCCCACCTTATGACTGCCACCGTCAGTCGCGTCACCGTCAGTTGGTTCACTGCCTGCTGCACCAGCGGTATTTTGGGCACTCTCACTTCGTGACCAATAGTGGTTCGCTGTCATGTCGTTCGCAACATAGATATCGACACCTGGTCGATCATCGAGTGCCCCCACCACGATCCCTAATCCCCGTCCTGACTCATGACGACTCAGCCAGTCTGCGGTAACGTCCACATAGCTACCATCAGCAGTCCCCCGCCACACGCGATCTTGCTGAGCCGCGAACGCTAGCGGCGCGCAAGACCTCGGTTCTTTCAACTCAGCATCAACACACAACTCCTGCAATGCTTTGTCTGTTTCGCAATAGCCAAGTTGAAATAGATCAGTCAAACCATCACCATCTAGATCTGCTAACGCAGCAGAACTGGTCCACACGTCATCAGCTAACGCCACTTGCTGTGTAATATCACTGAAGGTCCCATCACCGTTATTCCGCAACAACTGATTCCGACCAATATTCGCAACAAACAGGTCAGGGAAACCATCGGCGTCATAATCTCCAACAGCAAGCCCTTGGGAAAATCCGCGGCCCCCGATAGCGGACGACTCGGTAACATCCGAAAACGTACCGTCAAGATTTCTGAAGAAACGATTAGGACTGGAATCTTTTTTCATAGGGCTTCCATCGATTGACGTCAGGCACAGGTCAGGCCAACCATCAAGATCAAAATCCAGGACTGCAACACCACCAGCTCCTGATTGGTAGATCGTCAAACCACCTCCCTCGTCTTCTGACTTACTCAACCGGCAAGTGTGAACCAACTGCCGCTCTGCTGCCTGATCAGAAAATCGCATTGGATGAGTGCTAACAGGACTGGATACCACGGGACTAACCGAGCCAGAGTCCAGCCAGACAGGTTGCGGATAATTTGAAAGATCGATCTGTTTTGCAACCGCAAACTCGGGAATTTGCCAAGGTGTTGCACCGGTCAGATTAGACCTAACCGACTTATAAATGCTGGCGAGATCCTGTTGCGGGTTCTGCGTCATACGAAACGCCGCCTGCAACCACGCAGTCGCTTCCCAGCGACGCCCCATCGCGTCTAAACCACGGGCAATATTGACTGCATCCGACTGCGAATTATTTTTCCACGACAAGAGGGAATCAACCCCATCACGCAATGCTGTGATTCCAGCAGCCCGCTCTGCGAGACGTCGAGCGTTATCGGGCTGATCCAACTGAGCTAAAGTGACTGATAGTTTTAACAACGCCTCACCGCTGTTCTCATCAAGCAGAGTTGCCTTCCAGTACGCCCTCGCCGCCATGGGCAGTTTCCCGTTTTGCTCGGCAACCCCACCCATCGTCAACCAATACTGAGGTTCACTTTCGATGCCAGAGGGCACACCCTTGAACCACTCTGAAAGTTCAGGTGTCCGTTGCAATTCGAAAAGAGCACGGCCATAAAGAGCCTGCCCAGGAACAAACTCGGGATGTTGTTCCACGACAGGAGTCAACAATTCCGCAACTTCCTTCCACTCAGAATGATAGGCCGGAAGCCTGGCAAGGGAGTAGTTCGGCCTCAGGTCAGCCGGGTAAGTTTTCAAAGCGTAATTACAAGTCGACTCGACCGTCTGAGGACGTGACAGGTCGGAGAGCACAATCAGCAGATTCAGTCCACCGTTCCCCCGCTGAACCAACCACTGCAATTGCTGACGACTTTCAAATTCCAGTCCCACTGCCATCTGCATGCCGACAAGCTTCATCCGGTAATCAACAACTTCCGGGTAGGCTTCCACCGCAGCTTTCAGAACTCGAATCGACTCGAATGGTCGCCCCACATTCATATACTCCTGACCAAGCTTCAGTAGCACTCCAGCATCTGGAGTTTCAGCTCCAGCAAGAGCCAGTTCATACAACTCGACGGCTCGCGCTGCGTCTCCCCGTGCAACGGCAACATCACCTGCAATCGACAACAGCTCAGGATCTTCAGGGGTCCGCAATAAAGCAGCATCAACCTGCTGCGCGGCTGCCGCCACATTACCACGTCTCAATAAAACCCGCACCGCAGCGACAGGATCCTGTGGTGGGGTCGCTACCTTCCCGGCAGGGGTTGTGTCAGCAGAGTCCTTGCGATTGCAGCCGCACGAAAGCACCAGCAAAACTGCGAGCGACGAAACCAACGATAAAACAAAACTACGATCTTTCACTCAATTCACACCAATCACCAGGCATCAGTTGGGACACACGAGCGAATATTGTTGACAGCGGCATTGAACTCAGCACACAGCAGGTAGCACACGATTATCAGCACGCTAAGCCAGCGGTTTCCAATGCAAAATATTCCCTGACATCATCTTATCGTAGCCAACCCCACCGTGAAGGCGAAGATTATGCCCGGAAGTTGCGTAATCACGACATTTACGCCGGTAATCCGTTGCACATCCGCAATCCTCACGGCTATTTCAACGTGGTCCCAAAATTGGGCTCGACAGAGCCGTTTGATGGTCTTTACCCACTTGCTTTGAGTCGGCGGTTTTTCGGTGGATCAGAAAGTAATGAGCTGGCGATCGACAGCTTTCGTGATTTCATGCCATCAGCTGACGTTGACCGGCGAACTTGATAAATCCCCCGGACCGTCACAGCCGAGGTTTTTCGCACGCCATGCGTCAGCAAACCACTGCTCAAACCACGGTTCAATCTGGAAATTGTTGCGTGGACTTTGTTCCGTGACGGTAAACTGATAGCAGTCGGTTCTTCCCAACAAAACAGTCTCGCAGCCATCTTCAAGACAATCCCGTGAATCAACACCTCGCGACCCGATTCAGCAATAGCCGCCAAACACTGCAGATCCTGCTGGGCTGTTTTGCGTTCCATGTCTTGAGTTCGGCACAACTGCACGCGTCTCCACCCCTCAACGCGGATCCATCCGTCAAATACATCGGCTCGAAAGCCTGTGTTTCCTGCCACACCGATCAACACAAAAGCTACTTGGCGACCAGTCACAGCAAAACGATGGAGCGAGTGGACCCTAGCAAGGAAAAGACGACAGGTTCCTTTCGGCATGAATTATCTGGAAACGACTACGAAGTATTCCAGCGTGACGGCCAATTAGTCCATCGCGAAATCATTCGGGGCCCCAACAATGAAGAGTTAGCAACCACAGACCATCCCATTCTGTACACGATGGGATCTGGTAGCCACGGCAAAAGCTACGTGTACAAAAACGGTGAGTTCTTTGGACAATCGCCACTTTCTTGGTACGTCGAGTCGAAGAAATGGGGTATGTCACCAGGCTACGATCGCGCGAACCATCCCGGCTTTTCCCGAAAACTGAGTTCGGAATGTTTCTTTTGTCACGTGGGCAGCATCGATGAGAAAGAGGGAAACCCGAATGACTTCACCATCATGGAAGACACGGTCGGCTGCGAGCGATGCCACGGACCGGGTGAACTACACGCCAAAAAATACCGAGACAAGAAATCACCTGCGTTTTTGAACACCAATCCCAACGACAGATCTCCTGACAACACGATCGTGAACCCGGTTCATCTGACTCGGGAATTGTCGGAGGCAATCTGCCAGCAGTGCCATCTGCAGGCGGCGGGTAAAGCATTGCGGGCGGGGAAAGACGAATGGGATTTCCGTCCTGGCACACCATTGACCGACATCCGACTGGATTATCAATTTCGCCTTGGTGACGACAAAATGAAAATTGTGGGACATGTCGAACAACTACACCAAAGTAAGTGCTACCAACAAGCCGAAACGTTGACCTGCATTACGTGTCACAACCCACACGACACACCATCACCCGAAAACATGGCTGCACATTACCGTTCAATCTGCCTCGACTGCCACGACAATCAGGCGTGTGGAGAACCATTGCCAAAACGCATGAGCACGGCACAAAATGACTGCGCTAAATGCCATATGCCCAAACTTGATACTGAAATACCGCACACAGCTTTCCACCACCATCGCATTGGAATTCACAACTCTGAAGGTGATGCCCCGGAAATCGCCACTGGGCTCAGCCCGATCTTGGACATCAGCAGTTTGACACCATTAGAGCGTGCTCGTTGCGAGGCGCTTGCCAAGTTTCAAGTGGGGCAGGAAGAACCAGACAACCCGAACTTCAAGGACTATGGACTTGATGCAGCGAAGGTGTTGATTCAATTAAAAAACAGCGGCAAGGCGGATCCCGATGCAAACACCATACTGGCACTATTAGCCCGTTCTCAAGGACAATCGACAATCGCCCGCGACCTCGCCACAGAAGTCGTCAACGAGGAAGAAAACCCGACCCGTGCGAAAGTCGAAGCACTACGATTACTTGCACAACTGGCTTACCAAAGTCGAAAGTTTGCTGATGCAGCCAAACTATATCGCCAGGTTACACAGTACCAGTCCGAGGCTTATGACTATTTTCAACTTGGGATCTCTGAGCAGAACTCTGGACAAACCGAACGGGCCATCAGTGCATTGAAGACCGCGGTTGATCTAGCCCCGAGTTATCTTGAGGCCCACCGCGTTCTTGCTGCGATCCTTGGTTCGCAAGGAAAAGCAGACGAGGCCAAGAAACATGAACAACGTGCAATCCAGCATGAACAACGGATGCAGCGTTTGTGGCAGTCCTCACAACCCAAATAGGTAGCGTGCAGTTCCATACCTGCAACTGCAAACTGGAACTGAACGACTGCTATCTGCATCAATCGCTATCGACTGAACTTTGGGGGTAGGCCTCCGGATCATCTTCGACCAGCAGCAGGTAAGCATCAACTTTCGGATCGGCGAAAGTTTGCTGAACTCCGGAAGGCCAAGTGACGACGATTTTGTTCACCTTGTCGGCTGTTCCCAGCCCAAAATTGACCGTGGGCTGGTTACGCGAAAGATAACCATCGCCACCCACAATCCAATTACTGAGCACCTGGTCTCCGACATGAACATCGACTTGAGCACCAATGGCATTACGCTCTGATGAGGTTCCGACCAACTGGATAGCCAGCCAATGATTGGGCGTTTCCGTCTGGTTCATCATCAGCGCGGAGGGGGCGTCCAAATGCGTTATCAAAAAGTCCTGTTTGCCATCATGATTGAAATCAAGTCTTGTCATACCGCGCCCGAGATAGGCACCCTGCCAGTACCCAGACGCATCCTGCACTTCAGTCAACAAGAATTTCGATCCGAGATTGACAAATAACTGAGGCGACTGCTGCAGTGGTTCGCCCGGAGCTTTTTCAATATTGCCGTTGGTAACGGCGACATCAGGACGTCCATCGTTGTTGTAATCCATCGCTTGACAACCGAATCCCAATACCGAAGAGCTATCGCGATGTAGTCGATATTGCACACAGCGATCCTCAAATGAGCCTCCGCGGTTCATGAATAGACTGACAGGCTCCTGATAGAAATTCGTGATATGGATATCCCGTTTTCCGTTACCGTCGAAGTCAGCCACAGCGATACCCATGGATGCGGTTGACACGCCTCCTGAGCCGTGTGCACACCCCGTCAAAGCCGCGACGTCCTGCCACCTGCGGCTACTACCTGCAGGATCGGAGCCACCATCAACTTTTTCCGCTAAGTCGGAAACACGCGACCAGAGGTGGTTAGGTCTGACGTCATTTCCTACAAAAATTTCGTTACCCGGTTGCCCATCCCAGTCGGCAATGACAACCCCCAACCCAGTGCTGGGAGCCTGAGCGGAGTCACTCACTTTCTCACTCACAAAGCCTCCCTTACCATCATTCACCGCAATTCGATCAACACCGGGTACGAATGAAGCGGGCGACACCGTCAACACATTCCCGTCCTCACCAAGTTCAGGCCGCTTCAGCATGGTGTTGTCCTCAACGTAATGCAGCGACACGATGTCAGGTAACGCATCGCCTGTCACATCTCCCAAGGCAACCGAGCTGGTCAAAACATCCAAAGCTGGATCAGAATCAAATTCCTGTCGCCGAAACGTTCCGTCACCGTTATTGAGCAACAGAACTTTATTGCCGACATTGGCTACAACGATGTCATCAAAACCATCTTGATTCCAATCTCCCGCAGCGACACCGATCGAGTACCGCTTGTCGACTGTACCGGACGCTGCAGTCGCCTCTTCAAATTGTCCTGCGACATTCCGATAAAGCAGATTGGACTGCGTACCGACAAGACTGGGCGGATCGCCGTTTCCCTGAGCCAAATACAAATCAATTGCACCGTCGAGATCGTAATCAAGTGCGGCCGCCCCACCACCCAGCGATTGGTAAAGTGCGAAACGGTACAACTGCGGACCACTGGCAATCTGGTAACTGTGATCGATCCCCACGTTGGTTGCGACGTTCTCGAACACCGGGGTAGCAAAGGTCTCGTCAGTCACGTCCCCAGCCGTTGGCAACGCCACTGATGACAATTCTGGAATTTCAAGTTCAGGCAGTGGATACTGCTCACGAGAAATACCGCACATCCGCTCGGCTTCGTCTGGGAAAGCTTGATCAGAGGCAGCAATTTTCATTCTTTGCTGATTGAGCGATTCAACTTCGTTCTTACTCGCCTTTCTCTGGAATGCTTCGAACAGTCGCCAAGTCATGGCTTCCAAGGGACGATTCAACTTATCAAGCCCTTCAGCAACCGTTCGATAAGATTCGAGCGAAGCGGAAT
>Ga0315315_10003503_pt1 | contig 14423 bp, 15 predicted proteins | sample M140m3416metaG_FD_203699 | JGI IMG/M metagenome (GOLD analysis project Ga0315315, IMG submission 203699) | Ammonia-oxidizing marine archaeal communities from Monterey Bay, California, United States - M1 40m 3416 | ecosystem: Environmental > Aquatic > Marine > Intertidal zone | place: USA...
CTCTAATTATAACATTACTAATTACATAGTGATTTATAGATAAATCCTTACCTATTAACACGTCATTAGTAGTAAGAATACGACCCCCACTAATATTTGTATAGTTATGTGTGTCCATGCTTGATGCAAATACGGTCACAGGTTTGTTCATTACACTTGCACCATATACTCTAAATGCGACGTCATTTATGTCATGGTTTAATTCACCTTTATGTAAGGTTAATATGTTCCATATCCCCGCAGAACCATCAACACACATATCTCCTGTAATACCAACATTATCAAAAATACCAAAGCTATAAGTATCTTGATTATCTGGAGAAGTATAAGGTTTATCATTTCTAAAAATAAAATTACCTGCATTATCTATACAAAAGGAATTAGATATATCGGGATAACCTCTTTCTAATCCATTAATATTTCTACCTATTCTTGCATTAGAATTATCTACAGCAAATCTTAAAGCAGGGCCTGGATTGCTATCTCCCATTGTGTAATTGTTAAATGCTAAACCTTGTGCTATTATTGAAAGAGAGTCATTATGGCTACCGTCATATTTGTTACCAAATAGGTCTTGTAAACTTAAATCACTAATAATAGACATGTCAGCCGATAAAAACTCGGTAGTTTGTTTTACTGTTCCTCTAATAAAATCTCTTGTACCACTTCTTTTTGCTGAATCTGTTGTTTTCCAAGTCATATTATATATATCTTAAATATTAGATAATTTGAATGTAGAGAAAATCTGTATTTTTTTTACTCTCTACTTATGTAGAGAGAAAATGAATATTTTTTTAAATATTTAGTATATGTATAATGGGGTACGCAGTTGAATTGTCTTTTAATGCTAAAAAAACACTAGGGCTATTAAAAAAACAGCAGGATATTGCTGTTAAAGCTCGCTTATTTAATTGTTCTTCACAGTATAACATGATGGAGTTAGAAGGCTATGGTAGAAAAATTAGTAAAAGTGAAAGTATTCATGTCATAATTTTTGATGATGAAAATATTAATTCTATGTGTGATTTCGTTAAAGATGTCCGCAAACAAAAAATTGCTTTTATTGAATGTATCTATCGTGATGACTGTACATGCGATCTTTTATATGCTTCGGGGCATTATCTAAAAAAATTAGATAAGCCTTTGTCTCTTAAATTAAGACGCTCCATGAAATCCCCCACTGATCAAATACAAATAGATATTCTTAAAATATTCAAACCTGTATAATTTATAGTTCTCTTGTTACAAAGTATAAATTATACTCATTTACTTCCTATTAATGTTGTTATTGTTGGAACCTTCCTTTTCCTTGTATTTCTTCGTTTTTTTCTTTTTTTCTTGTGTTTTGTTTGCTTTGGTTTTCTCCTTTTTATAGGATAATCCAATCTTAGTCTTTCATTTAAACTTAATTTACTTGATGGTATCGATAAAAGTTTCATTATATCATCATTTGTTAATTGAACTATTATTATTTTATCACTACTTTCCCCTAGTATATTTAATTTATCTCCGCTATAATTTGCTAGAACATTCGCTTCGTCTACTACTCTGTCATTTTGCGATATTATATAGTTCAACTCTGCTTGTATGTTAAGATTTTTATTATTATTCATCTACTATAAGTTTATATTTTATTACTTTTAGTTTGATTTATTTTTCATTATATGTATTTACTATATAATGAAAGCTACCAACACTAATAACAAAGGTAAAATCGAAAAAAATAAAAAAATTATGTCTGGCGATTGCATATTTCCATTTAAATACAAATGGAAAACTCACGACAAATGCTTTGACACCGATAAAGGCCCTATTTGTGCCACTCAAATTAATCCAAAATCTAGAACTTTAGTTAAGTATGGGTATTGCAAAACCAAAAATACAAAAAAACCCAGAAAAAGATGCCCTAATGGCACAAGAAAAGACCCAAAAACTGGTAAATGCATTGGAAAAAATAAACCTAAAAAAAATAAAACACAAAAAAAGCCAAGAAAACTAAAAATTAAATTAAAATTAAAACAAAAAACGAAAACTAAATCTATTAATAAAGAAAAAGTAACAAAATTGAAACAAAAACCTGCAAACTTCAAAGTAATAAAAACCCTTAAAAAACTTCGTATGCAGCCACCAGCTAAAAAACGTAGAACAATACGCCGTAAACTTAAAATCAAGAAGAGTTTAAAGTCAACACCCCAAGATACAATAATGGAACAACCCCAGCAAAAAGTTTATAATGACAATTTCATTAAGGCATTGTCTGAACTTGAAGATATTATGATGCGCCATAGTGAGCCGTTCCGTGCACGTGCTTATCATAAAGCAATTGAAACAATAATGAAATATCCCAATGATATTACAAACCCTGAACAGTTGGCCGGTCTACCTGGCATAGGTAAGACTATCATGGCAAAGCTCAAAGAATATGTAGAAACTGGTACACTTCGTGCACTTGAAAAATATCGTAATGACCCTATGAATACTCTTACAAAAGTATATGGTATTGGTCCTAAGAAAGCTAAGGTTCTTATAGCAGAAGGACTCGATACTATTGCAAAACTCAAGGCTAATCCTGATAAATTGACAGCTGCACAAAAACTAGGTGTCCAGTATTTCGAAGACATCGAAATGAGAATACCTCGTACTGAAATCGGTGAATATCAAAAAGCATTTGAGAAAGTTTTCAAAACTAGTGTACCTTCTGGTTCCACGTTTGAAATTGTTGGCTCATACCGACGTGGTGCAGCAACATCAGGAGATATTGATATGATTATTACCAACTCTTCTGACAATCGTGAAGCTTTCACTGGATTCTTACAAGGTCTTCAAGATGCTGGTATCATTACTCATTTGCTTTCCAAGGGAAAGACTAAGAGTCTAACTATTGGCCAGCTACCAGGAAAACCATCCAGAAGAATTGACCTTATGTATTCTCCCCCTCAAGAATATGCTTTTGCCACATTGTATTTCACTGGTTCCAAAGCATTTAATACTATGCAGCGTCAAAGAGCTCTTGATTTAGGATTTACTCTTAACGAGCATGGCATGCATCTTATGGTGAATAAGAAAAAAGGATCTAGGGTAAAAGGTGATTTTCCTACTGAACAATCAATATTCACCTTTTTGGGAATGAAATACAAAGAACCTACACAACGAAAAGGTGCCAGTAGCGTTGAATTACTATCTAAGTCTCCTGCACCTGCAGAAAATGTTGTTATTCCTGACATGCAAGACATCGGTAAAGCAGAAGCTGCCGCAGCACGAGATGGTGCGGAACAAGTACCAGTGGCTGCTAAAAAACGTGTTACAAAAAAGAGAAAACTAACTCTCAAAAAAAAGATGAAAATTAAAGGTGATTTAGTTGCTCAGTTTAAAAAACAAGGTTTGTCTTTTCTGAAACAGCTTACTGAAAAACAACTCGCCAGCATGATTGATAAAGCTAATCAGGTATATTACGGAAACAAAGATCCTATTATGACTGACGACCAATATGATTTGTTACGTGAATACGTTATGAAAAAATATCCTAAAAATAAAATTGCCAAGGAAGGACACGTAAACTTGCAGATTGAAATTACAAAGAATAAAGTGAAACTACCATATGAAATGTGGTCTATGGACAAAATAAAACCTGATTCAGGTGCTTTACCTAAGTGGAAAAAAACATACAAAGGTCCTTACGTACTTTCATGCAAACTTGATGGCGTAAGTGGATTATATACTACTGATGGACCTGAACCCAAATTATATACTAGAGGCAATGGAATTATCGGTCAAGATATTACCCACCTTATACCATATTTAACTCTACCACAAAAAAGTGGGCTAGTAATACGTGGTGAGTTTATCGTACCTAAGAATGTTTTCAAAGAAAAATATGGAGCTGATTTTGCCAATCCAAGAAACTTTGTTGCAGGTCTAATTAACCAGAAAAAAATTATTACAGATAGGCTTGCAGACCTTGACTTTGTAGCATATGAGCTAATTCGTCCTGAAATGAAACCATCAGAACAATTTAATACACTTGCGGATATGAACATTGAAGTAGCTAGATTTGATGTAGAAGAAAACGTTAGCAATGAACTCTTGTCTGAATTACTCGTTTCATGGCGTGATGATTATAAATACGAGATCGATGGTGTAATTTGCTGTAATGATAAAGTTTATCCTAGAAAGCGTGGAAATCCTGACCATGCATTTGCATTTAAAATGGTTTTGTCTGACCAGATTGCGGAGGTAAAAGTAACTGATGTTATATGGACACCTAGTAAAGATGGTTATCTTAAACCACGCGTGCAAGTTGAACCTATTGTATTAGGAGGTGTTACTATTGAATATGCTACTGGGTTCAATGCTAAGTTTATTAAAGATAACAATATTGGTGTTGGTGCATTGATTAAACTTGTTAGGTCAGGAGATGTAATTCCACACATTCTCGCAGTGATTCGTCCAGCTAGTGAGCCTCTAATGCCTACAAATGAGTATACTTGGAATCAAACTGGCGTTGATATAATTCTTAAAAACAAAGCAGATAATAGTATCGTTCAAGGAAAGGTTATTACTGGATTCTTCAAGGGCATTGGTGTTGATGGTTTAGGTCCAGGTAATATTAAAAGAATCATATCTGCTGGGTTTGATACAGTGCCTAAGATTCTTAGCATGGCACAAGAAGATTTCCTAGGGGTCGAAGGCTTTAAAAGAAAACTAGCTACCAAAATATATAATGGTATTCAAGAAAAGGTGGCTGATGCATCATTACCGTCGCTGATGCATGCTACTAATATATTTGGCAGAGGTTTTGGTACGAAGAGACTCAAACTTATTCTAGAAGCTTTCCCAGATATTCTTGTTTCACTACAAGATGCATCTGTAAAAATTAATAATGTCAAAACACTTGATGGTATGGCAAAAAAGACATCCGAAAAGTTTGTTAACAAAATACCAGAATATGTTGCTTGGGCACAAGAAGCTGGCCTTACAGACAAGCTAATATATAAAAAATCTGCTGTTAATACTGCAAATAAATCTCACCCTCTTTACGGCAGGAAAATTGTTATGACTGGATTCAGAGACAAAGAACTCACAAAAAAACTGGAAGAACTAGGTGCGACAATGGGAAGCTCTGTATCTAAAAATACATTTGTTGTGCTGGTTAAAGACACTGATGAAGATACTGGAAAAGCTGAGCAAGCTCGCACACTTAATATCCCTCTCATGACTCCTGAGGATTTCAAAAAAAAATATAACTTGATGTAAATAATTTCCATAAATATAATACTATGAACACTATCGTTATTTTGTACCAAAATCCTATTTTAAAACTTTTAAAAAATTGATATCAAATTACTTTTTTTATTAAATATCAATTATAAAACTTATCAATTCTAAGACAATCATTCAAAATGTTTCACTATGTATATGTTGGTTCTTCAAGTTGGAGGAGGAATTTTAAATACAAAGGAGATTTGGACGAGAATGGCTTGCCTCATGGAAAAGGAGAAGCCATATGTACTCGTGGCCATAACTACCACGGACAATGGTCACATGGAAAAATGCATGGACTAGGTATTTACTACTACCCATCTGGTACTTTCTACATGGGACAGTTTGAAAATAACCGATTCAATGGAGATGGTTTCTATCTATCTGCTCGAAAAAAATCAAAAAAGAATGCAAACTACAAGTGCTCTGGCTACCCAATTTGCATTAGTTATGAAGGACAATGGGTAAATGACAAGCGTCATGGTAAAGGAAAATCTACACTTGGAAATGGTGGTAGTTTTGATGGGATTTGGTCTAACGATAAGAGGCTTGGTCAAGGAAGATTCACCCTGCCCAATAGAGGTTGGATTGAGGGACAATGGATTGAAGATGAGATCAATGGTTGGGCACGCAGATGGTCTGCTGCAACAAAAACTTTTGAAAATGGCTTTTACAAAAATGGAAAAAAACATGGAGAGCACCAGACGGAATCTTCAAATAAAATTGCCACTAACTATTATTATGAAGGCAGGAAGGTATTCTATGATGGTACTTGTGCTATATGTCAAGAGAGCCTAAATCCCTTTATGATGCACGTGGCATGCGGTGAAGAGCTCACAGGAACTGCCTTTCTAGATATGTGGGATGAAGAAAGAAACGATCTTCCTATGCAAATTATTCCTATAGTAAATTATGATGTCTCTATAACCAGCTGTGGGCATGTATATCACACCGATTGCATACATAAATGGAAAACACATGCGCCTACGCAAAAACAAAAGACAGAGTGTCCTAATTGCAAACACGAAGATTACGATGTTTACTCTAATCAGTTTCCCAACGGTTTTGCGGGTTTCAATGATATCTTCGCACACCACCTTTCGCGTAATTTCAATTAATAAGATAAGTAAAAATATTAAGGTAAGTTTTTTTAACACACCCAAGTACAAAGTTCTGGTCTATTATATGTAGACTCTCCGCCAAAGAAGAATTGTTCTGTACGAGTTGTTTCACCAGGCTTCCACCTAACATTGCAGATACAGGTAGAGTGAACTGTTGTAATACAGTATACTATAGCTAGAAGCAAAGCTAACAATATAGCGGTTATAAAAGCTTCTTTTGGTGTCATATCTCTAACAACAGGTACTCTATTTCGCTCCATTCTCATTCTTATTACTTCCTCTAGCCCAATGCCCGCATGCATGTTTCTGAACATTTCTTCAATAAATGGTATTCCGGTATTAAAATTATTGTCTTGATAGTGATTTCTTGCTTCTGGTCTCCTGTGTACTCTAGTTCTAGGCATAGAACGTCCCCTATGTCTGGGGCGATGTTGTGAATATTCTGGTACAGTATGTTCGGCTCTACAACAAGGACATGTTGTAGTATTACCGTGACTTTTACTTTCCCATTCTCCATAACAAGCTGTGTGAAACTTATGTCCACAAGGGATAGTTCTTATATCGCCGTTCAAGTTTTCCATACATATTGCACACATGTCTTGAGACATTGTTGATAGTTTGTTGTTTGATGAGACTACACATCAGCATGGATTAGCTTTCAATTTTATATAAATAAAAAAAATAAACAGTTTCTGCTTCATTCATCTAGGATTAATATTAATTTAATTTATAATAATTAGTCTGTGTAGGCAATTTTTTTTTATTTTTAATACCCAAAGTATATCTGTGTATACTATACAATTTCATAGAAACATTCACTTATAAAATCAGGTTTGAAAACTGTTAAAAAAAGAAAAAATATCTACACAACCTAGGTAAATTAAAAGTTAAACACATATTTTTATGTAGGGGTCTTATGTAGTACTGAAAAAAAGGAACCAAATACTTATCAATTCAAAGAACTTAGAGCTACTTTTGTATTATCCAATAATGGATAACATGGATAACAAAACAGCTACTTTGGATAACAAAATGGATAACAAAAGTAGCCAAAAAGTAGCCCCAAAATATCACTGTAAAAGTTGTGACTATACAACGTGTAAACTTTCAAATTGGAAAAAACATATTAAGACGAGAAAACACATGGATAACATGGATAACTCAAGGATAACAAAAAGTAGCCCAAAAGTAGCCAAAAGTAGCTCAAAAACTAAAAAATGGACTTGTGCTTGTGGAAAATCATATAAATATGCTAGTGGTTATAGCAAGCATAAAAAGAAATGCTCCTTTATTTATGAAGAAGAGACAGAAAATGTTATAATTGTTCAACAAGAGAAGAAAGAATTGCATGATATGACAAAAGAAGAATTAGAAAAAGTTTTATTGATAGAACAAATTCATACAGAAAGACACAAAAGGTCAAAAAGTCCGGAAAATACTGGAAATGGTGCCGTTGGTGATGTTGCTGGAGCAGTAGGTAATAGCAATATAGTTGGTAATAACAACAATAATCAATTTAATATACAGTTGTTTTTGAATGAAGACTGTAAAGATGCCTTATCAATACAAGATTTTGCGAAACAATTAACGGTAACAATGGAAGAGTTATCTCTCTTGAAAGATAGTGAACCCAAAGGTATAGAAGAAATAATTAGAAATAATCTCATGAAGTATGCTTTAACAGAAAGACCGATGCATAATCATGAGAAGAAATGGTATGTTAAAGATAGTGATGAAGGGTGGGGAGATGATAAAGGTTCAAATATTGTAAAGTCAGTAAAAACTGGAATATCACAAAAATCAGGACCAGTATTTGTAGAAAATAATCCAGATTGGTTAACAAATCATAAAATAGGAGAAAAATACGCAGAAACAATGGCGGCAGCTATGTCTGAACCATCGGGGAGAACAACAAATAAAGTACTTAAATCAATAAAAACAGATTGTGAGATTAAAAAAGAGGTGTAATTTTTGTTTGTTTTTCTGTGACATAAGTCTTATTTATTTTTTATTGAAAGTTGTTTAACTCTAGTAGTCATCATATTCCTGATTTTGTTGGGCGATCCATGCTTCATATTCTTGTGCATGGCCATAGTCATCAGGTGCTTCGTATAAACCAAGACGTCTATCGCGCATCTGAACATAGTCATATTCTTCGTTGCTGCATAAATACACGCGTAGAGCATGGCGACCCATATGTCTACATGCGCATGTACAAAACAACCCTTGTTCTGGGAATGGGTGTGCCCTATGAAAACTATACCCATTAAGAGGTAGAATGAAGAGAGCAGGGTTGTGTGCAACCGTTGGATGTCCAGTTGTCACATCAAATGTGGCTTTTGAATGTTGATGTCTGGTACAACAAAGACAATTATAGGTTTCATGGATAACTTGTTCTGCATTTTCTGGAAAGTTTTCCATCCCTCGTGCAGAGCGGACGCAAGCAGTTTTGCGGATATCTGATAATAGATTTAGATTAAATTGTTTTTCGGCATGTTCAGCCTTATACACCATCATAATAATCTTTTTAGAAATTGCTTCAGGAATATTTTTACGTGCGAATACTAGTTTAGCTGTTGTGCATGCAAAGACAGTCATGATATAAATGAAAGTTATAAACTTTAAATAAGAGGGCAGGAACTAAAATTATGTTTTATAAAAAAAGGTTTTTCATTTTTTTTATATGTATATTGATTTAAGATTGATACATATAAAAATGTTTAATTAATATTTGAATAAAGGAAGGCTAGATTTAGATATGTTAAAAATATTGGAAGAGCATCCATTGACGCCTTTTCTGTTTAGATTAGCAAATCCTTCTGGGCCTGCATCAGGAGCAGGAGGAGCAGCAGGAGGAGAAGGAGGAGCAGGAGGAGCAGCAGGAGCAGCAGGAGGAGCAGGAGCAGGAGGAGCAGCAGGAGCAGCAGGAGGCGGTTCTGGTACAACAGGCGGTTCTGGTACAGGCGGTGGAGGACCCGGTGGCCCAGGAGGTCCAGGAGGTCCAGGAGGTCCAGGTGATGGTCTATCATGACATCTGCGTCCCCTACAACCTCTTCCACCACCTATAACTACAACATCTCTATCTCGCCGTCTTCTTCCCCATCTAGGACCATATGTTCTCCATGGGTCATAAAATGAATTGTACCAAGGAGTTGATGGTTGCTGATTAATAACTTCAACTTGTTGTTTCGGAAATAATCCAGAAATATTAATAGATCCGGTTAATGCTAAAATAATTAAGATTAGAACTATGCAGCCTAATAAATAAAATAATGCTTTCATATCAATTCTCATCTATATAATTAATAATGATATTAATAAAAAATTGATTAATAAAATTAAATTAAAATAGAAAGAACAAAACAGAAATAAGAATGGACATTGCAAAACTTAACAAAAAGACAAAATTAGAAATAAAATCATTGGCACGTCCACTGACGTCTTACCAATTTTATATTCAAGAAATGAGGAAAAGATGGAATAATATTTCAAGCGAAGAAAAAGAAGGTTATCAGCTAGCGGCAGGACACGATAAGACGAGATTTGAGAAGGAAAAGCAGAAAATTATAGAGAAATCTCATGAAGAAGTAAAAAAAATGAAGATTTATCTAGTAAGAAGTCACTCTAGAGTTCCGTGCGTTGGGTTGGACAATGGTTTTACAAGATATGAAGTAGATGGACCTGCTGTATCAGTAGTTCTATTTACTGATGAAGAAAAACAGAATATTTATCAAAAATGGGGAGTTGCACTTAATAAAATACCAAAATACAAATCAATAACAGTAAATACATATTCATATAAATATAACCATAGAGCTGCGAAAAAATGGTGTGTAACAGTATATGGCGGTTCTACCAACAACAGTGATACATGGTGGGGAGTTCGAGAAAATTATGAAGGGAAAATTGGCAACTATTCACAATATGTGAATTACAAAGGAGAAACATGGACAGAAGATTACTAAAAAACTTATTTGAAGGTATATAAAATTAATATAAAAGTTCACCAATAAGCTAGTTATTAATGAAGACGACACTAGCAGTTATTTTGTTTGCACTATTTTCTATTGTGGGGGCTAATACAAGCCATCATCATTGGGATAGTTTTCTAGATTTTATGGATTCACATAATAAAACGTATGAGAACGATGATTTGATGTATCGTTTTAAAGTATTCAGCAATAATTTGAATAAGATTGAAAAACACAATATTGAAAATGATTGGAAGATGGGCGTAAACAGATACGCGGATATGACAGCACATGAGTTTCGTTGTGCAACAAACTATGGTTGTTTTGTTGATGAGGACGGAAGACATATTGGTAGAGGAGTTAGAGGATTAAATGGAGGATGCAAAGGTACGATGGCAATAAATATTGAAGTATTGGATAGTATTGATTGGCGCGAGAAGGGAGCAGTTACAGCTGTAAAAAATCAGGGTCAATGTGGAAGTTGTTGGAGTTTTTCTGCAACAGGAGCAATGGAGGGAGCATGGGCGATTGCTACAGGTAATTTAGTAAGTTTGTCAGAGCAACAATTGGTAGATTGTTCATTGCGATATGGAAACATGGCATGTAATGGTGGTCTAATGGATAATGCATTTAAATATGCGATAGATAATGGTATGTGCACAGAGCAGGAAGAACCGTATAAAGGAGAAAAAGATGTTTGTATTAAATGTTCTCCGCAAGTATTTATAAAGTCGTGCGTAGATGTTACACCGAATAACCAGGAAGAGCTATTGCGTGCGGTTTCGCAAGGACCAGTATCAATCGCAATTGAGGCTGATACCCGATATTTCCAGTTCTATAAAAGCGGTGTACTGGATAGCAGTGACTGTGGGACAAATCTAGACCACGGTGTATTGATAGTGGGTTACGGTGTTGATGGTGATAACCCATATTGGTTAGTAAAAAACTCATGGGGTCCAAGTTGGGGTGTAGATGGGTACGTAAAGATTCTAAGGTCGAATAGTACAAATGATGGCGGAATATGTGGTGTGGCAATGCAACCATCATATCCAGTAGCAGATACAGGTTTGCATATAACAGCAGATCTTCTAATGGGAGAATTATTTTTTGAATAGTTAATGAATGGATATAAAAAGAAGTGTAATATATTAATTATAAGATGCAGGTTTTTGTAAAAACGCTAACAGGAAAAACGATCACACTTGATGTGGAGCCTAGCGACACGATCGAAAACGTGAAGCAAAAGGTTCAAGATAAAGAAGGTATTCCCCCTGATCAACAACGATTAATCTTTGCCGGAAAGCAATTGGAGGATGGTCGCACATTATCGGACTACAATATTCAAAAGGAAGCAACACTTCACTTGGTTCTTCGATTGAGAGGTGGTTGTTAATAAATAATGTTAGAATGTTTATAGCATTATTTATTTTTAAATACTAATATATTATAAGATGTGTTTTGATTCAAAAACCAGTATAAACTCATTTTTAATATCATTAGGGAGTTGTCTTTTATTATTTTTAAGAGGTTCAAAAAGAGATAGAGCAATTGGCTTTTGTTTTTTATTTATTTCATCAATACAATTATGTGAATATTATCTATGGAAAAACTTACATAATAAAAAGGAAAATCTAAAATGGACAAAAATAACATTAATTAATATTTGGATACAACCATTAGCAGTAATATTATCAATATCACAAGTAAGAAATATAGTAAATAAACAGGTAACAATGTTTCTGATAATTGCGTATAGTTTGTTAAGTTTCATTATGATAAACAAAATATGCACAGAGAAAAACTATATATCTGAAACAGTAAAAAGTGAAAATGGGCATTTAATATGGTCAAAAGATGGGAATTACTTCAATACATTTCCACATCAGATTATATATTATGTAGCTGCGATGATATTATCATTAGTGTACAAAGAATCAAGATGGATAGGAATTGCAGGATTTGCTACATTGGGGATGGGTCAATTAAAAACATTACTAGGTAAAAAATTGGACCATTCATGGTTATCATTATGGTGTTACTTTGGTAGTATGATACCAGTATTTTACATGCTACTAACATTTTAGAATGAGAACTCGAACTGCATAATATTTTTAAGATTCATTTTAAGATATTTGTAAAGATTGCGTCTAATAATAATATTGGGATTGCGCCTTGAATAATTACCTCCAAGAACTTTTTGAATGTTGCTAGTATATTCTTTTTGATAATTTTCATCGGCAAGTCTATGTGTGTTTGCAGTTTGCCAATTAACAAAATGTCCCATTATTTTTTTTGCAATAGACCCTATAAAGAATTGGTAATCTTCAATAGCGAATTGATGCCATCCGTCAGATTTTTTAATAAATAGTGTATTTTCTTTTTGGTCGAATGCCATAATAGGAAGTTTAGATTCTTCGTCAATAGGAAATAGCTTTTTGAGAATACAAAAGATGCCATCAACATAATCATATTTAGTAACAAAGTTAAAATGTGTTTCAGTAATGTCAAACGAGTTTACGTAATCATCAAATATAGGAGTATCTTTATAATTATCATTAAGCCATTGCACGACATGTAGTCTTTTCTTTCTAATAGCTGCCCATTTTGTTAGTTCCTCTATTTTTTTTTCCAGAGTTTTATTTTTGGAAGATAAAGCTAAAATCATTTCATACATTTTTTTAATAGTGGGTACATCACAAGCTGCTTCATCGTCGTCATGTCTTTCTTTTGAGGTTTTTGAAAGAAGTTCACAAGCAGCAATATGTCTATTGTAATATATTTTTCTTCTATAAGTTTTATTACAATGTTTACACCTATATGTGGGTTTAATTTTAATGCTAGTTGCCATTTTGAAATATATTACAAGTAATAAAATAATTCAATTTTGCGATATAAATATGTGCTATATATATAAATGTCAGGATTTTTATCATCAGACGGACCATGCGGTGATTGTTGGATAGAAGATAATAAGCCACCTCCAGTATGCGATAGTTGTCAAGAAGGAGATATCGTAAGGTCAGCGAATTATGTTCAACAGCGGCAAGAAGCAAAACAGAGAAAAATATGGAATGTTGCAAGAGTAGCGTCTAGTTTATATACTATGAATAAGGCTGTACAGAATGTTACTGGTGATGCATCAAATATTCCAGGTGCGAATGGAAATTGGAATCAAGCAAGTGATAGAGCTGTAGCAGGAGTGTCAACTTATCATACAAGTAGAAATACTACTAGACATCGACCAGGGGGGAGTGGTGCAGGAGGAGTAGGTGTAGATATAAAGCATAATAGTTATGATAGATATTTAGCGCGTAAGAAATCAGGCTATTTGAAGACAAAGAAAGCAACTCCGTTACCTGCTGCAAAACAGGGAAATAAACAATATATGTTAGGATTTATAAAAAAATGTAATTGTTAAAATATTTCATTATATTAAATGCTGAAATTAGTATTTACAAGTGGAAAATCACAACCAAAAACAAAGCCTGCGCCAAAAATAATAAAACCTTTGAAAAAAGGTAGTGAATATATGGGATTAAATGCGTTAAAACATTCAAAGGGTTGCAAAAGTTGTGGACATTAGATAAAAAAATGAAATTGATTTAAACTTCCATAATTTAAATTAATTATAGAAATGATGGGTCAACAGCAAGCAAAGCAAGAAATACGTATTTCACAATATAACAAGATAAGAGAGGAAGCATTTGAGATCTTCAAGAAAAAGAATAGTGATTATGGGGATGCTTTTGCTGACTATGGTTCGGTAGGAATAATAGTACGGATGGGCGATAAAATCCGTCGAATGTCAAATATTACTTCAAATAGCATTACATTAGTAGAAGATGAGCGTCTGCGCGATACATTATTGGATTTGGCGAATTATGCTGTGATGGGATTGATGCTTCTAGATGAGAAATCAAGTACAGAATCAGCGATAGAAGAAAATGTAGAAAACATGGTATTAGATCATGTTCTGCCACTACCAACAGTGCATAAAAAATGGATTACTGGTTCTAACGGAGATGAATATGTTCTTTCAAAACATGTGGATGACACATATAGTTGTACTTGT
>Ga0315315_10003505_pt1 | contig 14420 bp, 16 predicted proteins | sample M140m3416metaG_FD_203699 | JGI IMG/M metagenome (GOLD analysis project Ga0315315, IMG submission 203699) | Ammonia-oxidizing marine archaeal communities from Monterey Bay, California, United States - M1 40m 3416 | ecosystem: Environmental > Aquatic > Marine > Intertidal zone | place: USA...
GACGAAAAATTTCAAGAACAAATAAGTGGAGATAAACTTTCTCTAATTCAATTTTCAGCTTCGTGGTGTGGACCATGCCAGCAATTAAAACCAATAATTGAAAAAATATCTAATGAAAAAGCAGATAAAATTGACTGTTATTATCATGATATTGAATCTCAGCCGAACGAACCCACTAAGTATTCAGTAAGAGGAGTTCCAACAGTTCTTCTATTTAAAGGTAGCAAACTTTTAGGAACAAAAGTAGGAGCTACTAGCGAGAAAGATATGCTAGAATTTATTGAACCTTATATTTAGTTTTTATTTAAAATGTTTCCAGCATTGTAAAGTGAACCAAAGCAAACAATAAGTTTTTTTTCTTTTGAGGAAATTTTTTTTATAGCTTCATTAAAAGTATTAGCTTTTTCTACATTAAATTTATTTTTCAATGCTATCCGGCTTAATTCTTGTGCAGGCATCGAGCCTTTTTCATTTTCAATAGGTATAGTTATTATTTTTTTAAAAATCTCTTTGAACTGTTTTATAAATATATCTGGTTCTTTATTTTTCATCATCGTCCAAATACCATATTTTGGAAGCCTGATTGATCTTAAATAGTTTGCTAAGTTTTTAGCATCTGTTTCTGCATGCGCACCATCGAGCATGATTTTTTCATGTTTTTTAAGTTTTTTCTTAATTTTACCCTTATCTAAATATTGAAATCTTCCCTCAAAAAATATTTTAGGTATAGTTTTTTTTATAATTTTCTTATCAATTTTGAGATTAAGAGCTATTTTTATAGCGTGACAGAGATTTTCCAATAATCCTTTTGAATGAATAGTTTTAGTATTAAGTTTAATTTTATTTTTTTTATCTTGATAGAAGTATCTGTTTTTCTTTTTAATTAACTTCCAAGAGTTTGGATAAATAATATTACTTTTGTTATTTTTTAAGATATTTTTAATTTTTCTTAAAACATTAGGCTTTTGTTTTCCCACGTAAATATTAGTAAAATTATTTAAAAAACCTATTTTTTGATAAATAACTTCGTCCAGTGTTTTTTTTGATAGAAAATTGAGGTGTTGTTTATTAATATTTACAACCACTTGTGCTAAAGGAAAATCAAAAACATTTGTCGAGTCTTTTGCAAATAGAGCTCCTGCCTCAATTAGATGATAATCGGCAGCTTGTTTAGAAGCATTTATTATATAAATAACAGTAAGAACTTCAAAAATAGTTAGCGGTACTTTTAATTTTTCTATTATTTTAATAGATTGTTTTATCTCTTGGTGCGTTAAATAACGATTACCAATCCAAAATCTTTCTTTTATGTCTTTTAATGATGGAGATATGTAAGCAGTAACTGTTTGTTTGTTAGCTTCAATGAAGCTTTTTAAAGAAAATAATGTGCTAAATTTACCGCTGGACCCCAAAACGTTAATGACATTGTGTAGCTTTCTCTCTGGATGATTTAATTTTTTTAAAACTAGCTTAATTCTCTTTAAATCGAAGTTAATAGTTTTATTGAATAGTTTATGATTAGCTAGCTGCTTGTAGAGATTTATCGACTGTGACATTAGTCTCTTGTTTAGCTTGAGACTCTGCTTTTTTCAATAGAACATTTAATAATGTGCCTATTGTAGAATTCAAATATTGTCTTTCAACTACTAAATCTATACCACCATGATCCATCACATATTCTGCTGTTTGAAATTGGTCTGGTAAAGTTTCACGCACGGTGTCTTGTATTACTCTACGTCCAGCAAATCCTATAGTTGCTTTTGGTTCAGCAATCAAAATATCACCTAACATAGCCCATGACGCTGTAACACCTCCAGTGGTTGGATCAGTTAATATAACAATAAAAGGCACATTTTTTTTTTTTAATTCATTCACAGCTAAAGCTGTCCTTGACATTTGCATTAAAGCAATTGAGCTCTCCATCATACGTTGTCCACCAGAGCAGCTAAAAAAAATATAAGGAATATTATTTTCTATTGCGTGCTGAGCGCCAGCAATAAATGCTTCTCCAGACGCTGCACCAAAAGAGCCACCAATAAATCTAAAATCTTGAGCTCCAACTACAACATCATTATTTTGGACTTTACCTTTTGCAATAAGAACAGCATCATCTTGACCAGTTAATTTTCTAGCTGCTTTTAAACGATCAGTGTATTTTTTTTTATCTTCAAAATTTAAAGGATCATCTTTTGGTGTAGGTGTTTCAATTAATTCAAATTCTTTATTGTCAAAAAAAGTTTTAAATCGTTCATTACAAGTAAGTTTATGATGAGCACCACATTTAGGGCAACATTTTTGATTAGATTCAAGATCTTCTTTGTAGATAAGGTTTTTACATCCACATGTAGTCCAAAGGTTTTCCTCAACCTTTGATGATTTTTTTTCAAAAAGAGATTTTATTTTAGGTTTTATAAATTTTGTTATCCAATTCATACAATTTTTCTTTTTAGATTGTACACAACTTTATCTAACTTTGTGACAGGATTTTGTCTCATTTTGAGCGAATTAGTAATTGTTTTACAGAGCATACTTCCAACAACCAATCCATTGGCTGATTTTAAGGATGATATGGTCCTATCGGTAATACCAAAGCCTATTACAAGGTTTTTTTTAGGATTGATTCTCTTTATTTTATTGTAATTTTTAATAATTGTTTTTGGAGAGACCTTAAGTTTACCCCCCGTAGTTGACAACATAGAAATATAATAAATCATATCGTGAGAGTCTTTAATAATTTTCTTCATTCTATCTTTAGATGTAGTGGGTGACAATAATTGAATAAAGTTTATTGATTTTTTCTTACACTTATTGGCAAAAATCTTATTTTCTGGATAAGGAAGGTCAACGACAATCAAACCGTCGACTTCAGAACTTTTACATTTTTTTATAAAATTATTTTCTCCATACTGATAAATCAAGTTAAAATAACCCATAAGAATTATGGGTTTAGTAGGATTATTTTTTTTAAATTTTTTTACAATTTTAAAAACATCTTTAAGTTTTATTCCATTTTTTAGGGCTCTATGAGAGCTGCCTTGAATTTGACCGCCATCAGCTATTGGGGTGTTGTGAGGAAAACCAAGTTCAAGTATATCTGCATGTTTTGAAATAGTATTTAATATTTTTAAAGAATTATTTTTAGTGTTATCTCCAGCAACTGTATACGTAATTAAAGCCGATCTTTTTTCTTTTTTACATTTTTCAAAAGTTTGAGCAATTTTTGATTTCATCTTAAATATGAACCTAATTTTTGCTTTATAATATCTTTGTCTTTAAGGCTGTCTCCACATGAATTTACAATAATAATATCTGAAGATTTCAATCTAGGCGCCATCTTAATTGCTTCAGCAAATGCATGCGATGGCTCCAAGGATGGAGAGATATTTTCCAATTTAGAAACTAATTGATAAGCCTTTAAAGCCTCTTCATCGCTAGCAGAGGTATACCTTGCTCTTTTTGTGTCTTTTAAAAAACAATGTAAAGGAGAAATTCCAGGATAATCTAAACCTGCAGAAATAGAATCTGTAGATCCTATTTGACCTTCTTTATCTTGAATAACGTACTGAGCAGCGCCATGTAAAATTCCAATTTTAGATTTATTGGTTAATGGAGCTGCATGTAATTTGCTATTTTTTGGACCACCAGCTTCTATGCCAACAAATTCAGCATCAGTGTCCATAAATTCATTCCAAAATCCCATAGCAGAACTTCCACCACCTACGCAATTCAGTAGTTTCATTTTTTTTGGAATTTTACCAAATTCTTCTTTAACTTGTTTAAATAACTCTCTAGAAATTTGTGAAGTGCTATAAGCACAAATTTTAATAAAAATGTTAGGACCTACTGTTGATCCAACACACATGTGCGTGGTATCACAGTTTGAAACCCAGTACCGCATACATTCACTCACGGCATCAACTAAAGTTTGACTTCCTGTTGTAACAGGTACAATTATGGCTCCATTTTTTTTAATAGCCTCAACATTAGGCCTCTGTCTTTTTATATCTTTTGCCCCCATAAATATTTTGCATTTAAGGCCAAATTTTTTAGCTGCCATTGATAACATTTTTCCTGCATAGCCAGCCCCTGTATCTCCTACAATAAACTTTTTACCTGCTTTTTTTGCGATCAGACAATGAACTGTTGCATTGTAGATTTTATGAGCTCCTCCATTAGCTTCTGAGACCACTTTTGCATATATTTGAGCACCGTTAAGATAATCTGTTAAATTATCTAATTTAATAAATGGAGTCGGCGCACCTACATATGTTTTAAAATAATAATCTCTTTCTTTTAAAAATTTTTTATCATTTCTTAACCTAGTAAATAAATGAGTGAGATCATCAATAGGTTTTTTAAGTGTTTCAGGTATAAAATTGCCTCCAAATTTTCCACCATACATATAATTTTTATCGTGTTGATCAATTAAAGGGATATTTTTTTTAATTTTCATGACTGATTTTTTTAATTTCGTTTGTAAAATTCTTAATTTTATTAATATCTTTTACATTGTTTGTTTCTAAAGCACCAGAAACATCAATAGTATCAGTTAAACCTTTTAAACCTTTAATTTTATCTATTGTTATATTTCCCGCAATCATTTTTTCAACATTAGTTGAAACAGGTTTCAACCAATCATAATTCCAGCTTAGGCTTTCCTCAAAACCTGAGCTATCCCATAAAATAATATCAGAAGCACTTTCAATAGATTTATATCTATTAATATCATCTTTTTTTTTTACTTGAATTGATGAAATTATTTTTTTTTGATATTTTTTTTTAATTTGAAATAACTCCTTAGAGTCATAATCCCCATATAATTGATAGTAATCAAAATCCAATGAGGAAAACTGATCTAATTCTTCTTTAGATGGTTTAACTAAAACTCCTACAAATTTCGATTTCGATTTAATAATTCTTGTAAGGTTTTTCGCTTTTTCGAATGATATATGACGATGACTTTTAGTATAATTTAAAATAAAACCACAATAGTCAACCTGTAAAGATACACATGTTTCTACTTCGTATGGTTTTGACAATCCACAAACTTTAAGCTTCATTAATTTAATTTAAAGATTTAATAAGTTTTTGTATATTGTTTTTAATGTTACCTTGCGTCACGCTTCTACCAATGACAATTGAAGTTGCTCCATTTTGAAAAGCCTTTTTAGGTGTCATTACTCTTTTTTGATCCCCTTTATTATCACCCATTAATCTTATTCCGGGAGTTACAATTTCCATATTAGGACAAATTTTTTTTACAAACTTTGCCTCATGACCAGAGCAGACTATGCCATCTAGCCCAGCCATTTTTGAAAGTTTGGCTTGCCTTATAACTATTTCTTTAATTGATTTTGTATATCCTATTTTTTTTATTGATGAATCAGAAAAGCTAGTTAGAACAGTTACTCCTAAAATTTTTATTTTTTTATTAATTTTTTTTGAAGCTTTTTTTATGGCTTTTAACATGTCAATTCCACCATTTATATGAACCGTAAGGTATGAAATGTTTTTTAAATCTTTTAAGGAATTTATGGCTGCAATACAAGTATTAGGAATATCATTTAATTTTAAATCTAAAAAAATTTCTTCTTTTTTAATTTTGGAAATGAAAATTCTTCCTTTTTTACTAAAAAAAAATTCTAATCCGATCTTGAAATTAATTTTAAATTTATCATTTTTACTTTGCTTGATTATTTTACTAAGTACATTTGAGTTATTTGTATCACAGGCGATAAAAATTTTTTTCTTAATCATTTATAAATTTATTAAGTTTTTTGCTTGATCTAAATCTTACCTTATTTTTTTCAGGAATATAAATTATTTCTCCTGTTCTTGGATTTCTTGCAGAATATTTTTCCTTAATTTTTTTTACAAAAAAAGTTCCAAAACCTCTTATCTCAACATCCTTATCTTGCATTAAAGCACTCTCAATGTCTTTGCAAAAGTGATCTATGATAGTTTCTAGGTCTGATTGATTTAGTTTTGGGTTCTTTTGCTTTAGGCCACTTATGATCTCACGCCTTGACAATTAATTACTTTTCTTTTTTCCCTTTTTTGCCGATAGCTTTTTCAAAAATACCTTTAAGTGTAGCACCAGATTTTGTTGCACCTTCGCCAAATTTAGCTATAAGAGATTTTTCTTCATCAATTTGTGCAGCTTTAACACTTAATTTAACTTTTCTAACTTTTAAATCTAGCTCTGTAATTTTAGCATCAAGAGCGTTATCTTTACTAAACACTTCTGGTCTTTGATCTGCCGAGTCTTTCGCTAGATCAGATTTTCTAATGGTAACGATTAGTTTTTTTTCTTTATCAACTGATACTCTCACACCCGTTTTTAACACTTCATGCACTCTAGTAGTGATGATATTTCCTACTTTTTTATTGTTATCTTTAAACCAATCTAAAGGATCTTTCTCTAAAGATCTTTTGGAAAATCTTATCTTATCATCTTTTATTTCTAAAATTTTAGCACTTATAGTCTCATTTTTTTTGAATTTTTTTAAATCCTCAATATTCTCCTCGTAAGAAATTTCTTTATAATGCAACATTCCCGCTAATCCTGAGTCTACCAATTCTGCAAAAATTGCTTTATCAGTAATATTATTTATTTTTATTTTTACCTCATCTCCAATTCTACTCTTAAGGTCGTTCCAAGGATTTTTTAAGGTAGCTTTATAAGATAATGAAATTCTTTTTGTTTCTTTATCGATACTTACTATTTTAAATTTAATTTTTTGAGAAACTGATAAAACTTTACTTGGTTTAATATTTCTATTCGCCCAGTCTAATTCAGAGTTATGTATCAAGCCTTCAATGCCATCTTCAATTTTAATAAAACATCCATAATCCATTATTTTTGTTACTGTTCCCTCGTAAGTCTCTCCAACTTTGTATTTTTTATCAATATTATCATACGGGTCTTTTGTAAGAGCTTTAACAGAAGCAGAAACTCTATTTGTTTTTTCATCAATTTTAGTAATTTTAACTTTCATAGTTTGACCTATTGTCACTAGATCAGATGGTTTTTTTACACGACCATGTGATAAATCAGAAACATGAAGCAGGAGTGTCAAGGATTTGTAAGTAAGAAAAATTCCCCAATCTACACAAGCATGAACTTTGGCTTCAACAATATCTCCTTCTTTAATTTCTTTTAAAACTTCTGCTGTCTCGGCATTTTTACTCTTTTCAAGAACTGCTCTTCTTGAAACGCAGACATTCCCTCTATTTTTATCTATTCTTGTTGCAATTACTTTAAGCGGTGTATTCATTAAGTGATCAATTTTTTTAAGGGGGCGTATATCAATTTGTGAAGAGGGCATAAAACAAGGAAGCCCTTCTACTGTCGCAATAAATCCTCCCTTAACTTTACCAGTTATGTATCCAGTCATTTCCTCTTGGCTTTCAAAAACTTTCTCCATTTTTTTCCAAGCTTTCATTTTTCTAGCTTTATCTCTAGAAATAATAATTTCACCCTTAAAACTCTCTATTCTTTCAAGATAGACATCAATATGTGAACCAACTTTTAGATCTTTGAGTTCATCATCATTTTTAAACTCTTCAATAGGTATCATGCCTTCCATTTTAGCTTTGCAATCAACAACTATAAAATTTTTAGTGATTTCAGTGACTGTTGCTTTAATAATTTCGTTTTCTTTTAGCTTTCTGTCCTTAAAATCTTTGTCTAATAGATTTTGAAATTCTTTATGTACTGGATTTTCGTTTTTTAATTCTTGTTCAATTGCCATATTTTATTTTAATTATTCTTTCTACATATTTAGACATCTTAGCTAACATAGCGTGTTTATCTAATTTACCGGTGTCGATTTCTACCGAATCTCTATGTTTAAGTAAAGGGGAGTTTTTTCTATTAATATCTGAAATATTTCTTATTCTAAGCGCTTTTTTAACTTCTTTGAATTTTATTTTAGAATTAACCTTTTTTAACTCTTTATATCTTCTTAATGCAGAGGTTTGCAAGTTGCATTTGAAAAAAAATTTTACATCTGAATTTGGAAGTATTTTAGTTGAAATATCTCTTCCTTCAATACAGCAATTTTTATTTTTTTTTGCAAAATTAATCTGAAATTTTTTTAAAACTAATCTTAACTTATTGATTTTTGCAATTTTAGTCGTATGTTCTGAAATTTTTGGTGTATGTAAATTTAATTTATTTATTTTTTTATAATTAAGATTTTTGAACTTTTTTTTTAAAAAGTTAATTTTATTTGATGGATTGTGTTTAATTATTAAAAAACTCGCATACCTGTAAAGTAAACCAGATGATAAAAACTTTAATTTAAATTTTTTAGCAATCATTCTAGCTCCAGTAGATTTTCCCGTGGCAGCACCTCCATCGCATGAAATTTGAATAGATCTAATTTTGTATTTCAAATTTAGCTCCTAAAGTTTTCATGATTTTTAAAAAAGATGGAGAAGAGGTGTATACTGTCTCAAAATTAAAAATTTTAGTTTTTGCCCCAGTTAATAAAGCTAATACAAATGAAGACATACAAATACGATGATCACCAAGATTGGGTATTATTATTTTTTTTTTCCTAGCATCAATTAAACCTTTTCCATAAATTTTTATTTCATTTTTTGTTGCAATGCTTTTAATACCAATTTGTTTTAAAACTTTTTGCATTTCCTTGGTTCGATTGCTCTCTTTGTTTGCTAAATCTTCTATACCTTTAAAAACAGAAGTTCCATTTGTTAATGCAGCAATTACAAAAAGTATAGGATACTCATCTGTGGAACTTACATAATATTCTTTTGCAGCTTTAATCGATTTTAATTTGCAACTTTTAACAAAAATATCTCCTCTAATTTCATTATTAAGTTTCTTTAAATTTTTAAATTTAATTTTAGCACCCTGTTTTCTTAATAGATTGTAAAATCCCGTTCTTGTTTTATTTAAGCCTACATTTCTAATTTTTAATTCAGAATTTTTATTAAGAATTGTTAAAGCAGTAAAAAAGGCTGCAGAAGAGGGGTCTCCAGGCACATTAACTTGGATAGGATTTAAATGTTTTCTTCCTGATATCTCAATGATTTTTTTTTTCTGATTTTTAATTTTTATGGTTTGAATGTTATCAAATAAAATATTTTCTGTATGATTTCTGCTTTCTTCATGTTCTATTATCTTAGTGTTTCCGAATGAATTTAATCCTGCAAAAATAACAGCACTTTTAAGTTGAGCAGACACTCCTGCATTGTAATTAATACCAACGGGCATCTCAGATGATTTCATTTTTAGTGGAAATGTGTATTTATTATTTGGTAAAAAGAACGCGCCAAACTCAGACATTAAACTTATTAATTTTTTCATATTCCTTTTGTTTAATGAATGATCACCTGCAATTTTTATTTCAATATTAGGAGTAGTTGATAAAATTCCAATCAAGAGTCTTGCTAAAGTTCCAGAATTTCCAAAATTTAATTCAGAGTTTTTTTTTATATATAACGATCCCAATCCTTTTCCAAAAATTTTATAATTTTTTGCTTTTTCTTTTTTTATTTTTACTCCAAGCTTTTTTAAACATTTGATAGTCGACAGAACGTCCTCTGACTCCAGCACATTTTTTGCAGAAGAAATCTTGTGACTTATTGCTCCAATTAAAAAACTTCTAATTGAAAGTGATTTATCCGAGTCTACCTTTATGTTTTTTTTAAATGGGTGAATTTTTTTATTAATTATTAAGTTAAAACCTTTAGATGGCATTGCTTTAATACGATTGCGAACCAAAATAATGCTCTATAGCTTTTGTAGACTTTAAAAGCTCACGAGAAGTACCCTCAGCTATAACCGTATGTTCTCCAAGAACATAACTTCGATCAGTAATATCAAACAAATTTTTAACATTATGATCTGTAAGAAGAACCGCAGTTCCACCTGCCTGTATTTTTAGAATGTATTTTTGGATATCTTGTATTACTAAAGGATCAAGAGCAGCCAAAGGTTCATCTAATAAAATAATTTTAGGTTTGTTAATCATTACTCGGGCCATCATCAACCGTCTTATTTCACCACCAGATAACACAGATGCATTGATTGTTCTCAAGTGCTGTAAATTAAATTCATCTAAAAGCTTTTCTGTAATTGCTTTTTGACTATCATGATTTTTTATTGAGATTTGAGCTATACCTAAGATATTGTCATAGACAGACATGTTAAAAACACTTCTTTGCTGAGGTAGGTAGCCCAAACCTTCTTTTGATCTTAAATGAATAGGAATTTGATTAATTTGTTTATTGTTTAAGTAGATTTTTCCTCCATCCAAGTTTTGCTCTCCAATACACATTGAAAAAAGAGTTGTTTTACCACAGCCGTTTGGACCCAGGACGCCAACACATTCACCAGGAAAGACTTTTAGTGAAAGCTTTTTTAAAATTGGTCTACCGTCATAAGACTTACTAATGTCTTTTACTTCAAAAATTGGTTTATCTTTTTTAAATTTTAATATTCTAAAACCTTTTTTCATTTTAAATTTATATTAGCATTAACTTTACTATTTTTAAAAGAAGTTATATTTAACGTTTTTTTTTTTATATCAAATAAAAGTTTGTCTGCAAACATTGTTCCTCTATTATCTTTAACCTTTACATCTTCTGTAATTGTTAAAAAGCCATTTGAATTAGAGTATTCAGCCTCTTGGGCAAAAAGTTCACTTTTCTCATAAATAGCTTTAACGTTACCTTTAAATTTTATGTCTAAAGATCTGTTATTGTATACGCCATTTTCTGATATAACATTTAAAGTAGTATCATCCTTAAAATAAAAAGTTGCTTCTATCGCTTTCATAATTACAACAGATTGGTCTGATTTACTATTTCTAGCTTCCTTTGATTTGAGAACATATCTGTTACCAGATAAATCTAAACCACTATATTGAATATTATAGAAAACATCACCGTTTTTATTATTGTCTACAATTTGTTTTTGGGTCTCTCCTGAAATTATTGAATCATATACATTTTTTTCTTTTTTAAAATATGTAAAAAAAATAATTAAAATGCCAAATACTAATAAATTAATTTGAATTAACTTTAATTTTTTTTTTCGTTCCATTATTTAACACCATTTTGTAATAGTAAATGAATATGAATTATTCCTTTTAATATTTTATTATTTTTTTTAAGATCGTTATCAGAAACAACCAATAAGCTTGTTATTTTTTTTTCATTCATAATTGCTAAAGCTTTTGCAGCAGGCATATTTTCATTAACAACCAAAGGTGTTCTGGTCATAAATTTATTCAAATTATTATGTTTAGAGTGATTTTTCAGCTCTCTCCTTAAGTCACCGTCCGTCACTAATCCTTTAATATATTTATTCTTAATTATAACCACTATACCTAATTTTTTTTGGTTCATAATTTTTAAAGCTTCTTTAAAACTTTTTTTGTAGCTTATAACTGGCATTTTATTTTTAGTGACCATTATGTCTTTAGCTAAAAGCAAAGAATTTCCAATATTTCCACCAGGATGAAATATTTTAAATTTTTCTTTTGAGAATTTTTTTTGATACATAATTGTAGTGGCTAAACAATCACCCAATAGCATTGTAATTGATGTACTGGTCGTTGGAACCATGCCGGTAACATCAGCCTCTTTTACTTTTGGTAAGATTAATTTTACGTCACTAGCTTTTAGTAAAATACTATCAGGTTTTGAGGCAACACCAATAATTTTAATTCGGTATCGGTTCGCGTATTTTAGCATATTTGTGAGCTCTAACGTATTACCGGAATAGGAAAAAATAATTAATATATCCCTTTTTTCTATTTGACCCATATCCCCATGCAGTGCTTGTGCTGGATCACAAAAGAAACTCGGTATTCCTACACTTGAAAAGGTGGCTGAAATTTTTCTAGCAACTAAGCCTGATTTACCTATGCCTGCAAATATAATCTTACCCTTACAATTTAAAATAATATCTACTGCTTTTATAAAAGAATAATTAAAAATTTTTTTGATCTTCTTTAATTCATTTATCTGAATATTTGCAGCCTTGTTGGCTAAAGAAATATAGTTTTTTTTATTCATTAGTGTTCAAAAATATCGAATTTAAATCCATTTTGATCTAACTCAACTCTTGTATCTAAAAAAGCTAGACATTTTTTAAAAACGTCCATTCTACTTTCGCGAATGAGCATCTTTTCTAATTCTGTTTTTATTTTATGCAAATACAGCACATCATTAGCTGCGTACTCAAGTTGTTTATCAGATAGATCATCTAAGTTTTTATTCCAATCGCTGCTTCCTTGTCTTTTATCAAGTGATTTATTACAAAACTCTTGAACAAGATTTTTTAAACCATGACTATCAGTGTAAGTTCTAACTATTTTTGAAGCAATTTTAGTATCAAAAATATTTTTCATTTTACATTTTAAAAAGAATTCTAAGGCGCTTTTATCAAATCTCAGATAATGACCAATTTTTTGAATTTTTTCATTTTCTAACACAGATACTAAGTTAGGAGCTTTATAATTATTTTTATTTGGTTGAATAATAAAAACGTTTCCTTTTTCATCACAAATTTGGATCAGGCTTAATTTATCTCTTTCTGGAATTTGTAAACCTGTAGCCTCACAGTCTATTGAAATGCTATTTTTAAATGAATTAGCTATCTCTGAAGTTATGTCCTCTTTAATCTTAGTTATTTTCATATATAAGTTTAAATACCATGAATAATAAAATTATTACAATATTAGGTTCTGGATTCATAAACCGGTATCTTGTTCGAAATTTGACTAAGAAGAACTATAGATGCATTATTTCTACTAGAAAACCCTTTCAAAAGGGCTATTTAAAGACTCAGGCGACACCTGGTTCAATAGAATTAATCGAATGGAACCCAAACAATTTTTCTGAATTAAAAGAAGCTATTAAAAATTCAGATATTGTCATAAATTTAATTGGGATTCTTTATGAAACAAGAAAACAAAAATTTTATAATATTCATTCTGGAATACCAGAGGCAATTTCAAAAATTTGTTCAGAGACAGATGTAAAAAAATTTATACACGTATCAGCTATTGGTGCTAGTGAGACTTCAAAATCATTGTATCAAAAATCAAAATTTCAAGGTGAAGTTAAAGCTCTTGCTAATTTTAAAAATACAATAATTATAAGACCAAGTGTTATCTGTGGAACCGAAGACAACTTTACAAATCTTTTTTCTAAGTTGAGTTTTTTACCAATCATTCCAGTCGTTAGAATGAATTATAAATTTCAGCCTATCCTAGTTACAGATGTTGCAAATGCGATCGTGGAAGCAATTGAAACAAAAGATAATGAGGGAAAAATTTATGAGATAGGTGGACCTAAAGTTATAAATTTTGGAGATATGGTTAAATTAATTTTAAAAACAATAAATAAAAAAAGATTTGTAGTTGAGATGCCAATGCCTCTTGCAAAAATTCAAAGTACAATTACTGATTTACTACCTTTACCTCCAATTTTAACAAAAGATCAATGTGAAATTTTATCTGAAGCAGATAACGTTGTTTCAAATAATTATTTAACTTTAAAAGATTTAAATATTAATCCAGCTGACATAGAAGAAGCTATGAAGAAATGGTTGTGGAGATATAAAGACGGCGGACAGTTCGCGAAGGCTCAATGAAAAGTATAAGTTTATTATCAGGCTATCTATTTTTACTTTCTGGAATTATAACAGGAATAGCTGCAAATGGTTATTTAAAAACTACAGAAGGATTTACAAAAATAAATCCAACTATTTTTTGTTTAGTAAGCATTATTGTTTGTATGTTTAGTTTATCAAAGGCAATGACAATTATTCCAGTTGGTTTCACTTATGCTACATACGGAGCTTTAACAATTACAGCTGTAACTTTATTTGGTGTAATTAAATATAATCAAACACCAAATGTATATGGAATCATCGGATTAGCATTGATTATATTTGGCGTAGTAATTTTGAACACTATGGGAAAAGTTAAATAAAACCCTAGGTAGAATTTTTTTTTATCTAGCGACTCCTCTTTATATATTTTTTATGTTAGCTTTTTTACTTTAATTAAAACTGGGGGAAATAATGATAAAATCAATAAAAGCACTTGTTTGTTCGATAGCACTTTTTGCAATGTTTGCAGGTACTGCCGCTCAAGCAAAAACAGAAATACAATGGTGGCATGCTTTTGGTGGAAGACTTGGTGAATTACTTGATGAGCAAGTAAACAAGTTTAATGCAAGTCAAGATAAGTACACTGTAGTTCATACAAGAAAAGGTAACTACTCAGAAACTTTAAACGCTGGTATCGCAGCTTTTAGAGCTAAACAACATCCAAATTTATTAATGGTGTTTGAAGTAGGAACTGCGAGTTTAATGGCTGCAAAAGGAGCTTATGTTCCAATGCACCAACTTATGAAAGATGCTAAACAAAAAT
>Ga0315315_10003508_pt1 | contig 14409 bp, 12 predicted proteins | sample M140m3416metaG_FD_203699 | JGI IMG/M metagenome (GOLD analysis project Ga0315315, IMG submission 203699) | Ammonia-oxidizing marine archaeal communities from Monterey Bay, California, United States - M1 40m 3416 | ecosystem: Environmental > Aquatic > Marine > Intertidal zone | place: USA...
TCAAGTTTAATACTGATGATGTTATGATTAATGTCGGAGGAGCCACTTTCTTCAGGGCTACAGAGACAACGCAAAACACAATAAAGCTTAATTCTGATGGTGAAGATACAGACTTTTATCTTTATGGTAATGATTCCACACCCGCTCTCTTTATGCGGGGATCAGATAGACAAATAGGTATAAATACTGCCAGCCCAACTCATGCTCTTCACATTGATAATGATGGAAATACCCTCCCTGCAAAGATTTTAATAGATTCTACAACAACTGCTGATGCTAGTATCGAATTTTCTCATAACGGAACTTATGGCTATATAATAGGAAGCGATGAAACTGACAGGTACTTTAAGATATCTGCTGGTAGTGCATTAGGAACAAATGATCGTCTAACTGTCAATGGAGCAGGATTAAAAGTCGAGGGTGTAGTTCAAGCAGATGTTCTTAATAACAAAGCAAACAGCGCAAATATAATCTACCGTTCTAGCTCCACCACCATTGTAGGCAATAATGCAAGTGCTTTGGTTATCGAAGATGGAGGAGATGTGGGTATAGGAACAAATAATCCAGGGACAAAAGTGCATGTTAGATCAAGTGCTGCTGATTGTATTCTTCGTCTTCAGGCTGCTGATAGCACAACTCATAATTCAACTATATCATTTGGCGATAATGATAGTAATGGTATTGGTTCCATAAAATACGCCCATAACGGCGATTCTATGAGGTTCACAACCGCTTCTACTGAAGCGGTTAGAATAGACAGCTCACAAAGAGTTGGTATTGGTACAGACAGTATACTTGGAATGCTTCAGGTAAATGGCAGGGCGCTCATAGAAAGCCCAACTGTTCCTTCTACTATAACAGTATCAGATTCAGGAGATGCAACAAAAGCATTAAGATTAGGCTATGAGCCTACTTGGGATGTAGGAAGTATCGCCGCTTCTGATTTTGGCGCAGGTTGGAAGAACATCGTTATAGCGCCCATTGCAGGTAAAGTTGGAATAGGAACAACTAACCCGCCGCAAGCGCTCTCTGTAAAAGGCACGATAGTTACCCAAAATAGTTCATATGTTCAAGTTGCTGGGATGACTAATTCTAGTAATCACGGTAGATTCTATGCAAATGACAGTGCAGGAAATACTTATGTATTGCTTGATTCTAATGGAGTTAGTTATTTAAACGGTGGTAAGGTTGGTATAGGAACAGCCTCTCCTTTTGGACAGCTTGATGTATTTAGCGATCATAATGTTGAAGCAGGAGCTAATGCTGCAACTAGTTACCACCTTCATTTGCACAACCCAGCCGATGATACCAGTGAAAGCATCGGCATAGGTTTTGGTATTACATCCGCAATGGATGCAGTTGGTGCAGCTATAGCGCACGAAAGAAAAGGTAGTAGTAGTTATGGAGATTTATATTTCTCTACTAGACCAAATGGAGGCAATGTTACCGAAAGAGTGCGGATTGACTCTGCTGGGCTAGTTGGTATAGGATCAAATAATCCAGATGCAAATTTAGATGTAACAAGCACCGCAAATCAACAACATTTAAAAATTCAAGGTGGTTACGCTGAAGGTGCTGGTGCATTAGCTATAATAAAAACCACAGCTAATGGAAATGCCTTAAGCGTTGAGTCTGCTACAACTTCTGATAGTAGAGAAATTTTTGAAGTTAAAAATTCAAACGGCACAGTTTTTGAAGTTCAAGGCGATGGTAATGTAGGTATAAATTTAAGCAACCCCGCAAACAAATTGTCAGTAAACGGCAACGCTGCTGTGGGAAGTTCTTACGCTAGCTCCACCGCCCCTACCAATGGACTAATTGTCGAAGGTAATGTGGGAATAGGAACCGCTAGTTCTAGCCAAAAGTTATGGGTGGAGGGAACAGTCAGAATTAAAACCTACACCTTCTCTGCTTTACCATCAGCTTCACCTGCTGGTCAAAGAGCCTTTATTAGCGACTCTTCTTACCAAATGCAATCGTCGATGTTTGCATACACTGCTTATGGTGGGGGAAGTTATTTTGCCCCTGTATATTCAGACGGATCTTCTTGGGTATACGGCTAATCTTTTTCGACAACCTCTAGATCAGAAGGCTCTCCTGCAAAAACGGGAGACTCTTCGATTTCTGATGGTGGCTCTTGCAAATTAGAAGTGAACTTCTTCGCGATGATAGAGCCAGCTTCGGCGACATTAAGACCTCCTGCTTTAATAGCAATATCAATAAGCTGGAGAGTCACTTTAATTTCTTCTTCTGTAAATTCAATTGGTTTCATAGTTTAAAATGTTATAAATTATATATAATAATATATGCTAGACTGTATTTTTCTAATTCCAATTGATCATAGAGGTGTTCAAGGCAAATTATTTCCTCAATATTTACAATTACAATCGTGGTGTGAAAGAAATAATGCCGCTATTTTAACTTGTAGTGGGCTATTTTTGAACTTTGCCCGTAACTATTTAGCTACTGGAGGAAAAGGGTATGTAAATACCGATCCTCCCGAAGCAGAATGGCTTTTTTGGATTGATTCTGACGTAGACTTTTCCATCGAACAGATAGAGTATATGATGAGCATACCGAAAGAAAATAAATTTGTTACTGGATGGTATAGGTCTGACTATAGTGATAACGCAATGGTTGGTAATTGGGATGAAGATTACTTTAGAAAAAATCTACACATGCCCTTTACTTCTGTAGAGTGGCTTACAAAAATGGGCGAAGAAGACTCAAATAAACTAGTTCAGGTAGATTGGTGTGGATTTGGCTTCACTAAAGTCCACAGATCTATTTATGAACAAATGGAATACCCCTATTACCCTTTAAGAAACGCTGATATTTATGGATGTGAAGACCCTAAAAACAAAGATAAAAAGATAGACGTTAAAGATTTAAGCTTCGAAGATGTAAGTTTTTGCAGAAATTGCTACGATATTACTAATATTAAACCTTTAGTAGCCCCAAAAATGAGAGTTGGTCATTTAAAGTCATTTTTAGTGTAATTAAGTGTAATAAATTATATAATAAAAGGAAGCCATGCCGAAAAAACAAGAAAATTTAGGAGACCCTATCCCAAGACCAGAACCTTATATCGTACCCGCTATCCCAGAACAAGAGTTTGATTCTGTTTGGTTACGTTCTATTAACATTTATGCGCCAGAAATTAATGCTTCAGGGAATACCCAAGGAAGTATTAACGTCGAATGTTTACCTTACAACGGAACTTCTGGACAAGAAAAAATCTGGGAGACTGCCGACAACGAAGGTGTCCAATATTTAAATGTCCCAAACCGCACAAACGGAAGAAAGACTTTTTGGGATTGCGTTAATGAAGTGCCAGAAGTTGCTACTGCTATGAATGCAATTACTGCCGCTATTCCTGCTTTAAGGACTTGGATTGAGACTCCACCTCCGACTGGAGAGCCTCCAGCGTAATTAAATTTACTCTCCTACAGAGTAAATATGGAAATGAGGAGTATTGCCCTCTTGGTAATCGTTTTTAAAGATTAAGCAGGGCATTTTTTTCCCGTCTACAATTATCTCCCCAGAGAGATATTGTCTTCCACTATCGTTATTCTTTATCCAAAACGACCCCACTTTGTTCTTCGTCCAAGCGGACTTTTCCGATTTCGGCGAATGTGGCTTCGAGGAGGTCGAGGAAATCTCTTTTTGCATGGTGTGGTACTTTAGTGTATTGTTTCTTTAATCGACGGTAAACCCTTTTTGAAACGGTGTCAACAGGATTACAGATTTTTCTAAGTCTTTTGGCAACTCTTTGGTTCATAGTTTAGCAATGTATGTTTCAGAATCTTTAATAAAGCCCATTTTTTCGTAGAATCTAGCTACTTTGCGGGCTTTGGGGTGAGCTTCTACACAACTCATCATAACGTATTTAAATTCTTTTTCTCTAGCAAATTTCATAGCAGTTCCTAAAAGTTTTTGGCCTACCCTTGGGTTTTTAGAAAGCCAAATATACTCTGCAAAAATTTCTTCGCCGAATTTCTCATTTTTATTATTTAAAAATGCAATTACAGCATCGAATTTACCCATATCATTTAAATTACCCCAAACAAAAAAGTCCCAAGCTAGAATGGATTTATCACCAAAAGCATTAAAGATATACTCTTTATTATGTTTCAGTAAAGCGTGACCCTGTTTTTCATTTTCCATATCAAAAAGAGGGAAAATGTCATCCAAAAGAACTTTAAATTCTTGAGGGTTTAGAATCCTTTTAATCATTTATTCAAAGCCACGATAAGCTTTCTAGCTTCTTTGGCTGGAATATCCGAAAAAGAACTCCATTTTTTAGCTTCTTCGTTTCGATATCTTTCGCTTTTCCATAAATCACGGAGGACATCTTTGCATGAATCAAAAGAATCAACTCCATGTTTCTCCCTCAAAGTCTTCGCTAAAAGATCTACAGGAGTGATAGGGGTAGCAATCGCATCAGCCTCTACCGCTTGACCAGAACCTTGAGACTTATCAATCTCATCTGCTCCGACGATATGAATATTAAGGTAGTTACGAACACAACGCACGAAAGCGCGGTTACAAGCAATCGTTTCTAAGAACTTAGCGCAGAAGCTATCTGTATTCGCAAGAGTAGCGTTAGCATAGTCTTGATATGCGACTTCATCCTGTGTCTCGTAATTCTTATCCCAGTTTATTGTGCATTTGGCTGTTACATAACCATCTGACAGATGGGTTACATCAAAAGCTACCGTGGAGTATCCTCTCATTTTAGCTAGCTCTTTGATCCCTCCAAGCATGATCAGAAGCTGCTTATCATCTAAGTCTTCTGTAGATGTGGGAACAGGTTTATTACGAACATCAAACCAACCCTTGTTAGGGTAAAGGAACTCTGGCTTAATCATAGCCCTCCAGTTCACCGTTCCATCCTCATTAAAATCGTAATCTACATTCTCTAGTAAGCCGTGCTCATTACGCTTGTACGCATCAGGTCCGTAAAATTTCTTAGCAGTCTTCTTTTTTGTTGTTTTAGTCGCGCTCATAAATATAAAAATAATCTGATTCTCTCCAATATTCAGGAGTATCCAACACTTTATTGTCGCTGTCAAGCCCTTTTTTCCAATGAGCGTAACTTAAATATTCTTTCCCCCCCTCAATAAGCCTTAAAGAAGACATAAAACGAGCATCATTACTAAGTTCACATGGAGCCTCTTTATGGTTATAATAAGAGGTGACTGCTATATCAAAATATTTATTTCTAATATCCTTTAAATCTTTTTCTTCTTTTACAATCATACTTAAATCAATATTCATGTTTTGAAGTATATTGAAATAGTTATCAGGTATAGTATCCCAACTATTATCTACAAATAAATAAAATTTACTTACATTTTGCGCGATCTTTTGAAGTCCATGAGGCTGAATTAAATCTTTAGAGAAAATTACCACTGGATAACTGTTACAGTATCGCAAGAAAGCGTCTTCATCACACCCATAATCAGAACGAACGATTAGACTTTGATTCTCCTTCAATCTTAAAGGAGCGAAGGAAGTTGGGACAACTTCAACAACAGGAGAAAGAAAACCTGCACCTATATGTTTAGTTGTAAACCTGATATCTTCTTTTTCTATTTTGAGAGAATCCAAAACTGACTGCGCCACAACTTCAGGGTTAATTGTGTCTATTTGTTTTTTAGGGTCTTGAGCATTAAAACATGGCTTCTTATCCCATTTTGGCTCTAAAGTAGTATTTAAAGAGCCGCTGGAAAAAATAGGTTTAATATTAGATGAAAAAGCATTCCCACATAGAGTGACTGTCGGTATTTTTTTATGACTAGCTAATTGAGCAATTGCGCTATCGCACCCCAAATGAGCTAAAGATTTAGATAAAATAAAAGACTGTTGTTTAAATGAAACATTTAAAGCCGCATCTACCCCTTCTATTTTTGTATCTCCTCCTAACTGAATAACTTTTATTTTTGCTCTTTCTAAAAACGGTTTTAAAAGACTTAGAACTATATCATAATGAGAATAAGTCTTCGAAGGCACATTCGAAGCTTGATGAATAGTTATATATTTATCAAATAAAATAGGAAAGTAATGATCTTTCACAATAGGGGAGGATATTTTAACCCCCAAACTTTTAGCGTATTCTTCAATTAAATGAGACATTATCTTAAAGAGAATTGATGTTTAGTAGGTCCATTATGCAAGTAGGAAAGAGTTTTTTGTGTGGTGGCGTGGGGATAAAAAACCATATCAAAATAACCTTCATGATCTCCCACCCCCTCCATTAACAGTTGATTCTCTACAGCAGGACTATAAGGAAATAATTTGTTAACGGCAGGATTATCATCAATATAAGGATAAAATTGAGGCTGTGTAAAAATATACAATTTGTGTTTTTTGTATTGAGATTTTAAATTTTTAAGTAGAGCGTTTATCAATAAGACATCTACTTCGCTATTAGGTATAACTACAGCTATCTTTTTAGATTCTTTATCTTCAGATAAAAGATCTTCCAAGCTCGGGGTATTACACTTTTGTTTTTCTTGAATAGCTACATTTTTAAAGTAATTAACTATGTCAGCGGGAGATTTTCCAGCTTGCAGCTGCGCCATCCAATGTTTTAACCCTTCAGAATTTTTATCTACATCGTCACATAAAATATTTTTATAAATATCTATAATGAACTCTTCATGAGAAGCGTAGTTACTCTTAGGTTTATAATCAGGATTATAATCAGGGCTTTTAGATTCAAAATCATAATCTATCGGTGGCATCTCATCGATTATATCTTCTAATTGCTTACCGATAACTTCCACACTGAAATTATCTATGACCCACTGACGCGATTTCTTTTCCATCGCCTTTCTTTCGTCGTCTCCCATCGCATGGACAAACTCTAATTTACGAGCGATATCTAAAGGACAAGTAGAAGCTTTGATAAATTGAGTCCCAGGTTCTCTGTATTCACTCCATTCCAAAGGTAGCCCTCCTGATTCTTCTGAACAACTATCTTCTCCACAAGAGTAATTAGTCACCAAAGTAACCAATTCTGTTAATTTAGCTTCTTGGATTGGTATCTCTTGACCGCCACTAGTAAAGGGGTGGCAATAAACGTCCATTAAGTTATAGATTTCATTTAATTGAGCATCACTAACACCTCTACCTGTGTTAGTAGTGTTTACAGATTTCTCTGCGCCACAAGAACCACATCGATGCCCTTGACCTTTAAAGGGAGAGATATGATATATCCCACATTTATTGCAAACATAAGTAGTTAAAACATTTTCAGGGTTAATGTCTTTTTCTTTAAGCAGTCTCGGGATATCCCAGCCTTCAGACCAGTGAGTATGCAAAAGAAGTTTTGCTTTTGGCTCTTTTTCTCTAAAAGATTTATAACCGTCTAAGATATTGGGGACGCTTTTTCTTAACTGATTTCTAAAAACAAACCCAATAATATATTCATCTGATAAGTTGTGCGCTTTTCTTAAATTTTGTCTTTTTTCATCATTAAAGCGGAAAAACTTACTTGTATCTAAAGAACCTCTTAAAGTTTTTACATTGTAATAACCCATCTCTTTCATGGCTTTTTCTGCGAAAGAAGCCCAAACATAATAATTCTTGACTTTAGGAGCGTACTCTACTGCTTGCGGCAAAATAGGTAGGCTGTCTAAAGTAGTCCAAATCATAGTGTTAATTTTATTCCACCAAGGTTTGGTATTATAGCTGTTGAAAGCCCAAATATCTTCCATACCAATATACACATCTGGTTTAAACTCTTTTATAGCTCTATCCACCAACTTAAGGCCATAGCCTTGTGATCTTTGCTCTTCAGGAGTCAACCCTTCCAACTCATTAGGAGGTGGCATAGCTCCCCTGCATTCCCAAGGCAGAAGTTTTGTAGGAGCGTCATCCCACTGTATACCATTGGCTAATTCTACAATATTATACTTGCCAGTGTTATAAAGGTAACGTAAAATATTCTTTTTGTTTTTACCAAAACCCGTAAAAGCGCGGCAAAAATTAGAATGTATTAATACAGTCTTTTTTTTACTCATTTATCGCGCAAGCTATTGTTTTTTGTAAGGCGGTGAATATAAAGCTCTTGAAGATAGAACTTACAAAATTCTAAAAGATTGTAAGCTTCTGACATCTCCACACCAATCCCAAACTTATTAGCTGAATTACGAGTCACCCCAAAAGAAAAAGCATGAGTGCCGTCTTTCTTTTGATAAGGTTTAAACGAAATAGATGTTTTATTATCTTCGTAAGAATGAAAAGCTGAAAACTCTGTATATTTTTCTACAGCGTGGATGAACCCACCTATTTCATTTTCATTTAATTTTATAGAAATTGACTTGTCGGGATCTTTTGCATTTTCAGAAAAAGAACCCGTCCGTGTTTTATCGTTCCAAGAATGCTGTTTAACAGCGCGAATATAAACGCATGGTTCTTGGTTTTTGTTATTAGCTCCGATATCGAAACTAAATGCACATCCTGTATTTTTAGAATTAGGCTTGTAATACTGAACAATCATACTGATTGTATCAATTAAACCCTTAAATTCAACCGCCCCCGCTCTTTTCTTTTAATACTTTTTGGTGTTTTTCCATAAAAGTTTTATGATCTGGGCCAGCCATGTATAAAGTTTTACCAGTATCTGTTTTATGAGTATGAAAGCCTTTTAGACCTAGTTTTTCAGCGTCCTTTAAAGCTTCTTCTTTTGTTTCGAAATAATGCTTATTAGAGTCTTTAGCAGAATCACTAAAAAACATAAAGTTTTCTGTTTCATCCCAAGGATTAACGACCACAATAGAAGCTTTACTTTCAGCTTTTTCAAACTGTGACCCACAAACAGCCGCTCTTTGTTTTACATCTTTAAATTCATCGTTAGCTGTGAGATCAGCCATACAGCGGCTCATGAATTTAGATTTCTTTTCTCCGTCTTTTGGTGATGGCAATGGCATACTTAAGCTTTTACACCAAAAATAGGCTCGCAGATCGTTTTCATGATAAAATCTCTATTTTCATTGAAGATTTCTATTTTGCAAAACCTTTCGTAACAATGAGAAAAGACATCAGCTATATTTAAGATATTGTCATATCTGTAAGCATCATAAATATAAATTTCTTTTACATAATTAGAGATTAGATCCCCCAGTTTTTTTCTTAACTGTATTTGATATAACTTATTAAATAACTCCCTATCTTCAGGGATTTTTAAATTTGCACAAAATTTAGATAAAATTGCATATTGACTCTCTTCTGGAATGCCTAATTCCAATAATAAATCTGTTAAATCTATGAAAGGATGTCCCATAAAAACAAATTCAAAATTATCAAAATGAAACATTTTTTTATCAAAGAAGATATTATCTAAAGACAAATTCCCATGACATTTAAATTTACAAGGAAGATCTATATTACTAATTAGAGACAAAGACTCTTGCTTTAAATCTGCCATAAACTTTCTACATAAAGGGTAATCGGTATAACTTTCAAAAGCTTGTAAAGAGTCTTTAGGTAAATAGTTGGCAGGATCTAGATTGGATAAAAACTTCTTTAAAAAAGTATTATAAGTGGGTCTTACTGGTTTCGTGTTTTGAAAATTACTATAACTACTAAAAAATAAATCTAAATTTTCCATCAAAGATGATCTTCCATAGTTCCTGACGCTTTCGTATCGAGGTACAGAAGTGAATAAGTAAGATACATTTTCTCCAATTTTAATTTGCCCATAATTCTTAAAAGTAGGAACAGTTTTTGATCGACAGCTTTTTATAAAATTAGCCTCTTTTTTTAAAATGCCGTCTGAATCATCTAAGGATATTTTAAGTTTATAACTTTTTTTGTTTTTATCTGTTATTAAAAATACATCGTAATTATCTTCAATAGCTCCCACAGAAATTTGATCTATTTCTAAGTTTGAGTTTATTTTTTCAACGACTTTTCTAGCGAAAGCTATATCTTGATCTTGATTTTTAGTTTGTGGAAAAGCATATACTTTTCCTTTGAAAAGCGAAGAGAGTTTCATCTCTTATAATAAAAGAAACCCCTCCTTTTTCAAGGAGGGGCCTCTCAACATGAGCAAAAACCACCTCAACATTAAGGCGACTATGTATCTATACTATGCGAAGTCTAATGACTCGTCAACCACATTTATAGAGATTTTATCTATATTTCTATTTTTGACAATATAATTGGAAATTGGTATTTGAACGAGAGATTTAACTAAATTCTTTATTTGTCTAGCATGATTTTTTTTGTTTTTAATTTCATTAAAAATATATTTTTCTACATTCTTTTTAAACGAAATATCTATAGATCTCTCTTGGAGCCTAATTTGTATTTGCTCCAGTTCTTTTTTGATGATTTTTTTCAATTCTCGCTCACCCAACTCGTTGAACACTAAAACTTCATCGACCCGAGCTAATAGTTCAGGTCTAAAATATTTCTTAACTGATTGATGATAAACACTTTTTTCATCTTGTTTCGCTGGAATGAATCCCATGCTTTTTTTAGACTTTTCTCTATGTCCTAAATTGGAAGTCATTACTATTATTGACTTAGTAAAATCAATTTCTCTATTTAAATTATCTGTAGCGTAGCCTTCGTCTAGAATATGCAAAAGAATATCTAGGACTTTAGGCTCACACTTCTCCACTTCATCAAATAGAATCACACAGTTAGGATTGTTTCTGACAAATTCTGTGAGGAGACCCCCTTCTTCATAGCCCACATAACCCGCATTAGCCCCCATAAGTTTAGAAATGCCCGTTTTGTCTTGATATTCACTCATATTGAGCTGCAAGAAAGACTTCTCGTTGCCCAAGAAGTATTTAGCTATCTTTTTAGCTGTAAAAGTTTTTCCTACACTTGTATCCCCAATAAAAAGAAAATTACTCAAAGGTTTTGAGGGATCATTTAAACCAGCTTTAACGCAAGCTAAAGTGTCATGTATAACTTTAATATTATCTTCTTGGCCGAAGACTTCACTGTTCATTTGTTTGGCAAAACCTGAAAAGGAAGAAGTGTTTTTCGCTATAGTCTTAGGAGACAAACCAGTTTTATCTTTAAAAACAGAAAGAATATCTTTTTGTCTTATCTTTTGCTTCCTGCCTCTTCGCTCTCCATAGCGAGCCATTACCTCAAGATAGTCTTTTAAAAGAATTGTAAATTTGTCTTCATCTATTTTTTCATCTTCAGAAGTTCCCATTAAAAACTCGCAAAAAGCAGTTCTTACATCTTCCACGTTGGAAGGCACTTCATTGTATTTGATTTTTGTTCTAGCTCCCAATTGATCAATTATATCAAAAGCTTTATCTGGGAATTTCTTATTACTTAAGAACTTTTCGCACAAATCAATAATAGTATCTATATCTCCTTCTGTATATTTAACATGGTGAAAATCTTCGTAATAAGATAAAGCATTCATCACGATTTTTTTAGTGGCACTTTTGGAAGGCTCTTCTACAAAAATTTTATCAAATCTTCGCTTCATGGCCGTGTCTTTCTCAAAGAATTTTTTATACTCTTGAGATGTTGTAGCTCCTATGCATTTTATATCACCTCTAGCCAAGGCTGGTTTAAGCATATTAGAAGCGTCAACTGCACCTTCAGAATTTCCAGCACCAATTATAGTGTGGATTTCATCAAAAAACAGAATGATATTTGGCTCTTTCTCTACTTCAGCTATAAGAGACTTAAACCTTTCCTCAAACTCTCCTCTATATTTTGTGCCAGCTATCATAGCGCTTATATCTACAGCGCAAATTTGCATCAGAGACATATGAGGAGGGCTTTCTTGGCTAATTATTTTTTGGACAAGACCTTCCACTATTGCTGTTTTGCCGACACCTGCATCCCCTACTAAAATAGCATTACTTTTATTCTTTTTGGATAAAATTTCTACTAATTCATGAATTTCCTTGTCTCTCCCTGAAACTTTAGAAGATTTTTGAGAAACAAACCTTTCGTTCAAATTGACGCAGTATTTTGTCAAATTAGGTAGAGGGCCTTCACCAGCTTCTTTCTTGGTTTTTATTTTTAATTTACCTTCTATGTCTAACCTGCTGGGGTCTAGAATGATATTTTTTAATTGGTCTGTAGGAGGGATGCTCGCCTCTAGAATATAAGTCTCTATTATGTCTTTTGCATGAATAGTATCGATACCATTACTCTTCATATATGTTATAAAGTGACCTTCCATATCCAAAATAGTATAAAGGATGTGCTCTATGCCTATAAAGTAACTATCAAAGTTATCAGAAAAATCTTTAGCAAAAAATATAATTTCATTTACATCTTCATGCCACCCTCCTTGACCTTTAGATGCCTGAAAGTAATCTTTGTTTTCGGCAGCGTATTTTTTAAATAAGTTAATAAACTTATCGCCCTCGAAAGAAATTCCGTAAGTTTTTAATCTGACAGCACAGCTATCAGAAATGTTAACTAAGCACCCATACACTAAATGTGCAGTAGTCACTAGAGTATGGCCATTAGCTTCTGCAAATTTTTGAGAATCTTTTAGCCCCTTCTTTGCTTTGGGAGTTAAATTGAAATCGGTTAGACCCATCATAATTCTTTACACTATTTAAGTTCAGATAGTTTCATGTAGATTTTATCTTTGAGGGGGAATATCTTATCTATAAACACAATATCATCCCCTTTAGACCCATATATTATCACAATATCGGACTTTTTGGGTAATTTTTTGCCAGAATTTAAATAATCTGTTAAACGAGCGTCTCTTGCGCTATCTAGAAAAAGACCCTCTAAAATACCTCCTTCGTCCTGCATGGTAAGGCGAGCGTATTTATTGCCGTTTCTACTGGTTCTACGCATAATATCAGTCAGAACCCCTACAAATTTTACATTAGATCTCTCATTTAGATCTTTTACTGTGTCTGCGGAGTGGAAATCACCCTCGTAACTGAAGACTTGCCTTATGTTATAAGAATAACTGTATCCTAAAAGCTTTTCTTCAAAGAACCAATTAGCATACTTTATATGCTCTTTATTCATCTCGTAAATATCTTTATATGGTTGAAATTTTTTACGGAATGTCTCAAATCTTTTATCAGCAAAGATTTTTCTATTATCATCTCCCACCATCTCTTCTTTTCTTACTTCATGAATAGCTGTGATAATATCATAGTCATACTTTTCTCCCATAGATATAAGATTTCTTTTCTCTCTGTCTGTAAGGATGTTGAATGTTTGAGCTTCTAATACTAATCTTGGTCGGTTGCTTTTCACAAAAGAATCTAGCAAACCCGCCTGAATCAAAGCTGAAAGAGTGCCTATATTCAAACCTGCTTGCTTGGCAGATAAAAACACTTCGTATTTATTAGAAAAAGACTCTTCTCTAAAGTCTAATAATGACTGCAATACTTTAGTAGAAACTCCTTTGATTGAGTTTAACCCGTATCGAATATTTTTGCCCTCTATCTTAAAATCAATATCTGATTTATTTAAATCAGGAGGTAAAAGCTTTATATCAAAATGAGAAAGCTCTTGAGATATTTTAGCTATCTCTTCATGAGAATTAGGTTCATACTTTGCGTATTTTAAAAGACTTAAAAAGAATTCTTGAGGATAAGTAAATTTTAAATAAACGGTTACCGCAGCTAGATAAGCATAACTTATAGAGTGGGATTTATTAAAAGAATAGTTAGCAGAATCTTCAGCCACCCTCCATAAAACATCACCTATATTTGACTCTAATTTATTTTGTTGAATCTTTTGTTCAATTTTAGCTTTCCAAGCTGGCATCTGATCAACTTTTTTCTTACCCACTATACGTCTTAACTGCTCCGCTTCATCAAGACTGAAGCCAACTTTAACAGCCATCTTCATCAACTGCTCTTGGTAAAGAGGAATGCCTCCTGTGTAACTCAAGATATCATCGAAATATTCATGAACTGACTGGAAATCTCCTGTTCTAACATATGTAGCGTATCTATCTTTGAAGTCTAAAGCTCCAGGTCTTGCTATAGCTACTACCGCTGATAATTGCTCTAAGTTTTGAGGAGCTATAAGCTTACAAACTTTATAGTTAGTTTCTGCTTCGATTTGGAATAAACCTTGAGGAGATCTTAAATCCGACAGAGCGGTATAAATAATCTCATCATGAGGGTTTATGTCCGAAGCTTGAATCCCTATTTGTTTACAAACATCATGAACAACAGAAAGAGTTCTAAGTCCCAGAATGTCAAATTTAACACTTAAACTAGCCACATCATTCATGTCGTAACCAGAAACTAGAGCGTCATCATTTGTCAGTTGTAATGGCATGATATCTTCTAGATCATAAAAAGAAATAGATATGCCAGAAGGGTGAACTCCAGTGTTTTTATTTAAACCTTCTAATTTTTTAGCTATTTTATACACTTTAGGGTATTTGTCAGCATAAGCTTTGAATGTCTCACTTTCTTC
>Ga0315315_10003509_pt1 | contig 14405 bp, 5 predicted proteins | sample M140m3416metaG_FD_203699 | JGI IMG/M metagenome (GOLD analysis project Ga0315315, IMG submission 203699) | Ammonia-oxidizing marine archaeal communities from Monterey Bay, California, United States - M1 40m 3416 | ecosystem: Environmental > Aquatic > Marine > Intertidal zone | place: USA...
TCTTATCGGCTTAGTCGTCGTCGTTTATAAGACATTTTTGGTTCACAATGCACTTCCTAGTTTCCAGTTAAGCGCACTGATGGACGCAGTACAAATTCCTGCTTCAAGGAAAGGATCAAGCTTGGTGGATTGGCCCCAATCTGATAAAAGAAGTGCCACCGCGATCGCTGACGGAGAGCTCATCGGTCCCCATCTCAGCGCCGGAAGTAGACACACAACCGTTGTCACTGCCTACTATGAATTCGAATCAAAGCACGGGGTACGTTCTTATGAGGGATGGTTCGAAAAAATGCTAAAGATGTCGGATCCTCTTATTGTGTTTGTGGAGCCGAACAGCACTTGGTCCCACTTCGTAAGGGGTAATAGATCGCGACTGCAGGTTCCAACCATTCTTGTTGAGCAGCCATTCAATTCCATGGTCATGTCAACATCGTTTGAGGAATCGTTTTGGCAGGAGCAAAGGAATATTGATTTGGAGGCCCATATCCACCGAGGAACGGGCGTATACAAAATATGGAACGAAAAGCTGGTCCTGCTCAAGGCCGCAGCTGACGTGAATCCATTTGGTACAGAATACTTTGCCTGGACAGATGCTGGATACTACAGACCAGGACAATCCCCCCCCAACGACGGGAGCCCTGCAATGCGACTTAATATCACCAAGGCCGGGGTTCCAAAGTCTAAGCTTCTCCTGTTGCATGTCAGGAACGATAAACGGAGCAACACAGGTTTCAGGACTGTGGCAACCGCTGGTAACATGTTCGTGGGGCACGCAGACGCAATCAATGCAATATATTATAGGTACTACACCACGTTGTGGGATATGGTGACGAATAATTTATTCGTCGGCTCTGATCAAATGGTCATGACGGAAACCTGCTATCGCTACCCTTCAGTTTGCCACCCATATTTTCCTGGCAGATACAAAGCTTGGTTCCATATGGCGACCGTATTGAGCAAAGAGGATCATGATCTGTCTCAGCTTTCGCCCGACTTTGAGTTTGGCGCCCCCCCCGCGAGCACGGAACTCTTACCATTCCCCAAAGACACGGTCGTAACCATGGCAAATCTACGCCAGAGCAATCTACATTCAGACGATACATCGTTGGCCATTTCCGAAAATCAGAATTTCACTGCGGGACATCATTGCCTGAACGAGGATTTCAAGCCAAGGCATGAAGTGGCTATCTGGACGATGTTAAATGACAACCCGCAGTACGTCAGTGGTGCCGTGAAGCTTGGTCGGGCACTGGCGAGGCATACTGTTACCCCTCATGATCGAGTTGTGATGGAGCTCCAGAATAAACCTCTCTCAGACGAATCGTGGTCTGACCTCAAGTCTGTCGGATATATGCGCTGCGTTGTAAGTCGGATACCGCCTCCTAATCCGGAGAAGACGAGACATGATCTTCAAGAAAAGTTTGCCGTACTTCATATATGGGCGATGACGGTCTACAGCAGGATGGTATTTTTAGATGCCGATACATACGCTAGAGCATCGATCGATCACCTCCTTACGATGGATCTTGAGGGCAAACCTGTTGGAGTGACGAAAGATATTCGAGCGCGCCAATGGGTCGATACTTTTAATACGGGTGTGCTTTTAATCAATCCAAACCTTGCGGAACATAATAGGTTGGTAAAGCTACTGGCGAGCGGGATAGAGTTTGATTACGTAATGTCCGACCAGGGTTTCTTGAATGAGGTCTATGGATCAAATTGGCACGAAATTGGTTTCGTAAACAATGCCAACCTCGCCCTATACCGTTTCAAACGAGACTTCTGGGATCAGCACAAAGTCGAGGATATCAATATCATCCACTACACAATGCAGAAGCCATGGAAATGTCAAGTGAAAGGTCCATATGGACCAATTTGTGGAATATGGGTAAATGACAAATAGGGCTTAGTCGACCAAAGGTGAATTCATTTGACCGCTGTAATAAATTCATTGTATTATAGTGACGACGATGGGTATAGAAATCTACATACTGCTTAGAGAGGGCGAGAAATCGACGCCCAAGAGACTAAAGTCCTCTCCGACTGCCTCTTCTTTCACACGAATGCCGACGCCGGCGGGATAGACACACATACTCTCCCATTTTGGAAAAGAAACTTCAATGCCGAGACGGGGAGAACATGAGTCGTCGCTGGTTGGCGTATCAAAATGTTCTCCCGACTTTCTCCTGCGACCATCGAGGTCATCCCGACCTCTCTTTGGGTCTTTTGCACGAGTTTTCTGTATCACAGCCGCTCCATTTTGTGCCCTATATGATTCTACTACCCGTTTTCCCTCTCGATAAACGACGTGATTTTGTTCCTCCTTCGTAAATTCTTCGTCGTCAAGTTCATCGAGGCCTTGCCGCAGCATCTCCGCATCAAAGCCCATCCCCCAGTTTTTCCTGCGATCGTCGAGGTGATCCTGACCTCTCCTCGAATCTTTACCGCGATTTCCTCCACGATCTTGGCGTAACTTGGTTGCATCATTTTGCTGCCTGTCGGCTTCTCGGTCTTCTGACCAATTCCTTCTTTGGTAGTCAATATGGTCCCTCCCATTTGTCGGGTCTATACCGCCGCGGTTTCTATGATTTTTGTGCATCTCATTCGCGCCATTTGGTTGAATATCGGTATCGAAATCTGCTCCCAACTTTTTCCTGCGAACACCAAGGTGATCCCGGTCTCTCTGCAAATCCATGCATCTGTTCCCTTCCCGATCTCCCTTCATCCTATTGGGGGCAGTTGGCGGCACTTCAGCTTCCCTGTATTCCTCCCACTTTCTGCTGTGTCCGCCATGTCGACTGTGTCCCATCTTTGATTCCTCTCGATACAATCTACTGGGATCTCGGCGTATCATATTGGGACCAGTTGGCGGCATCTCCGCATCGAAATATTCTCCCCAGTATCTCCCGTCTCCATTGAGACGATCGTGTCCTTTTGGGGGGTAGTCGCGATTTCCTTCGTTATTTTGGCGCAATACATGCACATCATTTTTTGATGAAGTATCTGAATCCAATTCTCCTCCCCAATCGTTACTCACAGAGCTACCATGATGAACCTGTCTCTTCTTCGGATCCTTTTTACAGCTCGTCCTCAAGATTCGGTGCGTTACCGTGGCCGTAATTGCTCCTAATACAGCTACAGCTCCCATCATAACGGCGAAGAGTCTTACGTCCTCGATCTGCTGGAAAGATCCCCAAAACGTTTCTCCGTCGCTCCCACGTGCACTAATAGATTCAGTCAAGTTGTGAACCGGTCCAACATATGTGAGCCACTTGACAGACGAGCCCTTCAGCAAGATATCATCTTGTTCCATTCCTTTCTCTATAGCATTCAAAATATGCTCCGTCGCCTCATCCCTCGATATGCGCTCTGAGTCGTATTCCACAGTCAGACCTCCTGATACAGGAGTGCAAAGGACCGTGGTGGAATTCAGGCAGGGATTCGCAACGTTGTATTGTATCCGATCTTTTGGCATACTATCTAGCCCATACAAACCATCGATGCCGAAGTTTCTAATGCCAAGAGATTCGCTCGCGTACTTCACAATCAAATCGTCCAATGCGAGAATGGATTGTTGGGTATGCTCGAGTTCCTCATCGGCTGCTTCCGCTTCAACAGACGAGAAGCCCCACGGCAGTGCGGAGTAAAGATTGTAGGCATAATTTGCCGTAAAGACATCGAAGTAATAAACCGCTGCGCTATCCACATCATTAGTGGGAGCATCATAAGGTGACGCAGTTGGAATGGCATTCGAAGGAGCCTTGGTAGGAATATGATTGGCCTCCGCTCCAGAAACCACATTGTACATCATACAGACGTCGCCAGTGAATTGTCCAAATCCCAAGTATTCATCAAACGGACAGCAAATCCGAAGTGGTTTAACAAAACTATTGGTCATCGCGGATTCCGATCCACATTTACTGTTGACGCACTGACTATCTGTTTCACATGCTTCTCCCCGAGCGAGGTAGGGTTGCCCATTCTGTGCTGCATCATGAAGACAGACATTTCCATGGAACAATCCAAAGCTCACGTATTCATCGGACGGGCAACAAATCCGACGGGAACTCTGTAAGTTATTTATAACGGCAGATTCCAAGCCACATTTTCCATTGTCACACTGGTTGTCTTCCTCGCACAGCGCTCCCCGAGAAAAAAGCGAGCGGCCTATGTTGCCTCCATTCATCGACAAGATGCCGTGGTTTTCTGCGATAACTCGTCGGGTTCGGCGGCGCATACTGGCAAGCGCTTGCTCACCACTTTCGCCGTCCGCAGCTGTCATGAGCTCGTGCTCCTATCGAAGAAAAATTTCTCGAATGAGTAAATAATAATCTATGCGTCCAGGGGGGAGGGATGGAATTGGTTGAGGGAGGGGCACACTTAAAATGATGATGGATATCCACGAAAGTAGCTACATGATGTAGTTATAGATTACACACGGTAATTCCTGAGTTCACCGATTTGAAACAAAATGATTGAGTCGTCCGAGTCGTCGTCCAGACGGGGTCTGTGCCATGCCGCGACCCGCTAACGGCAATTTTGCAATTTTATACTTCCGTAAATGTCGGAAATATTATAAGGGCTAGGAGTTAGGAAATAAAAGATTATACATTATTGTATATGCTTAATGATATACATCATCGCTCACTCCCATTGTGAAAATAGAGCGTATGTTGTTTTTTACTGATTAGTAATCCTCTTTTAGCTAGATCCAGCAAGTTAGAGAAGTAATAGTTCTAGGGGAGCAGAGTGAAGTAGCTATCCACAGTAGATAGGTAAAAAAGTATGTATATATATTATTCATACATGAATAGAAACAACAATGATCCTTAACTTCCTTGGCGCATGAATGGAATCAATCGAGAATAGAATCAAGTCGAATAATCATTCCTCGACAACATGCGGCGAGTCATGGACCCTCAACGATCGCCACCTCTTCATCCAGCGCGGTCTCCGCGAAAATCTCCCATAAGAATAAGGGGCAATGATATGAAGCGAAAACGGCCGGCTGAGTCTGGGAAGAAACGTTTTGCCTCAAGGCAAGAGGCAGCAGCATTTCTCATTTCTTTCCTGGTCCTCGCATGCTGTGATGTGCCAAGAGCAAATTGCACTAGCGTCGATCCTAAAGGGGATTTGGTAGGTATTGATTCTTTCCAGAACTGGAAAAAACAATGGCTGGAGCAGGAAGGCTATGCCAATGAAGACAAGGCAAACAAAAATACTGCCACGATCAAGGTTGATAAACGGTCTTTTGAAATCCCTTCGGGACAGGATGATGAACAGCTTGGCAACAGTAGCAATGATTACCTAAGCATGATGGAAACAGCTGGTAGTGGGAATGAGTACATCCATTCTGCTGCGGTGATCCAGGTTTACGAAGACAGTATTGCGACGTTAAGTAGCAATGACTACCTAACTATGATGGAAGAAGCTAGTGATGAGAATGATCAGAGCTCTGCTGCCGCGATCAAGGTTGATAAACGATCTTTTGAAATCCCTTCGGGACATGATGATGAACAAATTGACACGAGTAGCAATGATTACCTAAGCATAGTGGAAACAGCTGGTAGTGGGAATGGGCATATGTACGTTGGCGTCGCAAAAAATAATGCTGAAGGAGACGGAAAAGTCGACGGGGAGTCGTGCACATCTGATGACGAATGTGCCAATCAAACCTGTGGTATTAGGTCGCTTAGATCCGCCATGATCAACCTGTCGTCTCCCGAAGGACGTATCTGCTGTCCTTACAGTAGGTACATTGATTTTGGTACCGAGTTCGGCAGAGTATGCGCAATAAATGCCGCGTATCAAGAAAATGTGGCAGAATCTCACCAGGAAGCAGTGCTGGATAATCGATCCTACCTCGCTCGGGGAGATTTTTGCGATACAGATAGTCAGTGTGCGAACAGGAAATGCGGTTTGGAATCTGCCGCTCTCAACAGACTAGACAGGCCTCGCCGAATCTGTTGCCCATTTGACGAATACATGACATTTGGGCAAACATATGGCAAAGTTTGTCTAATTTATACTATCGCTCCCGAAGCGGTCATACACGAGATGGATAGTGTTATTATTGTTTCTGAGAGTTCGTCCAAGGCTCCACACACCACTATTCCGACCGCTTCTCCTTCGAAGGTTCCCTCAAGTGCCAAAATCTCAGATGCCCCTACTGGTGCACCGGTCGTAACGCGCGATGTCGCAATAGAGTCACTGCAGGAGCCATCACGAACAGACCAATCTTACCTTGATCGGGGAGAGGCTTGCGAGGCAGACAATCAGTGTGCAAATGGAAAGTGCGGCCTGGATTCGGCAGCTGCCTCAAGATATGGTCCTCTCAAGATCTGTTGCCCGTTCGATGAATACATGGATTTTGGAGACCCTTTTGGCAATGTTTGCTTGGTCTATTACACTATGCCGTCTGGACCAGATGCAAAGGATATCAGCAGCCTTTTGGATAGTCCACCAAGCCAACCAAATACTTCTTATTCAACCCGTCCAGCCGCTCTTGATTCTAAAGAGAAGTTGGGCACTGTCGCAAGTGGTGATGACTCGAGCGAATGGAGCTCTGACTTTATATTTCCCGTGGCGAGTCCAACCGTTCCATCCAATGTAGAAGCTTTCTTCTCATCGAATGCCCCTACCAGTAAGCCTGTAACACCTACATCCAATGCGTCCTCGGATCAATTGGTGCTGGAAAACGAAAAGCCTACGGAACCTCCTTCTCAGGGACCAGATTTATCGCCATCGGCCTACACAATTGTTGATAAGAATTCAATTCGGTTATCATTAGTTGTTGGAAATACCGGAGACGATAAGAACTCACTCGATCTAGGTTTGCTTGCGAAGCCTCTTCAAGATTATCTTTCTAGAGAAACGAAAACCAAAATCATGAATTCCAGGAGCACGATGATTGTTGATGCAGCCCTAGCAGTTACCTTCCAGGGTGTTATTCTATCCAATTTTGATTATATTTCCATTGGTTCTTTTTCGGGCAGAAGACAGCTTGGGCATTATTTGAATTATGATGAGATGGAAATAGTATTTGATTGTGCCGTGGTGCTAAATGAGAGGCTTATTGCAAAGAGCACCGTGACCCAAAGAAGTTTGATTGAAAATCTGGACAAATACATGAATCCTGTGCTCCAACGTGCAAATAATGATGAGAACCTTCTCTCAGCCGTTCAAAATAGTGCAAACCGAGTGGTTAGTGTGACTTTCCCGGGGTTTGTTGCTGGCTCTGACGGGCAGGATATTATGACAAGATTGGGGGGAATCAATGCGTTTGAGAAGCAAGCAGAATCTTCAAGCGATAACAGTGTCGGATTTTGGAAAGTTTTCGACAACAATGTTGTAAGGGGCACTGCCATTGCAACCATAGCGTTGGTGGGACTTGGGTTCATATTTGGAGCATATCTGTTGGTTAAAAAGCCGCGGACTGCAAAATCGTCCAGGAAGAAAATAATTCGAGTTGAGCCAGGATCCAAAAAGAAGATGGGAAGCCGTTTAACGAGATCTACCGAAGGTCACGTGCGCTTGTCGTCGGGTCCCTACGGGAAGGATTCCGAAGTAAAAAGAGGCTCTGAAGACTCATCCCCGACATTGAATTCTTATTCGGAAGATCCCAAAACTAAAATCGACATTGAAGCAGCGAGCCGTTCACATTTGGAGGTAGAAGGGAACAATGGGAACGAAAATCGAAGCTATCATGTAGAACTGAACAACTGTCCGTGGGGGATAGATTACGCAACAAACTCTGACAATTTCGTAGCAGATTCGGTCACAAATACTAATCACAAAGGGAGGAACAAAGTGAAAGCGACTAAAAGCCGTGGAGTGGGAAGCGGAATATCATGGCTGCCGAGAACCATCCTCACTACGGTAGATGAAGAAGAGGAGCCTGATGAGGTTCTATCAGAAGGCGGTATGAGCGACATTACTTTGGAGGGCCCTCCTCGTGTGTATGCCACCTCGAGTGGCAAACAAAGCACAGAAACTGACGAAAAGCCTCTGCCATTACACGCCCGGGCTCTAAGTTACATGGGATTTACTGACCAATTGCGCGAGAGTACGAAACTGTCCAATGAGCGCATTCAGAACAGTACTGCCGCCAATAAATTCAACGTTTCATACGCGAGCAAAAATGCGAAACCGTCCACGAAGTCATCAAATGAAGAAGACCGCAATTTTCTCAATAGGTATGGGCTCCCAACGATCGAAGAAGAAGTTACCAAAAAGACCGAGGGAGGTGGAAAAAGTAATGGTATCAATTGGGGCAGCAGGGGCGACTTCTTCATGGAAATATAGTTTAATGTATAAATTAAATGTCGACTTCACCGCATATTCATAGATTTAATTCAATACCCAATCTCTTAAATTCGCGACTTTTCCGTTCTTAAGAATCTTCCGTTGTTCTCAAGGGAGAGGATAAAAAGGATCGTAGTAACCATTTCGCGTAAAGCCTCCGTCGACAGAAATGACCTGTCCTGTGATAAAGCCCGCCGCCGGCAAACACAGGAATGCAGCTAATGAAGCAACCTCAAACGGCTCTCCAACTCTACCAGCAGGAGTACGCTCCAAAACTGTTCGCTTGTACTCTTCATTTTGCAAGACCTGCTTCGCCAGCGGGGTATTGATATACCAAGGAGCTACGCAGTTTACTCGGATTCCGTCCGGCCCCCACTCGCATGCCAAATTCCCGGTGAGCTGGTTCATGGCAGCTTTTGTCGCTGCGTAAGGAGTGCCCGACTTCATGCAAGTGACTCCCGCTACAGAACCAATGTTAACCACCGAGGATGTTTTGGGAATCCCATTTTCGTCGACATCTTCCTTGGACCGCACGAGGAATGGGTGACACAACTTCGTGAGCTCGAACATGCTAACGAAATTAGTCTTGAGGACAAAATCTAGTTCGCTCTCCTCGTATTCCACAGTCGCCTTGCGAATGTTGGTCCCAACATTATTCACGAGTGCGTCAAGCCTTCCATCCGGGCCAATCATTTGTCGAAGTCTGGCGACCAGAGCATCGCGCCCTTCTGGTGTCGAGACATCAGCAACGATGCCTTGCACGTCGAGACCAGCGTTTTGCCACTCGTTAAGGCAAGTGTCGAGATCGCTTTGGTTTCGAGAGCAGGTTAGGACCCGGCAACCGAATGTATTTGCTAGTTCCGAAACAATGGCATGACCGATCCCTTTGGTACCCCCCGTGACGATGGCTGTATGCCCCCTTTCGAGCCCCCAGCTTGGGTAGGTGGGTGCAGTTGCCAACACTGTTGAGCACAAAATTGAGCAAAACGAGGAAAGAAGGAGCCGCATTACAAAGCATTTCATGATGAATCGGAACATGAATAGAATTTTGTGGAGAGGAACTGAGCGATGCCCCTGAAGGAATCAGTCGAAGGGGAAAGGAAGTGGCGTGGCATTCATCCGCAATCCGCTCTCCGACGTCAAAAGCGCGTCAAATGAGCAAATGAATGAGTCAGTCAGTCAGTGGCTGAATGAATCCCAAATCAGGACTCGGGGGAAAATTGCGCGTACAGTACATATGTCTATATATGCATATTATAGTATCCATACCACACCACGTTGCTACTGTATGCATAATACACGCGTGTACTAGAGTATAGTAGGAGTATTATGCATACTACGTCGTACTTTAGTATGGATACTGGATGTCTTGTAAGTGTGGCTACGTAGAACTTGTACGTAGCGAGATACTTCGGCGCGTCATCACTCTACTCGCGTACTCCTCGTACACATCGACAACATTTCCAAGTACGCGTTTAAATAAGGTTAGGGTCATACACATTAGTACTAGCAGGTACAACTGATAAGTGCAGTAACGTAGCTATATAATTCGCAAGCATCATCAGAACATTGCAAATCCAAGCCCAAGATTCGGCCTAGATTCGATGTTCTGATCGTCTTCGGCAGATGTTCTTCGGCGAACCAAATGGCACATTTTCACAGCACGAGGTGAGCTGTGAGCGACGCCGAAGAACAAGCGGCAGAGTGGATCTATCATTGGCATTCCCATCGACTCTTGCTGAATCCCTCCTCCTCCAGCTCGCTGCAAAATGCACAGTCTCGAAGAACCGTCTCCTGGCGCCGTTGGTCCCAGATGCCGCGGCCGTAGATCCCGTTCAGGGGTGATACTGGCTTCCACTGGCATTGTCGGCATCGTCGGCTCGCCCGCAGCCACGGCCTTCGTTCCTTTTTCTGCAGTCCATCGTCCAGATGACCTCAGACCACCGCCGTACGATATGGTCCGTTTTCACATGAGCAGCCTCATTGACGATGTTGTCTCTGCTACGGACCCTGCCGCTGCCGTCGTGGAGGCAGATGAGATTGCACCACCGGAAGGCATTGGACAACTTTTCGAGAGCTCAGATGAAAACATTTTATCGACTCTAGCTGCAGATTCTTCCAAAGTAGATGTGTTGGCCTTGGGATTAGACGAGATGGCACCATCTGACGGCATTGGGCAACTTTTCGAGAGCCCAGATGAGATCATCTCGTCGACTCTACCAGAAGATTTTACCAGAGTAGATGTGTTGGCCTTGGGATTAGACGAGATTGCACCACCGGACGGCAGTGGCGGCACTGGGCAACTTTTCGAGAGCCCAGATGAGAACATTTTGTCGACTCTACCAGAAGATTCAACCGCAGTAGATTTATTGGCATTAGCATCTGAAGAGGTAAAGGGAACATTGGCCGATGTCGCTGCTTTCGCTGATTTCTCCACCGCTGTCGCAGAAGCAGACGGTATGGCGCCTTCGGTTCGAAAGATTATAAAATTTGCCATTCCTGCTATTGGAGTATGGCTTTGCGGTCCCATCCTGTCACTTATTGACACCAGCGCTGTCGGTCTTCTCTCTGGGACGGCCCAACAGGCTGCTCTCAACCCTGCCGTAGCCATCACGGACTATAGCTGCCTCCTTCTTGCCTTTCTTTATACAGCTACTACCAACCTCGTCGCTTCGGCGAGGGCGGCTGATCACAATATCGAGGGAAAGCCTCGTACGGCCAAAACTCTCATGGCGTCTCTTCAGCTGTCGGGTCTGGTTGGAACTGGTCTTGCGGCGGCGTTGATTATTATTTCGCGCACGCTTGTCCGTACCATGATTGGTAACGATGCAATTGATCCCGATATTCTTTCGGCCGCATTGAAATACGTTCGTATTCGTGCCCTGGGAATGCCCGCAGCCGCTGTCATTGGATCTGCGCAGTCAGCCTGCCTTGGCATGCAGGATATTAAGAGCCCCCTGTACGTGCTGCTTGCCGCTGCGGTCGTTAATTTCTTCGGCGATATGCTCTTTGTCGGAAGTACAAACCCTCTTCTCGGAGGCGCTGCGGGAGCCGCGTGGGCTACGATCTTCTCTCAGTACGCTGCCTTGGGAATGTTCATGAAGTGGCTCAGAAGCAAACCGCCTGCAAAGAAGGAGGAACCTGCGGAAACTATTGACCTCACCAATGCCATAATGGATCTTACTGGTTCAGGAAAGAGGGGAGCGTTCCGCCGTGTTAAGTTTCGGAACACTCTCAAACGACTTAATGTTCCACCTTTCAGCTCTTCTCGCAGCCGGAGAGAACAATCATCAGAGGAGCAACCATCTTTTTCCACGAGAGGATTCCTCTCTGGCCGGATGCGCAAACGCGATTTATTCTCCTTCCCTGCCAAGGATGCCGTCGAAGAATTCTTGCCTTATGTTTTGCCGGTAACGACCACTTCGATTGGCCGAGTTTCTTCCTATGCTGCGATGTCTCACGTGGTTTCAAGTTCGCTTGGCACTGCAGCGATGGCCGCCCAGCAAGTCGTGCTTTCTCTATTTTACTGCCTTACTCCCATCGCCGATTCTCTCGGTTTGACTGCGCAGAGTTTCGTTCCTGAAATATTCTCCCAGGCGGACAACCCAAACCGTGCCGCAGCTGTTGAGAAAACAACAAAGAACTTCGTCAAGGCTGGGGGAATATTTGGTGCAGTTATGGTGGCCGCAGTGGGCACAATCCCCATATTCAGTAAATACTTTACATCCGACGCGGCTGTTATCGCAATGGTAAACTCGGTCGCGCCATTACTGGCCATATTTTTTGCATCCCACGGTATCTTCTCGGCATCTGAGGGCCTCCTCTTGGGGCAGAAAGATCTTGGCTTCCTAGGAAAATCTTACGCTGCGTTCTTTGCAATAGTACCAGCTCTCATGCTACAGGTAAAGAGGGCGGCCTTGTCTGGCGTCAAGGGTGTGGGGCTTACTACAGTTTGGAAAATATTTGTTGGATACCAACTCTTTCGAGTCTCGTCCTGGGGCCTGCGCATCATGCAGCTGCAAAAGAGGATCGATCGGACGCCATCTGCGTCTCTAGGCGCGCATTAAATTTTGGAATGGTGCTTCCGTAACGTGCTTTTGTAAGTAGTTTAATTTTACTCATCCTACTACAGTACTTCCTAGCCACTAAGCTGATAGGTACATTTCTAACCTACCATGAGCAATAATTCCGCATCCAAGCCCCGAAGTCGGGGCTGCCACCAACGCAATTCCAGATATCGCTCGGTCGGTTCCCTCCATCGTCGGCGAGACCCGACTCCTTCTTCTCTTCCGCGCTCATAGCAGCCCCACTAAGCGTAGCACACCTCTCTCCATCAGCTGCTGGCCTTGCCCCCCCCGCCAACCATTCAATGACAGCTCTGTTCTTCTTCTGAGCTGCTTTGTGAACCGGAGAATGCCCCTGCCTCTGCCGCTCATGGAATGGAACGTTGCACTCCCACTTCAAAAAGTTGCAGACAGCAATCACCCGCTCCGAATCCTCGCAAGCTGACATGGCTACCCAGTGAGAGGTGCCGCATCCCCAATCGTTCGTTAGGGTGTGATCGGCCCCATACCGCCCCACGAGAAGCCTCACCGTGGGAAGGTGGGCCCCATAGCACGCAAGATGGAGGGGAGTCGTCCCATCCCCCGTGGAAATATCCACTCCTGCCGATGGGGAGGAGGGTAGTTGATACTGGAGTAGGTAATCGATTACCTCGTCACGGCCATTCCGCGCAGCATAGTGCAGAGGGGACTTTCCGTCGCGACGGCGTTGACGAGCACTGGGATTCCCACCGCTTTGACCTGACGCTTCCTCCTTATCTTTTATGGCGGTGTCGCCGCTGTTGGCATACTCATTCCGATAGGCGTGTAGTAACTTTAAGCATTCAAGATGGCCACCCCCCGCCGCCCAGTGCTCCGCGGTCGATCCGTTGCGATCTCTCTGGTCTAGAAGGGAGCGCAACGCGACGGCACCACCTCCGTTGACCCCTCCCTCCCTAGCCTCATCGAGGAGCGCACGGACTCCATCCAAGTTGCCGTCAGCAGCCGCAACGAGGACGGGAGGGAGACTCTCGCGATATGAGCTGACCACAGACCTGCCCGTGCGATCCTTCCCTGCCCCCACAAATTGGTCCACAGCGTGCGAGCTGGATGTTTTCCGTCTCTTCGCGGAGCGGGATCCATCTTCTGTGGAAGGAACCCCGACAGCCGGGGCGGCGTTGAGTCGGCCTTCGCCTTGTGATGAAGCCTCGACCAGAGCTGCCAGTTCGGCAACCCTTCGCCCCCATTGTTCAACCTCCTTGGGAGTTGGCGTCCACTCCATCCTCATTTCTTCAATGGCCTGATCTGAGCCATCCTCGACTGGCTCCACAACTGCATCGGCATCGGCATCCGAGTCCGCACCGGCCGCCCTTCTGCGCTTCCTCCTTGTTTCCGACCTCCTCCTTAAATTATCCGTTTTCTTGCGGAGGGCCTCCCTCCGCTTCCGCTCCGCCTTGCCAGGTTTCCAGGGAGTGTGAACGGCGTTGAGGTGGGCTGCGATGCCCCGCCCTAGGGCGAAGCGCTTGGCAGATCTGGCGGGGCAGAGGGGGCAGGCCGCCCATCCAGCGAGGGATCCGCGTCCAGAGGTGGATGAGGTGGAAATGCGAGAGTAGATGTCGGACGCAGGCGTCGCAATGGGAGACGGTGAGGGGGAGGTATCGACCGTCATGTTCTCTCGGCGAAAAGAAGGAAGAAACAAAGAGTGCAGGAACCAATCGCAGGAAAACAACTTTACACGCGGAGCTACTAGAGTAGCAAGTCGTTAAAAAAAATACTACTCTAGAGTATGCATAGCTAGTATACGAGCTCGTATATTACTACAGTACTACTCTAGGATGCATACGTGGTGTGTAGTATTACTTCAGGAGTATGCATACATGTTGTATGCATGTTATTTATGCAAACTACTCTAGCTAGAGTAGTATGCATAAGTAGAACTACAGGCGTACGTGTAGAGTAGTACGAGTCGTATGCATCATACGAGCTCTTACGCGTACGTACTGTATACTACTCTACTGTACGAGCAAGTCTGTCAATTGATCAATTTTTATGCATACTCTA
>Ga0315315_10003510_pt1 | contig 14401 bp, 8 predicted proteins | sample M140m3416metaG_FD_203699 | JGI IMG/M metagenome (GOLD analysis project Ga0315315, IMG submission 203699) | Ammonia-oxidizing marine archaeal communities from Monterey Bay, California, United States - M1 40m 3416 | ecosystem: Environmental > Aquatic > Marine > Intertidal zone | place: USA...
AATAATGTAATATGGGAAGAATACGGGTCAAGTAATTCAGCAGATTCTACACTCGGAACATATTGTGAAGATTGTGAAACAAGAACTGAAGAACTAAACCCTTAACAGTAAACTCGGAGAGCTACATCCCCCTTCTCCACACAGGTACACTTGTACCATCTTTGTAGCTCTCCACTCATTAGGAGGAATTAATTATGGAGTGGATTTATACTTTTATAGAAGAACATCATTTCCCTTTCTATGAATTTTTATGGGTATGCATGATAGTACTATGGTGGAGCGTTATACATAGATTAGATAGAATAGAAAATAAAATTGATGCTATAGAAAATGCTGACCAAGAACTTTTAGATTATTTAATGGATGAAAATGAGTAATTTAAAAGATTTAAAAGATATGGAAAAAGCAACAAAAATGTTAGCAGACAAATTTGAAGGCACTGTATCAGATGCAGATGGAGATTTTGAACTAAGAAATACAAATAGAATAGACATAGCTCAGATAAAAGCTGAGGAATATCTAAACTCAAATAATGTTTTATTTAAAAACATAGGATTTGATAGTAAAGAAGATAGAATACCAAGTAAAATATGGTTTAAAGTTCCTTCATTCTTAAGATGTATGCCGGATTTACTTGTTTATGCAAAAAACAATGTTAGTTTTTTAGAAGTAAAAGGATGTACAGATAATGTAAAATTTAAATTTGATGACCTAATAGAATACAATCTATGGAATGGAATCATGCCAGTTAGATTTTTTGTTTATTCAAAGCAAAATGATAAAAAATGGATATTGAATTTAAAATATATTTGGAATAGATTAGATAATGGAGAAATTAATAGATATCAAGATAATCAAAAATTATATGTATCAATTAATACGAATATTTTGACTGAGGATGGATTAGAGAGATGAAAAAAGAAGATTTCAAAAAAGTGCTAGTTCCTATTCATGGTAAATTTTGGCAAAGAGCCTATAAAAAAACCTTGCGTAAAATTAGCACATTGAAATCAACTTTAAAAAAGAGAAGTGCAGATAACAATATTAAGTTTGATATTGATTCACCTGCATTAAAAAAAATGATGATTAAAGTATATGGAAAAGAGTGCAGATATTGTACTAAAATACTTGATTATCGTAACATGGTATGTGACCATATCATACCAGTAATAAAAGGAGGCCCTAGTGATAAAAAGAACTTGCAATTTATTTGTAGGACTTGTAATACTAGAAAAGGGCCATTAGATGAGCAAGATTTTAAGTTACTAATTCAACTAGTAGATGAACTACCTGAAGAATTAACTAATTATGTAATGAGAAAACTTGCCAAAGGAGGAAGATACTAATGCAGTTTAAAGTAGGAGAAAAGTTCAGAGGTTTTAATACTTTAGGTGATAAAAAACCTACAGAGGAAAAAATCCCATATAAACACTTATCTGATTTAGAATTATTAAGATTCTATATGAGATTAGCTAATCAATATGTAATTATGCCAAATAGTGCTGGATGGCATAGAATGATTATGATAGCTGATAGAATAAGAAGCTATGAAGGACAAATACAAAAAGGGTACAATAAAAAAGGTGCTTATATTGGATATTTAAAAAAGAATAAAACACAAAGAAACTATGTCAGAAGTTTAATAGATGACATAGACAACGCACAGAAGATTTTTAGCTAAACTAGAAAAGGTTGACAAATGGATTGGCGTTCATGGAAATCGAACAAATTAGCTAAAATAAAAAGGGGGGAATATGTGGCCCCCCTTAACTTTTAATAGGAGATAATATGGAGCCTACGGCAGATATTAGAATAACACTAAGTGAAATAAAAACAATACGAAAAGTTCTTGAAAAAGACACTGACTTGCAGATTTTTTTCTATCAACAAGAACAGGAATTGGAAAAGCTTAAACAAGAACAAATTGAAAAATTAACTCAACAGGTTACACCAAACTTTTGTGAACCCGGAGTTAATTGTGAATAGGAGAGGAGCATTACTTGGTTGTGCAAACTGGGATGCAGGTAAATGCATAGGTTGCATGATAAAAGTGGACAATGATGGTACCATATATCAAGTAATAGATTCAAAGAAATCAGGTAAAGATTGTAATCCTGATGATTGTAAATACTTTGAGGAACTGGTTGTGCCGGTTATCTCATAGACTCCGTGTCAAATCGAGGGGTAGTCAATATCCCTCTTTTTGAAAATTATACCAAAATTTAAATTGGACTTTAGTAATTTTTTTTTAAAGCTTTGTGTTCTATGCACTCAACTTTTCGTTGAAAAAAAATTTACTCAATACTTTCTAATTCAGCTTCACCTTCTCTCATTCCTAATATACTCATAGCAAGTAAACCTGCCCCTACAGCACCAGTTAAATATGGATTAGACATAAACTTAGGTAATCTTCTTAAATTTCTTCTAATAAAACGCTTTGGATTTTTTTGTATTTCTCGTTTCATTAATCTCATTGTGCCTCTACTATACCCATCTTTTGCTATCTGATTTCTTACTTTAGTTCTTGATAGCATTTTACCTGTTTCAGGGTCAGTTAATTTATCCCATTCTTTTATATCTTTATAAAAAGGATTGTCTCTTGTTATGCTATTACGATAAGTATCTACACCTCTTTTGCCATCAAATGTTTTAAACTCTTCTTCTATAATAAAAGGTATTCTATTTTGATAACCAGTGTGTCCACTATAAGGTAAATCACTTAAATCGCTAGTTATCATACGCATAGCTATTTTAGTTTGTCTATTACCTGCTATAAATGGTCTAAATTCACTTGTAGCATTAATGCCACCTTCAAGATAACTATTTGTAACTCTTCCTATACCTGATAAAGTAAACCTACCTCTAGTTGCTTGATTTAATCCTCCTTGTTTAGACATTTGAGTTGCTATCTTACCAGCTTCTGACTTTCCATATTCTATTCTTAATTGATTAAATAATTTTTGACCAGCTTCTGACTTTTTTTGTGCTCCATTCATTCTAAGATACTTGTTTAAGCGTTTCTTATATGTAGCACCAGCATTTTCACCATAATCTCTAATGTCTCTTATAGTAAAGTTATATAAATTTTGATTATTCTTAACTCTATTAATTAAAAAGTCTTTAATCTCTTGCTTGTTTCCTATTTCATTATTAAAAGCATACATACTAGCTTCTCTTCCCATTCTCTGAAAGATTCTACTAGGCTTTCTTTTAATTTTATTATCTTGAACATTAATATTATTTAATACAGTAACAGGAGTCATGTCTTTTAACATGAGATTTTTATCACCAAGTCCTATAGCATTTGTTAGTTTATTAGATAAAGAGTTTAAATCTTTTTCCCATTGCAAGGCTCCAACACTTCTCATGTAATTTTTTACATCACCCCATCTGTATTGACCTGCATAGTTATACCCCGCTTGATTTAATCTTTGAACATTATACCTACCATTACTCCATAGGTGATGTATCTCATTCTTAGCTATTTCATGTCTCCATTTTCTATCTACTTCACCAAGTCTAGCATAATTTCTCTGTAATTGTTTATCTTCTAATGCATTTAGACTTACTCTACGAGTATGTTCATCTAAACTAATAGCTTTATCTCTTAAAGCACTATCTAATTGTAAATTAGAACCCTTTAAATTCATTCTTTTATTATCAATATAATTATTATTTAATTCAGCTCCTTCTCTTCTTAAATATTGCAAAGCTTCTTCAGGTGTTGAAGAAATACCTGCTGTTTTTCTATAATTATTAAAATATTTTCTAGAATCACCAGATTTACCTTGTCTTTTCATTTCTATTTGCAAGTCTTCAAATTGACTAGGGTTTTTTAATTTACTATATATTTTATTAGCTTGTAATAATGTACTATTTTTTATAGTATTTAAATTTTGTGTATTTAAACCATATTTTTGACCTAATGTTTTACCAGCACTCTCAAAATTTCTTTTAATACTAATAGCTCTATTATCACCAATTCTTTTTTCAAATTTAGTTAAATCTTTTATAGGGTCTTGGTCATAATAACCAGCGCTAAAATTTCTCATGTTTTTACCAGCCCATACAATAGCAGGCTTAGGCATTTGTAATAAAGCTGAACCTGCTGAAGCCCCTAGCATTGTATTTTGTGTTGCATCATTTGGGTCATCAGTTACAGCATAAGCTGTACCTCCTCCTACCATAGCTCCTATTAATCCATGTGCTCCCGGTATCATTCATTACCTCCTTGTCTAAATAATGGTGGGGTATAAAAATCTTCACCCTGCTCTTCTTTTTTCTTTCTACTTGTTGCTACTCTCTTAGCTCCTACTACTGGTATACCTGTTAATTTATCTATACCATAGTATGGATTTTCTGTTAAGCCACCCGGCCCAACTAAATCTCTTGCTAACCTACCAAAAGGAAACATAGTCCAGATATAATAGTTAGACATCTTTTCCCAGTCATCATTTATTAAGCCATTTAAAATAGGCCCAGATAGTCTAAATGATGGTGGTGTTATAAGCTGTAAGGGTGCTAAAGCTCCCGGATATGCACCAAAGAATGCTCTATCTCTTTCTTTTTCATTACCAAACATCCAACTAGCTAAATCTTGAAACCAAGCATATGGTTGTGGTAATTGAGAACCAAAAAGTGAGTACATAAACATAGAACCTAATGCTATAGACATAGTGTCTGCAATCATTAGTCTTTTAAATCTTTGAAACTCTTGACTACCTTCAGATATTCCTCTAGTAGCCGCCTCTCTAATAATAGTATTTCTATATCTTACACTATTCCATGCCCATAATTGAAATCTAGAAAATACTTTACCCATTGCAGTTCCGGCAAACATAGGTCTAAATGGTACAGAATATAAAAACTGCGTAGCTTTTACACCTTTTTTACCCATTTCTATAAGGTAAGGATGGTCTTTAGGTAATGTTCTACCACCTAATTTATCTCTAGCTTGTAAATAATGAGCTATAAATGAGTCTCTACGCAATGCTCTTTCAGGTAGTGACATAAATTTACCAGCTACATCCATCATATTTTGTGACAGTTTATGTTTGCTCATTAAATCTTTAAGACTAACATCAGGTAATTCAGGATTTTTCTTTACCATTTGTTTAAAGTCTCTTAAGAATGCATTAAAGTTTTTACCTGATAATTGTGGGTTAGCGCCAATCTCTCTTATAATAAATTCCTCAATAATACCAAGTTCTTTTACCCATCTGTTTACATCTTCCCAAGTTTTAAAATTAGGGTCTATTGTTTTTCTTAAGTAATCTATTTTCTTAGCATTTATAAAGTTATTTAATCCTGCGTTAACAATAGTCATTTGACTACCGCCCATATAGTTACCAACACTTGATTTAGGATGTGCTAATAATGTAGCAAGTGAATACTTAGCTTCAGCATTACCTAAGTTTACTACAGATTGTGCAGTTAATTTATCTAATCCTTGAAATTCTTTTGGTAGTTCTTTACCTTTACCTATTAATCCTAGCTTTCTACCTATACTATCCATCCTCATTGCAACTCTATTGTCTGCTAATGCTCCATAAAGAGTACCTTTTATTTTCATGTTTTCATTTTCAAACATTTCTTTAGGTATAATAGCAGGATAACCTAATGATTGTTGTGCATATAGTTTAAAGAAATTAATCCAGCCAGTCTTTACTTCCTTTGGCAACTTTGCATGCTCTTTAGCATAGTTATTAATAGTCTCTCTTGATAATATTTGACCTAAGTTTCTATAAAATGTTTTAGTAATACTATTTGTATAGTCTAAGTATGCTTCAGGACTAACATCCCATCCATCTACATGGTTTTCTCTAGAAAATTGATTGCCTATTCTATCTAGTCTTTCAAACCATTTAATCTCATTGTCAGTCTTTTGTTTATTAGCTTTTTTAACCATGTAATCAGTAATAACTTCCCAGCTATCATTTATAATATCTGATTCAACAAATTCACCTTGTAATTGTTTAGACCTCATATATAATTTAGCAATCATTTTATCTTTTTCTGCTTTAGGTCTATTGCTTTCGTATATTGTCTGTATTTTTCTTGTCAAATCACCACTTAATACGCTCTTATCAAACATTTTAGCAACATGAGGGTAGTAACCATAAATAGCACCCTTACCATTAACTTGCCCTAATTTACCAAGCGTTCCTGTCTTCATATCTAATATTTTATCTGATAATTTTTGAGACAAGCCATCTTTTTGTATAACTCTTAATGGGTTTCTATCACCTGATGCTCTTTCTATGTCTCTTATTTGACCCATTTGCATACCAATAATTAATTTTCTTTGACCATCAATACCTAGTTTTTCTATAGGAAAAGGTTTGTTATTAACAAAGTAATCTTGTATAAACTCTAACATTTTTTTACGCTTTATTACAGGTATATCTGTTTTAATAACATTTCCATCTTTGTCTGTAGCTCTGTAAACTTCTAGCTCGCCATCTCTTTCTGTTTGTACAAACTCTTTCCATGTTGCTTCATCACCTGTTAATCTTCTATGGTTTTCAAAGTTTCTACGAGCAAGTATATCTTGTATTTCTGATACTAATTCTTTACCAGTTTTTCTTACACCGCTAGTTAAAGTAAGTAGTCTATCTTTATTCTCCATCCAATTAACTTCTTGCTCAGCTTCTTTAATTCTTCTTTCATATGTTCTAGCATATTCTTCTGCTAATCTATCACCTTGACTTGATGTCTCTCTTAATCTTTGAGGCATATAATCTGCTTCAAATCTTTTAACAGCATAGTCCCATAAATCTCTACCCATTTCTGTAGTCATGTAAGGCTCAGTTAAGTCTTGCCATTCTCTTTCTTCTCTTTGGTTTTCCATAGTAGCCAGTTCTTGACTTAAGTGTATGTTTCTTTGTAACTCACCCATCCAGCCCTGTGCATTCTTACCTTTACCTGTAATCCAATTACCATTAGCATCTTTATATATAGTATCAGTTTCATTCCATCTTATTTCATGTCTCATTATATCTCTATCTATTGCTTCAGGGAACATTCTATAATATCTTTTTTTAAGAGTAGGGAATGTATCACTTACTTTAGAAAATGTTTTTTGAAACCATGTACCATCTCTATGGTCTTTAAATATATTATTTACTATCTGCCAATCTTCTAGCTTCATAATATTCATATCTTTATTAACTAAATCTCTCACTATTAAATGAAAGTTTTCTCTAGTCTGTGGCCCGTAGTAATCTAAATGACCTATTAAATCATTCATTAACTTTTTAGACTTAGCAAGAACTTTAACATCTTTATTCTTTTCTAGATATTGAAAAGGAGCATAGTCTTCTAAAAACTTTTGAGTCTTTGTAGAGTAATCACTTGCTGTTATCGCAAGACCTTGTGTTCTTTTACCTGCATCGTCAAACAAAGGTTGCTTTTTATTCTCAGCCTCCAGATTTTTTGTAATCTGGTCAGCAACCTTTGTATCTCTCGCAACATCTTCATATCTTATAGAACCAAATGCTTCTTCCATTATATCAAGCTGTCTCTTTATTATGCTATCCGACACTTCCTTAGATGCGAATCCCACTCTATTAAATTCTGTTTGGTCTAGCTGTTTTTCTTTATTAGCTATATACTTTTCTAATGCTTTATAACTTTTATAACTATAATCATCCTTGCTTTTATTAATAGCTATTCTTGCTTTTTTTAATCTCTCAACAAGTTTAGGCGTTCCTTTTTTCCAACTACTTACAAGCATTGCATCAAATAAATCAGCTTCTTCCATAGTCATTCCATTTTTTTCGTTCCTTATAACTTCATCAATTTGTCTTTGGTCAAACTCTCTAGTAGTTGTACTTCCTTCTATACTTCTTTCTAATTCCAATATTTTAGATTTAGCTTTGTCAGACATTTCCATATCTTGCAAAGGTTCTAAAGCATCTCTTTCTAATTCTTGTCTAGATTTTAATCTTTGAATGCTGTCTACAGTATTAGCCATAGCAGAAAACTTTTCTCTACTTATACTTTCTCTGTTCCATGCTTCATTTATTAATCTAGCACTTGCATAATCACCTAAGTCATTAGTAACACTATCTTTAGCTAAGTTAATTAAATTGTCTATAATTTTTTTTCTACTTTTAACTGGTAGCCCACCTACTATTTGCTTATCTAAAAACATCATTAAATCAGCTCTAGTAAATTTATTATGAGGTATACCGCCTTTGTGCATTTGAACCCATGTAATTTTATTACCTCGTTTAATTTTTCTATGATTACCAAATTCTTCTATTTTATTAATTTGCTTTCTTTTTAAACCGGGATATAATTCTTTTATAGCTCTGTTAATACTTGTACCAAATTTAGGATACATACTAAGTCTACCAGCTTCAGGATGTTCCATTAAATATCTTTCTAAAAAATATTGCGGATTTCTAACTAATAAGTCTCTAAAAAATACTTTATTTTGATAAAATTCACTTCTTGAATCAGGGTGGAATAGTTTATTTTCTATAACTACTTCTAAAGGACTATTCTTTGGTATAGAAAAGCTTCTTCTACCTAAACCTTCCATAATTTCTACATATGGTTTACTACTTAAACTTTCTTTTATATCTGCATACCATTTATCAAGCTTAAACCTATCAGTACGCTCTAATAAACTATCACTCATAGGTATATTTTCTGTAAGCTCAGCAATTTTTGCATTAAAACTATAATCTTTTCTATCATCCTTACCTTTAGGTAAGTCCTTAACTTTTTTCATTGACTCATTAAAGTCATAAGGACTATGTGCTCTACCTGTTTCTAAGTTCTTACCAAACCCTACTGAATTTATAGTCGCCATAATATTAACAAATGCTTTTTTTCTTTCTCCTGAACTAAAATCTGCATTTTCTAATTTTAAAACAAAATCTTTACCACCTTTTTTCTTAGGAGGTAATTTTATTTCTCTTGATATTTTAAATAAGCTGTCAAAAATATTATTAAAAAATACATCTGTTCCTTTTAAACCAGCTTCATCCATAGGGTCAGATGCAAAAGCAACACTTGCTCTAGCAATTCTTCTAAACTCTGCTAATGCTTTTTTACTAACTTTTGGTGTTAAAGTATATTCTCTAGACCCATCTTTAAATTTTAAAAACTTTTGACTATGACTATCTAATGCACTTCTTACTTGATTATAAGCCGCTAATATATTTGATTTATTAGTTACTGCTGGCCCTAACATACCTCTACCTAAATAAGCACCTTTACTTACTTCATATCTTAATGCAGGTGACCATCTCATAGGAGCACTTTTCATTCTATCTAATAAACTTTGGTCTCTATTAGTAAGTAAATCTCTCATATCTTGAGGTTTATTGTTTTCTATAACAGTATTACCGGTTCTTTTATCCTTTACATAATACTCTTGTCTTTGTGTATGATAAGCTTCTCTCCAATCTTTTCTAAAGCCATGCTTTTCTCCACCAAAAAATATAGTAGCCTTATCACCATCTAAATCAGCTCCTCCTAGAGCTTCCATAGTTCTTGGGTGTAATACACTACCAAACCCATCTCTGCCTGTAAAACCAGCAAATTTAAGCTTATGAGCACCACTTAATGAATCCATTGGTACTCTTATTCCAACTGCTTCTAAGTAACTTTCTATATTTTCTTTAGCTTCTTTACTTGTTCCTTTTTTATTATAAATATCCCATAGTTGTCCTAAAGTTTTTGAGCTACCATCATCCATATAGATTCTTAATCTTCTATGACCCTCATCAAGGTAAAATATATTATCGCCATCTTTCTTATTCATTTCTGGGAGTTTAGTTTTTAAATATGGGTCATATCCTGTCATTCTAGTTGCGGCGCTATTTAATAATCTAGGCTTTACTATTTGCGCTAATATATAATTTCTCATTACGCTTTGCCTATAGTTATCTCCAACTTTATGCAATAGTGGTACAATACTATTTGGTTTTAATTGTATTATTCTATCATATACACTTTGCCATTCCATTGCATCTAACTTCATACTATGTGCATCCATAGAGCTAATTTCTCCTTCTGATTGCATATTAGACACAACATCTTCTTGTATCCTAAGTATCTTTCTATAAGCTTTTATAGCAAAGTCTTCATGTTTTGGTGAAGACATTAACTCTAATAACCTAGGTATACCAAGTGATTCTAAATCTTTTAGTATATTTTCTTGAGCTTTAACATTAGTAGGGTCTTTTATTAAAGCATCAGCAAAGTCGTTCATTTCTTTTTGACCTTCAAATGATTGCTTACTTGCCCTCTCAAATATATTATCTATTACTTTTTGTTTTATAGGATTAAAACCAAATGGTGTTAAGTTAGATTGCATTTGTTTTGGTAGTCTCTGAGGCTTTATAAATTTATCACTTGTTATTTCTGATGGTATTACTTTTACATCTTCAGCTCTTAATACATATCTTTTATTAGCATCTAAATTATTTTTACTATTGAGCTGGACACCTTTTTGTCCCTTCCATTCCCAACTATCCCACATGTCTCTAGTACCACTTTGCTTAGCACTAGATTCTGGTATTAACATATCTAATTTTTGAGCTCTCATTGCATCTGCTAACTCTGCAGGTGCAGATTTAAACTGGTATTTACCAAGCAAAGCTCCAAATGTAGCGTCAGGAGATACAATAAAAGATTTATTAACTGCACCAGAATCTTTACCATAAGGCATACCTTGACCTGCATTTAAAGCATCAACTATTTCTGGTAAAGTTATTATTTCCCCATCTGTAGTATGTACATAATCTTCAGCTTTACTTCCTAAATGTAAATCTTTTTTTGTACTATCTTTAAAAAGTACATAACTAAATCCATTATTATTATCAGGGTCTACATTTCTACCATAATTATCAGATATAAAGTTTTTCATAAATTTCATATCACTAGGCAATCCATTAGTAAACCATATTTGACTACGCTTATTTACATTTTTTGGACTTGTTATCATGTTTCCAGTATTTAATACATCAAAGTTTTTACCACTAATTTCTAAACCATTCATACTAAAATCATATAGCATATTATTTAAAAAAGTTCTATCAAATAAAGCACCAGCTTCTTTTTTACTAAGAGTATTCTTTTTTATAAATTGTGACATATAAGGATTAGAAGAAAAACCTTTTATAAAAACTTCTTTTTCTCTTAAATAATCTTTTTCTACTTCAGGAAATTTATTCTTAATTCTTTTTAAAAAATTCCTAAGCAATGCATTTGGTCTGTAATCTTTACCATCTACTTTCATTCTTTTTGAAAGAAAAGGATGTTGTTTTACAAAATATAATCTTTCAGCATCACCCTTACCACCAAGATACATATAGCCTTCTTCTGCCATTTGTTTTGTAATTGAAGCCATAGCTTCATTATAATCTCTTTCCACTTTCCTTTCAACGAACTCATCTTTTATTTTTTTTGCTTCTTTAAACCCTATGTTTTTGCCACTATTCATTCTTACATTAGCTAAGTGAGATTCAGCTTGAGACTCTGCATTTTTTGTTAATTGTCTACGCCAATCACCAAAGGAACTTTCTTGATGAAATCTTCCATTACTTTTTTGATTACTAACTATGTTATCTAAAACAACATATACTGGTTCTGTTTTAGCATCTAAAACTACTCCATGTTTTTTATAAAACTCTTGTTGGTATGCTATTTCTATATTTTTTACTGGTTCTCTTAATTGTTTAGAGTTACCTGCTAGGTTTACAGCATCTGGTTCTAATCTAGGATTTAATAATTGTAATCTTACATCAGGATTGTCATCAACATATACATCAGGGTCTTGATTTTTTCTTACCCTTTTTAATGCTGGATTAATATCAAGCACTATACTTGCAACTCCAACTGGCTTATTATACTTTCTAGCTTGTCCCCATTTAATCCAAAAAGAATATTCAGCATCTTTAGGGTCTTCTGCAATAGTCTTTTTAAATCTTTTATTTACCCACTTTATCATTTCATGAGCAGGATTATCCTGACTATCTTTAGCTATATTTTTACTTACAATATCATTCCATTTTCTATTAACTAACCTCCAAGTATCTTCCATAGCTCTTTGTCTATTAGGAGCTTCTGTAAATTGACTATCTAAATAAGTTTGTACATAATGCTTTGACTTGGTAAATAAAGCTTCATATTTTTGTGTTGTATCTACTAATTCTGGACTAGTCTCTCCATCATTACCCTTACCTTCCTTACTTTCTACTAATTCTTCTTCAGGTTTTTTAACTCTTTCTATAGGTTCGCCTTCGTAAACCTCTTTACCTTTTTGCTCAGCATCTTGCATTTCTTTTAATTTGCTTAACTCATCTCTAGCAAGTATATAACTAATAACTCCACCTTGTTCAGCATCAGTAACTGTAATCTCTTTTATTATATCTTGAGTTTTACCATCTAATCTTTCCCAACCTTCAATAAGTTCAGGGTTAGAAGTACCTCTAACACCAGTCTCTGGGTCTTTATATTCGACCTTCATCTTGTTTAGGTGTTCTATTGCTCTTCTGTTTTTTATATATTGCTCACCTTGACCAAAGAAAGCACCAAGTAAATAGTCGTATATCTGTTCTTCAGTAGTAGCACCACGCATAGTAGCAGGTAAACCCATCATAAGAGAACCCGCAATACCTTTTAATGCTTTTTCATTTATCTGAGCAGATGTTAAGTCTTTAAATTTAGTTCCGGGTAATATAGGTTTAGCTCCCGGTATTCTTACAATGTTACCTATAGCTCTAAATCCTGCACCTGCAATACCACCACCCAATGTAGCATCTGCAACAGCATGAATACCTTCTTGCCATGCGCTAACACCACTAGCTATACCAAGATTAACTGCACCCTCAATCATATCACCCGGTGTAGTATCCATAAATCTTTCTACTGTATTAAAAGCTTTTCCTTTTTTATCTACTCCGGTCTTACCTAAACCTATAGCTGTTTTCTTTAATCCTTTTGTAGCTCCTCCACCAATCATCAATGGTATAGATTTACCTCTTAATTTTAATAAATTAGTAGAAAGTTTCTTTGCCATGCCTAGCTTAGTTAATAATCTTGGCCCGGGCAGGTATCCTACAAATCCACCTAAGTGCCCAAGACTTCTAGCTATTCTTTCCCAGCTAGAACGAGGCTGTGCATCTGCATCACCATGGTCTATATTTAATGTTGTAAATCCTGATATCCAGCCCTTACCAGCTTGTGATAAGATACTGCCAAAGCTGTTTTCAGCTAATTGTGTATCAGGTGGTTCTATTTTATAATGAGTAGCATGGTCTCTTATTAATTGAGCTTGATTGTAATCAAACTGATTAGGGTTGTTTTTATACTCACCTACTAGCTGAGTTGTAGTTTGCTCATCTATTGTTGGTTCAAAACCATATCTAACCATGGATTATTAGTCGTTTAAATATAAATCTAAAAGAGTACCTGCACCAAAAGCTAAAGCTCCGGGAAGTAATCCTCCTCCGCTAGCCATACCAGCCTGACCAAATCTCTGTATTGCTTTAGGAAGTAAGAATTTAAGAGCTTTTTTGCCAATTTTGGTTCCAGCTAACAAAGGTAAACCACCACCACCTATTTCTCCAACTGCTCTACCTGTATCATCAGCTAAATATTCTCCCAGAGCACCACCAAATTTACTAAAACCAATAGGTGAAGCTATACCGCCTCCAATTTTTTTTGCTTGACCAAGGTAACCTTTTTTCTTTGAGTCTCTAAAAGCTTTGTTTAACAGACTTCTTTCTTTAGATATTTGAGCTTGGCCACTTCTTTTAAACTTACCTTTATCAGAAGTTAGTTTTTTCTTTTCAACATCTATCGCTTTTATTCTATCTTGTAGAGCTTTAATATTCTTTCTATCTGATTTCTTTATTTTTTTCTTGCCTTGTAGTTGGGCAATTTTCTTTTTGTTACTTGCTCTTTCTGTAGACAATTTCTTTTGCTGTTCTACAATAGACTTATTAGTACCTTTTAAATCCCTAAGTTTTTTACCTTTATCACCTGATAGCATTTCTCTATACTGACCTACATTACTTGCTTTTAACATACTTAAACCTGTATTACCAGCAAACATCGCCGCCGCTGTACCAAGTACTCCTTTTGTGCCTAATCCTGCAGAGCTTTTTCCTTGTGCTCTTTGTTTCTCTAACCAATCAGGTATAAACCTTTCTTCTTTTTGTCCGGGTGTAAAATTAAATTCCTTGCCTAATAATTCCTGTCTTATTTCTGGTCTAAGAATACTATCATACCAAGACCTAAATGATGCATCGTTTTTATCTACTACATCATATATATTATCAGTACCTAATTCTGCCATTCTTCTTTTAAGAGCGGCTAATACAGCCATATCTCTTTCATCAGTTTTCTTTTTTAATACATCTTCAATTACTTGAGTGGA
>Ga0315315_10003511_pt1 | contig 14401 bp, 17 predicted proteins | sample M140m3416metaG_FD_203699 | JGI IMG/M metagenome (GOLD analysis project Ga0315315, IMG submission 203699) | Ammonia-oxidizing marine archaeal communities from Monterey Bay, California, United States - M1 40m 3416 | ecosystem: Environmental > Aquatic > Marine > Intertidal zone | place: USA...
CTTGTGATGCATTGAACTTGTTTACTTGTTCATCAAGTAATTCACCAAGTCTTCCACCAAAAGCATGCCACCATTGTATTTCTACTTTTGCTTGGGCAGCTGTTCCCGCAAACATTGCGAAAAGTGCTAACGAAGCAATTATTGCTTTTATTTTTTTCATTTTGAATGTCCCCCGTTTTCTTTAAAAAGAAAAAAATCTAGCACAAAATATATATAAAGAGGAGTCGCTAATTGAATTTAGATTCTACCTAGGGTTTTATTTTACTTTTCCAAAGAGATTTAAAAGTATAACACCTGCTATGATTAAGATTAAACCTATAATCCCATAAATATTTGGAGTTTGATTATATTTAAATATACCAAATAAAGTTACTGCTGTAATTGTCAAAGCACCATAAGTTGCATAAGTAAAACCTATTGGAATTATTGTCATTGCTTTTGATAAACAAAATAAACATACAATAATACTTATCATGCAAAATATAGTTGGATTTAGTTTTGTAAATCCCTCGGTAGTTTTTAAAAAACCGTTTGATGCAATCCCAGTGATTATGCCTAAAAACAAATAAATATATCCAGAAAATAAAGTTATGCTTTTCATTTATGCTTTAGCAAATTGGCCGCCATCTTTATATCTCCATAGCCATTTCTTCATTTCTGTCTCTACGTCTGATGGATCTATATTTAAATCTTTTAAAGTAAGATGATTATTCGAAACTACATTATCTGCCTCTGATAGAATCTCACACTGATCTTTTGTTAAAATCGGGGGGATGGGTAACAAGTCAGTTATTGCACTTTGAATTTTTGCAATTGGCATAGGCATTGGAACAACAAATCTTTTTTTATTAATTGTCTTTAATATAGATTTAACCATATCACCAAAGCTTATTATTTTTGGTCCACCAATTTCATAAATCTTTCCCTCATTATTTTTTGTTTCAATAGTCTGAACAATTGCATTCGCTACATCATTTACTAAAATTGGTTGAAATTTATAATTCATTCCTACAACTGGAATAATGGGAAGAATGCTTAATTTTGAAAAAAGATTAGTAAAATTGTCTTCGGTTCCACAAACAACACTTGGTCTTATAACAATAGTTTTTTTGAAATTACTTAGCGCTTTAACTTCGCCTTGATGTTTTGATTTTTGATAGAGCGACTTTGAATTTTCATTTGCACCGATAGCCGAAACATGTATAAATTTTTTAACTTCTGACTCAAAGCAAATCTTTGCTACTGCCTCAGGTATATTTGAGTGAATATTAAAGAATTTTTGTTTTCTTGTCTCATAAAGAATTCCTATTAAATTTATTACAATGTCCGAATTTTTAATCGCTTCTTTTAACTCCGAAAAATTATTTGGGTTCCAATCAACTAGCTCTATCGCTCCAGGAGTGGCCTGTGTTTTTAAATATCCTTTTTGAAAGGCTTTTCTGGTAGAAATGATGCATCTGTAGTTTTTCTTGGTCAAATTTCGAACAAGATATCTTCCTATAAAACCACCGCCACCTAAAATTGTGCAAATTTGATTTTTCATGGTATTTAAGACACTTATATATGAAAATTACTAAGTTTAAAGAGGACATAACTTCAGAGATAGCTAAATCCTTTAAAAATAGCATAGCGATAGACACTGAGGCCACTGGCCTTCAAATACCTGAAAGAGATAAATTAAGTTTAATTCAAATTTGTGATGAAAGTGGAAACGTTTACATAATTCAGCCGAATAAGGAAAGTTTCAAGGCACCCAATTTAGTTTCAGTTTTAGAAAACGAAAAAATTTTAAAAATTGGACATTTTTTAAGATTTGATAAAAATGCGTTAGAATTTTTTTTAAAGTGCAAAATGAAAAATATTTTTGATACAAAAATTGCTTCAAAAATTGTCAGAACTTACACGGACAGTCATGGACTTAAAAATCTTGTTCAGGAGTTTTGTAATAAGTCTTTAGATAAAAGACAAGGCAGCAGTGACTGGAATAAAGATATTGATGAATTATCAGATAAGCAACTAGAATATGCTGCTAACGATGTAGTTTACTTACATAAAATTAAAGTTGAATTAGAAAAAATGTTGGTGCGTGAAAAAAGAATGGACATCTTTAAAAAATGTCTTGTCTTTTTAGATACTAGGGTTTCATTAGACCAAAGTGGATTTAAATTTGATATATTTGAACATTAATGAATAAAAAAAATTATTTAAAATTAGCTAAAAATTCTGCAGATATTCAAATTGCAGAGCTTAAGAAAGTAAAAAAAATTTTTAACAATTCTTTTATAAAAGCAGTTGATTTAATACTTAATTGTAAAGGCAAAGTTATTTGTGCGGGTATAGGTAAATCTGGTTTAATTGCTAGAAAAGTATCAGCAACATTTTCTAGTGTTGGTATTCCTAGTTTTTTTTGTGATCCAGCCCAAGCACTTCACGGTGATATGGGTCAAATAGAAAAAAAAGATATTTTGATTATTTTTTCTTACTCTGGAAATACAGCGGAGTTAACGAATATGTTGAGATATGCGAATCGTTTCAGAATTAAGATAATAGGCATAGCATCTAAGCCTGATAGTATTTTGTTAAAGGCTAGTGACATAAAATTAATTTTGCCAAAAGTAAAAGAATCTGATGTTACAGAAATGGTGCCTACTTCTAGCACATCAATAACTTTACTATTAGGTGATTGCCTAGCCACTACAGTAATGCATCAAAAAAAATTCTCAAAAGAAAAATTTAAAGTATTTCATCCAGGAGGAAATATTGGAAGAACTTTATTGTTAGCAAAAGATATTATGTTGACTGGGAAAAAAATTCCAATAATTAATTATAAAAAAAATTTAAATGAAGCTCTTAAAATAATGACCCAAAAGAAACTTGGTGTAGTTGTGGTATTAAAGAAAAAATTTATTATGGGATTAATCACTGATGGTGACCTTAGAAGAGAAATTAAATTCAAGGATATTTCTAAAAATAAAAATCTGCTTAACTTTATTACTAAAAATCCTCTAGTTGTGAACGAAAATATGCCAGCACAGAAAGCTTTGGCTATTATGAATGAAAAACAAATTACTAGTTTGCTGATAGTTGCTGACAAAGACTTAAAAAAATCAAATAAAACTCTTAAGGGAATAATACACATTCATCAATTACTGCAAAGTGGAATTAAATGACTCATAGGAAAAAAAAGTTACGTATAATTCAAATTTTTTTAATAATAACAAGTCTTGTAGTTATTTTTTACACTTATAATTATAATAATAATTTTAATAATGAGGAAATAATATCAAAGTCTTTGCAAAAGAAGATTGAAAAAGATCTCAACAATCAAAATGTAGATGGAGATATTTTTTATAATATTGAATATTCTGGAATAGATTTGAATGGAAATAGATATATTTTAAAATCTGAAGAAGCCAGAACTGATAACAAAAATCAAAATTTAGTTTTAATGAAAGAAGTAACGGGTGTTTTTTATTTCAAAGATAATACAGTATTAGATATTAAATCTAACACTGGAATTTATAACAATAAAACTTTAGATATTATTTTTACCGGAGATGTAAAAGCTTTTTATAATGACGGTGAGCTTTTTGCTCAAAAAGCCGAGTATAATAACACTAAAAACTATTTAAAATTAACTGAAGATGTTCATATACGTGATATCAAGGGTGAAATGTTTGCTGACGAGCTTTTTTTTGATATAAAAAAAAAGACACTTAATATTGCAAGTTATAAAAACAATAAAATAAATTCTAATATTAATTTAAAATGAAGAAAAAATTCAGAATACTAAAATTTAAAAAAGATAGACCAGTTTTTGAAATTAAAGATTTAAGTAAATCTTATGATGGCAGACCTATACTTAAAAAATTATCTCTAAATGTCTTTCCTGGTGAATGTGTCGGAATTCTTGGCCCTAACGGTTGTGGGAAGACCACATTATTTTCAATGTGCATTGGAGAGCAAAATGTTGATGGCGGTAAGATATACTTAAATAACAAGTCAATTGAAGAGGTTCCTATTCATTTAAGATCTAAGAGTGGCTTAGGGTATTTACCTCAACAAAGAAGTGTTTTTGATATGTCGGTCTATGATAATATTTTAGGAGTGGCACAAATAACTATAAAAGATGTAGAGGCTCAGAAATCTACAACTGAAAAACTTTTAGATGAATTTAATTTACAACACTTACGATCTCTTAACGCATCTGTATTGTCTGGTGGTGAAATAAGAAGATTAATGATGGCAAGAGTAATGATAAATAAGCCAAAGATAGTTTTACTTGACGAACCTTTAGCAGCATTAGATCCACTAGTTATTCAAGACATACAAAAATATATTTTAAAAATTCAGGCTAGTGGAACAGCAATTTTAGTAACAGATCATAATGTCAAAAATTTGTTTGATATCACAGATAGAAGCTATGTATTAGGAGAGCAGACCATAATTGCACAAGGAACCTCAAGAGAAATTTTAAAGTCTACAAAAGCAATTCAGCATTATTTTGGTTCGGACTATCAATAAAAATGTCTCAGAAAAGCTTTAGTGTAATTGTAAATAGTAAAATAAAGCCTTTCAAAAAAACAATAAAAGTTGATTCTGATAAATCTATTTCAATTAGGAGCTTTCTAATTGGTGCCATTGCTCAAAATATTTCATCTGCAAAAAATATATTAGAGTCCGATGACGTATTGTCAGCTATTAAATGTCTGAAAAAACTGGGAGTAAAAATAAAAAAAATTGCTAAGAAAGAATATTTAATTTTTGGAAAAGGACTTGGATCGTTGCGAACTAAAAAGAATACTACTCTAAACTTTGGTAACTCAGGAACATTGGCAAGACTTCTTATAGGTATACTAACTACAACTCCTAACATTCAGGTAAATTTAAGGGGAGACAACTCACTAAATAAAAGAAGTATGAAAAAACTAATCAGTCAAATGTCTAAATTTGGAGGAATTTTTATTCCAAATAATCGTATCAATTTTCCATTAAAGATGATTTCTTCTCAAATGCCAGTTGGAATAAATTATGAAGCAGGAGTTTCTGCTCAGCTTAAAAGTGCTGTAATTTTGGCTGGATTAAATGCCTACGGGAACACCAACATAATTGAAAGATCTTTTAGTCGAAATCACACAGAAAATATTTTGTTTGAGAATAAAAATATAATTAAAATAAGTGGTAAAAGTAAAAAAAAAATTGAGATCAAAGGAAGAAAAAATCTCGCTCCATTAAAAATGAATGTTCCAGGAGATCCATCCTCTGCTGCTTTTTTTGTTGCACTAACTTTGTTAAATAAAAATTCAAAATTAAAAATCTCGAATGTTGGACTCAATCCTACTAGAATAGGTTTTTATAAATTATTAAAAAAACATGGAGCAAAAATTATTTTTAAAAATTTAAAAAAAGAAAACAACGAAGTTAAAGGGGACATTCATATTGTTAGTTCAAAGATAAAACCAATTAGAGCGTCAAAAGATTACTACGTAAATTCAACAGACGAGTATCCAATATTATTTGTTATTGCTGCGCTAATAAATGGTGTTTCAATTTTCAAAGGTGTTAGCGACCTGGCTAATAAAGAAAGTAACAGGATAAAAGAAATGCAAAAAATTCTAAAGCAATTAAATATTAAAAGCTTATTTAAAAAAGATAAGATTAAAATTTTTGGAAAAGGTTTAATCAGCGCAGAGAAAAAAATAATTTCTGTTCCCTCGCTTGGTGATCACAGAATTTGTATGTCTTCCTTTATTTTATCTATCTTAACTGGAGCAAAAACTAAAATTAAAAATTTTGAAACAGTGAATACTTCATCGCCATCATTTCTTAAAATCATAAAATTTTTAGGAGCAAATTTTGAAACACAAAAATAAAAATATTCAGATATCTTGTGATGGAGGGGCTGCTACGGGTAAATCGACAGGAGCAAAAATGATTTCCAAAAAATATAAGTTAGAATTTCTTTCTTCGGGTTTACTTTATAGATATGCAAGCTATTTAATACTTAAACATACTCCAAAAAATAAAATAAATTTCTTAAATCTTAAATTTAAATATTTGAATTATAAAAAAATTCAAAAAATTAATTTACACACACCTAAAATTTCAGAGTATAGTTCGATTATAGCTAAAGAAGGTAAAGTAAGATCAATATTAAAAAAATATCAAGTTAATTTTGCAGAAAAGCATAGGGACTGCTGTATTGAAGGAAGAGACATTTCTACAAAAATTTTACCTAAATCCAATTTAAAATTTTTTTTCAAATGCAACATAAATATTGCTTCTGAAAGAAGATATAAAGAGTTAAAAAAAAGAGACAGAAAGGTGAAGCTTTCGGATGTGAAAAAAGCCTTAAGAATTAGGAATATATCAGATACAAATAGAAAAAACTCCCCTTTACTTAAACATAGAGATTCGGTAGTAATCGACACCGGAAAATTAAGTAAACAAGCTATGTTAAAAAAAATGTCAAAATATGTTGAAAGAGTTTTAAAAAATTAAGTATGTCTACTGAACAGGAATTAAAAAAGTCAAATTCTTCTCTAAAAGAGTTTCAAAATTTATTGGATCAGGATTTTAAAGATAGGAAACTTAGGGAAAATGAAATTATAAAAGCTACAGTAACTGAAATTACAAAAAACTTTATTATAGTAGATTGTAAAGCAAAGATGGAAGGTATGATACCTGTAGAAGAATTTAAGAACGATGATGAATTATCTAAAATAAAAATTGGGTCATTAATTGATGTATACCTTGAGAGAATTGAAAGTTTTAAAGGTGAAATAGTTATCTCTAGAGATAAAGCCAGAAAAATGAAAGCTTGGAAAAAATTAGAAAAAGTTTTCGAAACACAAGAAGAAATGACAGGATACATTACCGGAAAAGTTAAAGGTGGCTTTATAACTACTGTTGAGGGATTGCCATGTTTTATGCCTTCTTCTCAAATTGATGTGAGGCCTCTTAAAAGAATAGATCACTTGCTAAACACTCCAGTAAAAGTTATTGCAACAAGAATTGATAAAAATCGGGGTAACGTTTGTGTATCAAGAAGAGCAGTATTAGAAAAAAGTAAAAATGCAGAAATTACAGAAGCTCTCAAGAATATTAAAGAAGACGATATTATTGATAATGCAATAGTAAAAGCAACTACAGACTGGGGTATTTTTTTAGATATTAACGGAATAGACGCATTGCTTCATGTTTCAGATTTAAGTCATGGTCGTGTAAAAAAACCAGCAGACCTAGTTACGATTGGTCAAAAAATGCGGGTAAAGATTACTAAAATTGATAAAGCAACGAATAGAGTTTCCGCGTCTGTTAAAGCTTTAACAGAAAATCCTTACGAAAATTTTGAAAAGAAATATAAGATTGGCGAAACATACAATGGAATAGTAACAAAAATTATGGACTATGGATGTTTTGTAAAAATTGAAGATGGTGTTGAGGGTTTAATACACAATTCAGAACTAGATTGGACAAATAGAAATGTAAAACCAAGTAAAATTTTATCTGTTTCTCAAAAAATTGATTTTAAAATTGTAAATATCGATAAAGAAACAAAAAGAATTTCACTTTCTTATAAGGCAACAAAAGATAACCCTTGGGATAAAATTAAAGATAAAGTAGGTAAACAAACAAAAATTAAAATTAATAATATTACTGACAAAGCTATTTTTGGTGATTTAATTGAAACAAAATTATCTGGTATGTTGCATTATAAGGAAATATCTTATCAAGAGAATATCGAAGATCTTAAAAAATTTAAAAAAAATGACATCTTAGATGTAAAAATTTTAGAAGTTAAAGATGATAAAATAAGGTTTTCAAAAAGAGCATTAGAGAAAGATCCATTAAGCTGGTTTAAAGATAATAATAAAAAAGTTGGAGATGTTATAACTACAAGAATACATGAAGTTTTGAAAACTGGTGTTAAAGTAGCTATTGATCAAGAAAAAAAATTAATCATAACGATAAAAAAAGTAGATCTTGCTAAAGATGCAGCTGATGCTAGACCCGAAGTATTTTCAAAAGATAATGCACTTGATGCAAAAATCACAGAACTTGATTTAGTGAGTCGAAAAGTAAAATTAAGTGTAAAAGCCGCACAGATAGATGAAGAAAAATCACTAATAGCAAAATTTGGAGAGGGTGCAACAAAATCTGGCGCTACTTTAAAAGGTATTTTTGAAAAAGCTATTGGTAAAAAGGATAAAAAGAAAAAATAATTGTCTCGTAAAAAGCTCATAAAACAGCTTCAAGAAAAAAATCCTCAGATCAATCAATCAGAAATAGAAACAGTATTAGATGTTTTCTCTGAAAGTATCTCAAATGCTTTAAAAAAGAGAAATAACGTAGAAATTAGAGGCTTAGGCAGATGGTATTGTAAGACTTTAAAAGAAAATTTCAATGCGCGTAATCCTGCTACAAATGAATTAATTTATAAACCAGTTCGTGTTAAGGTGAGATTTAAACCTTCTAAAAATTTAAAAAAAATAATAAACGAATGAAAAAACCTAAAATTTTTATAGCTTGTGACACAACGAGTCTAGTAAGAGTCAAAAAAATCATTAATCAATCAAAAACAACTAAGATTAAAATTGGTTACAAATTTGGCTTAGAATTTATGAATTCTGAAAAAGGCCGAAAGTTTTTATCAACATTAAAAAACAAAATTATTTTTGTAGATTTAAAGCTAAATGACACTGTAAATACAATGATATCGACTGTAAAAGCTTTAAGAGATTTAAAAATACATTATCTTACAGTTCATATTTCTTCTGGTTTGACAGCTCTTAAAGCTGTTAAAAAAGTATCACGATCAACAAAAATAATAGGTGTTACAGCTTTGACTTCATTAAATAATAATGACTTAAAATTAATTGGATATAACAAATCAGTAAAAAATTTAGTTATTCATCAAGCAAAGCTAGCAAAAAAAGCGGGCTTGGATGCTTTAGTTTGCAGTCCTTATGAAGTTACTGCTGTAAGAAAAATTTTTAAAAAAGAAATTATTACTCCCGGGGTACAAATAGGAAAAAGAAACTATGATCAAAAACGATCCATGGAAGCAAAGAAAGTCAAATCTGATTGGTTGGTCATTGGAAGAGCTATTACTGCTAGTGGAAATATTAAAAAAAGTGTTCAAAATCTTGCTAAAGAATTAAGATAATGAAAGTAAAGATTTGTGGTTTAAATCCAGTAAGAGATGTTCAATTATGTATTGATCTTGAAGTAACTTATTTGGGATTTGTTTTTTACGAAAAATCTCCAAGAAATATTAATCTGAAAGATATTAAAATCCTTTCAAATTATGATAAAAAAAAATCTACTTTTGTTGCAGTAACGGTAAATCCAAGTGATGAATTTATAAAAAAAAATTTAATAGGAAACTTTGATTATATTCAACTTCATGGATCAGAAACAAAAGATAGAGTAACGCAAATTAAAAATATGGGTTTTAAAGTCATTAAGGCAATTAAAGTAAAAGATGTGGATGATATTGATAGGTATAAAGAATTTGAAAATGCTGATATAATATTATTTGATACCCCAGGAATGGAAAAATCTTTCGAATTTCCTAAAAACTTAATTACGAAACTTCCTATTTGTACAAAATATGCCTTAGCAGGTTCTATCTCTGAAGATAATGTAGAAAATATCAAAAAATTAGGGGTTAACTTTTTTGATTTATCGTCTAGTTTAGAAAGTCAATTAGGATACAAGGATCATCGTAAAATTAAAAAATTTATAAATAAAATTAATGAGCTTAAAAATTAAAAAAAACACACCTCTTATTGATCAACATGATAAAAATTATATGTATGGTGGTAAATTTGGTGGTAATTTCATTCCTGAGACTCTTAAAAAACCTATAGACGATTTAACAAAATTATTTTCAAGACTGAGAAAAAATAAAAAGTTCCTTATAGAAAGGGATCATTATTTTAAAACTTATGTCGGTGCTCCTACACCTTTTATTAAATTAGATAATTTAACATCTCACCTCGGAGGTGCACAAATTTATGCAAAGGTAGTTTCTGAGGCAAATGGTGGAGCTCACAAGATTTACAATGCTACTGTCCACTGTCTTATTGCAAAAAAATCAGGAAAAAAATATGTAGTTGGTGATACAGGCGCTGGCTATGCAGGAAAAATGCTTTCTATGGCAGCTAAAAAGTTTGGACTTAAATGTAAAATATTTATGGGAGCTAAAGACATAAAAAGACAAAGACCGAACGTTGAGGCTATGAGGAAAAATGGTGCAGAAATAATACCTGTAAATACTGGAAGTCAAACTCTTGTGGATGCTGTAAGCGAATGTATGAGATACTGGGTTTCAAATTGTGACACTACACATATGTGTGTTGGTTCAACAGTGGGTCCAAATATATTTATTAAAATTTGTGCTTGGAGCACAGCGCAAATTTCAAGAGAATTAATGAAACAAGTTTTAGAGGAATTTGGGAAAATACCCGATAAATTAAAACTAATTAATTGTGTTGGCGGCGGAAGTTCAGCAGCTGGTTTCTGGAATGAATTTATGGATACTCATGCTCAGTTCATTGGTGTGGAGGCTGGAGGTCCAAAAAATAGCAAACTTCATGCAGCTCCACTAACTTATGGATCTAAAATCGGTATTCTTCACGGAGCAGCTCAATATGTTATTCAGGATAAAGAAGGTCAGATAGGCTCGACTGAGTCAATATCTGCCGGACTTGATTACCCTGGAATTTCTCCTCTTCATTGTTTTCTTAAAGACACGAAAAGAGCTAGGTATACCTCTGCCAGTGATGAAGAAGCACTTAAAGCTTATCAACTGGTTTCAAAACTTGAAAATATTTCACCTTCGCTTGAACCCTCACACGCTTTTGCAGAAGCAATCAAATTAGCACCTAAATTAAGTTCATCAGAAGTTATAGTTGTGAACTCTTGTGGGGACAGCCTTAAAGATAAAGATATCATAAAACAAAAGTTAGGGTCTTATAAAAGATGAAGTCAAAAATTGCTTTAGCATTTGATAATTGTAAAAAAGAAAAAAGACCAGCTTTAATCACTTACACGGTTGCAGGTGATAACACTAAAAATAATTCTTTAAAAATTTTAGATAAAATATCTAAACATGCAGATATTCTTGAGTTAGGATTCCCACATAATACGCCAATAGCTGACGGCGGGCAGATACAAGGTAGCTCACATCGAGCCCTTAAAAATGGAATTAAATTAAAAGATGTTTTTCAAATTGTTAAAAAATTCAAAAGAAATAGCCCTGATAAGCCAGTTATTCTTATGGGATATTTCAACTTAATTTACCAAAATGGTGAAAATAACTTTTTAAAAAGCTGTAAATCATCAGGTGTAGATGGATTAATTATAGTTGATCTTCCTTACCCTGAAAATAAAAACTTTGCTAATAAGTGTAAAAGAAAATCAATTAGCTTTATTCAACTTCTATCTCCTACCACATCTAAAGATAGGATGAAAAAAATCATTAAAGATTCACATGATATGATTTATTACATATCAATGCTATCTACTACCGGTGGAGAGCTTAAAGTTTCACCAAAAAAAATTCTACAAAACTACAATATAATCAAAAGAATCAGTCCAAAAAAAAACCTTGTAATTGGTTTTGGGATCACCGATAAGACTATATCTTCCCTGAAATCTGCTAATGGACTAGTTGTGGGCAGTATGTTGTGTAAAACAATAACGAATTCACTCAAAATGGGACAAAATCCTGTCACAAAGTTAGATAAAGTTGTGTACAATCTAAAAAGAAAAATTATATGAATTGGATCTCAAAATTTATAAAACCAAAATTAAAATCTTTATTTGAGAAAAAATCTTCAAAAACGGAAGAAAATCTTTGGACAACATGTGGATGTAAAAATTTAATATATAAAGAAGATATGGAGGCAAACCAAAAAGTTTGTCCTAAGTGCGGAGCTCATCATAAATTAACTTGTAGAGAAAGATTTGAAACTTTTTTTGATCATAAGGAATTTGAATTGATAGAAACACCTTTACCTAAAGATGATCCTTTACATTTTGAGGATAAAAAAAAATATACCGATCGATTAAAAGCAGCTCGTAAACTTACTGGTCAAGATGATGCAATTTTAATTGCAAGAGGAAAAGTTCAAAATATTAGCATGGTGGTTGGAGCACAAGATTTTAGATTTATAGGTGGATCATTTGGAGCGGCATCAGGCGAAGCTTTTATAGCTGGTGCTCAACATGCAATTGAAAATAAAATGCCATATATATTTTTTAGCTGTTCTGGAGGCCAAAGAATGATGGAGTCTTCTATAGCGCTTATGCAAATGTCAAGAACGGCTTTAGCGGTCAATGAATTGAAGAGAAAAAATATTCCTTTCGTAGTAGTTTTAACTGATCCCACAACTGGTGGCGTTACAGCATCTTGGGCAATGTTGGGTGATATCTTAATTGCAGAACCAAAAGCAACAATCGGATTTGCTGGAAGAAGAGTAATTCAAGATACTGTTCGTGAAACTCTACCTGATCAGTTTCAAACAGCTGAATATGTAAAGGAACATGGTGGTATCGATTTAGTTGTTGAAAGACAATACTTAAACTCAACTATAGGAACATTGCTAAATGTTCTATTGAAAAAAGCAGAGTCTCAAGCTAAACAGGACTCGAATGTCACAATCGATAAGTCTCTACAAGCAGTTAGCTAATCATAATCTTTTCAACAGAACAGTTAATTTTGATTTAAAAAGAATAAAGTTAGTTCTAAAAAAATTAGGACATCCGGAGAGAAAATTAAATAATGTCATAAATTTTTTAGGTTCAAGCGGAAAATTTACCACCTTATATTCTCTTAAGTGTTTTATTGAAGCGAATAAAAAAACAGCATCAGCATACATTTCACCATCATTAAAAGATATCAAAGAACGATTTTGGATGGGTGATAGATATTTGACGCATCAAGAAATTAAACATTCGATCAGACTAATTACTAAATTAAAAGTCCCTCTAACTATTTTTGAAGTTCTTACAGTAATTTATATTATTAATGCTTCAAAACAAAATACCGAATATCACCTAGTAGAGGCGGGTGCTTTATTTGCCAAAGACTCAACAAATGTATTTGATTTTCCTTTAGCTCAAGTGATCGTCAATATTAATAAGCAACATTTGAATTTTCTTAAAAAAAAGACATTGAATGAGGTTATTTATCAGAAAGTGGGTTTTTTAAGTAATTTTACTCAGATATATATTGGCAAACAAAAATCTGATGTATTAAAAAAAATTAAAAAAAATCTCAAAAAAAACAAGAGTAAAATAAATTATCCAAATTCATGGAAATTAATTAAAATAAAAAAGATCTTTTTTTATAAAGATAAAAAAAATAAAATTAAGCTTAATAATAAAAACATTCACTCAAAGGGATTATTAGAAAATCTTTGTCATGCAATCAAAATTGCCCTGGATCTAAAAATTGATAGAAAAGTCATTGTCAGAGCTATTCCAACTATTTCATTTGAGGGAAGATTTCAGTATTTAAAAAATGGAAAGATTAAAAATAAACTTTATAAAAATGAACAGATCATACTAGATGGTGCCCATGCAGAGACAGATGCAAAAAATTTAGCAAATTACTTGAGAAATATTAAAGTACCTAAATACGCTGTTTGGGCAATGATGAAAAATAAAGAACCTAATTTGTTCATTAAACAATTTAAAGGGATTTTTAAAAAAATAATAACAATGCCTATAGAAAATGAAAAGAATTGTATGTCTGCTAAAGATTTAGAAATTATAGCAAAAAAAAATCAATTTAATGCAGATAAAGCCAATAACTTTAATGAGGCGATTAAAAAAATAAGATCACCTGAGAAGAAATTAATAAACTGTGTAGGCTCTCTTTATAATGTTGGAAATATACTCAATAAAAATTAGATGTGAGGCTGGATAAACTCTAGCATATCTTTTTCATTAGTAGCTCCGACTTTAGTTCCTACAAGTTTTCCACCCTTAAATAAAAGCACGGTAGGCACACCTCTTACTGAATACTTAGTAGGTTCGTTGGGTTGGCTTTCAATATCATGATAGTAACAATCGATTTTATCAGCCATATCATTTGAAATCTTTTCTATAATTGGTTTTAATTGCTGGCATGGTCCGCACCAGCTAGCTGAAAATTGAATTAGATTTAATTTACTTCCATTAATCTGATCTTGAAATTTTTCGTCTGTAGAATCTTTAAATGCCATACATCTTAAATAAGTATTTTAAATTTTTTGTCAACTATGCAGATGAGTAATGTTTTTCTAAATCTTCAACGTATGCGTTAATATCATCTAAAATTTTTAATTTTTCCTTGTCATCTTGTTTTTCGAATTTTGCTCTTAAAGTGTCAATCTCTGAATAAGTT
>Ga0315315_10003512_pt1 | contig 14398 bp, 17 predicted proteins | sample M140m3416metaG_FD_203699 | JGI IMG/M metagenome (GOLD analysis project Ga0315315, IMG submission 203699) | Ammonia-oxidizing marine archaeal communities from Monterey Bay, California, United States - M1 40m 3416 | ecosystem: Environmental > Aquatic > Marine > Intertidal zone | place: USA...
TAAGCAGTCAGCAAAATCATAGCTTAAAAAATCTAATTCTTTTGGAGCAGGTTATTTAGCCTGCTCCTTTTTTTTATGAATAAATTATTATTTATCTATATAGCTTTTTGTTATTCAATTGCATCCATTTTTACACTTCAAAATTCAATTAGTATAGAAAATCAACTTATTGGTTGTTTGTTCTTAATTATTTTATTTGGCATTCCTCACGGAGCTATTGATAATGTGCTTAGTTTGTCGGAAAGTAATATGTCTAAAAAGAGTTTTTACTTTTTATATCTTATGAGTATGATATTTTATGCTGCTTTGTGGTTTATAATACCTATATTCTCTTTTGTTTTTTTCCTCCTACTATCTTCTTATCATTTTGGTGAATCTCAACTGTCAAATTATAATATTAAAAATATATTTTCAAAAATCATATATCTTTTTTGGGGTATTGCTTTAATGTCAACATTGTTTTTTTACAATTCTAATGAATTAATTATACTCTTTAATAATTTTAATGATACATCTAGTTTTAATCTAGTATTTGAGTATTATTTACTTGATATTTTATTTTACTTTAGTAATGTTAGTTTTATATTGATACTTATTTATCTTAAAATACATGATTCTATAAATAGCCAAATATTTAATTCTGAGCTTTTTCAGATTATTTTATTACATATCACATTTTTTGTGTTTCCAGTAATTATAAGTTTTACACTTTACTTTGTTTTTCTTCATTCAATTAAGGTTCTTGTTCAAGAGTATAGTTATTTAGAACAAAAATTCTATGGATTTAATTTAATAAAATTTATTCGCTTACTTATTCCTTTTACAGTAATAGCTTTATTCTTTTTTAGTTTATTTATCTTTATATCTAATTACTATAAGCTGAATATTTCATTACTTTTATTTTCAATCATTGGTATATCAGTGATTACTCTTCCTCATTCAATATCTATGACAAATTTTTATAACAATTTAAACAAATAATAAGTTCATATGCTTTTAGAAGTAAATAATGAAGATTATGATATTGGATATGAGATAAGAAAAACATGTGGAAAAGAATATTCAATAATCGAAAGAATTATAAACAAGAACTTTGGCTCCTTTCGATATAAACAACTATCGATATCAAAGAATAGATTCAATATAAATTTTGAAGAATATTATAATGCAGTTTACCTAAACTTTGATTTAAGAGCAAAGGGAATTGTTTTTTATTTTAGATATAAAAATACTGAATATGTAGAATTTTGTCCTTTTCATTGTTTAACTTTTCAATCAAATGATAATTCTTTTATAATTCAAACAGATATATACACATATACTTTTGAAATAATGAATACAAAAAAACACAAAGGCTTTATTTTAAAATTATATAATTTTATAAATAAAAAAATATAAATGAAAAGACCCTAGAATAGAACTAACTCAAATATTTCTATTCTGCTTATATACTTTAGCTGTTGTCTTATATATTATCTTCTTTTATAAGTATATTTGTAGTCTAACTGTATAATATTATTTATCTTGAAACAGATAACTTCACTTCAGAATCCATATATAAAGTCCCTTGTCCTTTTAAAAGAAAAGCAGAGGCATCGTAAGCAGAAAAGACTTTTTTTAATCGAGGGTAGAAAAGAGATTTCTCTAGCTTTTGATGGAGGTTATATAATAGAAAATCTTTTATTCTATTCTAAGATATGTTCTAGTGATGAAGCTCGTGAATGCGCTAAGGAATCAGAACTAATTGAGATAAATAAGGAAATATTTGAGAAGCTTGCTTATAGAGGGACTACAGAAGGTGTTATTGGTGTTGCTAGATGTAAGGAGCATAATGTAGACGCTTTAACTTTAAGTGATAATCCATTGATTCTGATTGCAGAGTCTCTTGAAAAGCCAGGAAATATAGGTGCCATTTTACGAACTGTTGATGCAGCAAGGCTTGATGCTGTTATTATTACTAATCCTAATACTGATCTGTATAACCCGAATGTTGTTCGCTCAAGTATTGGATGTTTATTCTCAAATCAGATTGCAATAGGCAGTACGCCTGAGGTTATTAGTTTTTTAAAAGAAAATAATATTACTATATATTCTGCTACATTACAGAATGCAGTTTCATATAATACTCAAGACTATACTAGTCCCACCGCATTGGTTGTAGGTTCTGAATCTCATGGCTTGTCTCCAGAGTGGATAGAATTAGATAGTAAAAACATTATGATTCCGATGAGAGGTAAGATTGACTCGATGAATGTTTCTGTTGCCGCTGCTGTTTTAATTTTTGAAGCTATAAGGCAGAGAGGCTTTTAGTTGTTATAATAAACTGATAATTTTTTCTGTTGCACCACTATTTTCTTTAATATAATTAAATGAAATTGATGTGTCAAAATTTTTAAAACTTTTGATAGCATAATCTAGTTCTGTATAATTCGAGACCGAAATTGCTCCTTTTTTATCTATTAAAGCTATTGCTTCATTATATTTTTGGTATTTGGGACCAAAGATAACTGGCAATCCGAATGCTACTGGTTCTAGGATATTATGTATGCCTTTGCCAAATCCCCCTCCTACATAAGCTATATTTGCATAGCGATATATATTGGAAAGAATCCCAATAGTATTAATTATTAGTATACTTTTTTTATTCATGTTGCTTTCATCTAAATCAGATAATAGTAATCCGTTTGTTTCTTTTTGCAGTTTAGATATATCATCTATTTCATGCGGAGCAATAATATAGTTGTTTTGAGGATTATTTTTAATATACTTAAGCAGAAGAGCCTCATCTTTAGACCAAGTACTTCCACAAATAATAGTTTTTTTGTTCTTGCAGAATCGTTCTATTAACGAGTTTTCTGTTGGATTTTTTTGGTTAGCAAGTACGTTATCAAATCTTGAGTCTCCAGTTATAGAATAGCTTTTGATGTCTAGATTATGAAGTAAATCAGCTGACTCCTTGTCTTGTAAACAGAAATGAGTTACATTCTTAAGTTGTTTTCCCCACCAATCATATTTAAAGAATAATTGTTGCTTTCTAAAAATAGTTGAGATGCTATAAAATGGAATATTTTTTTTTTTGAGTTCGTTCATGTAGTTAATCCAAAACTCATATTTTATGAATACTGCTTTTATAGGTTTTACGATGGTTATAAATCTTTTGGCATTTAATCTTGTGTCAGCAGGAAGATAAAAGACCCAATCTGCACAGGCTGTATTTTTTTTAACTTCAAAGCCTGATGGAGAAAAGAACGTAATAAGTATTTTATGGTTCTTGTATTTTAATTTATAGGCCTCAATAATTGGTTTTCCTTGTTCAAACTCTCCTAAGGAAGCACAATGAAACCAAACAATGTTCTTATTGTCCAGTAGGTCGTCTTTTATTTTATTGAAGATATCTTTTCTGCCCTCTAGCCATAATCTGGCCTTAGGGTTAAATAAAGCTGAAATGCGTATTGCAATTATATGCATCCAGATAGCAAGATTATAAATTATTATCATTTAGTAGTAATGAAATTCTTCTTGATTTTTCCTTTTTATTGGGATTATAATTTCAACTTTTATTCCTAATAAATTATCCCATTCTCTATTGTTTGAGTAATATTCATTATTAGCATAATTATACGCTCTATTATTTTTAGTATAAGCGGTTGTATAGTTCACCCCTGAACTTATTAGGAACCTTCCTTTTGGATGATAATATTTATAGTCAATAGAAAATTTTGTGCTAAGTCCATTAGAGAAACGATCATATCCTTTTTTCATATTCTCATTAAGCTGTGGAATATTTTGCTGTCTTGTGTCAATAAATATTTGGTGTTGTAGATACCCAAATCCTTGTGTAATATATATGCCATTTAAGCTGTTTTTTTTAAAATGAAATCCATAGCCCACAAGTATATGCGAGTCAAACCCCCTTTGCATTAGGCTTACATTTGCATACTCTCCGTTTGAGCCTATAATATAGCCATTAGAGGTGCTGATATTTTTAAATATAGTAGAGTCCTTAATATTCACACCAAATATATAGTTTGCTTCAACACCAAAGATTATATTATTATTTTTCTCAAAGAAGTAAGAGGTTCCAACAGAAGAGCTGTTTCCAAAAATCATTGAGAGTTTGCCTATTGGTATTTGGTAATTGTAATGAAAAGTGAAAGCGGATTGTTTTAATTCTTGAGCGTTTGCATTTAGATACATTGTTAAAAACGATGCAAGAGAAATTATTCTTATTAGTTGCGCTCCCATTGGAGTGCTAAAATACTATAAAGTGTAGTAATATAACAAAAACCATTGTTTTATAATTGCATATATTTGCTTCGCATTTATAAAAGATGATATTCATTATGAAGAAAACAATCTTAATAACGGGAGGGGCAGGATTTATTGGTTCACATGTTGTTCGATTATTTGTAAAAAGATATCCTAATTATCATATTATAAATTTGGATAAATTAACATATGCAGGTAATCTTGAAAATTTGAGAGATGTTGAGAACATTTCAAATTATACTTTTGAGAAAGGAGATATCGTCAATAAGGAATATATACGATCACTTTTCTTGAAATATAATTTTGATGGTGTTATTCATTTGGCTGCTGAGAGTCATGTAGATAGATCTATTACTAATCCTATGGATTTTATTATGACAAATGTTGTGGGAACAGTGAATATCTTAAATGCTGCCAAGGATGCATGGAAAGGCCATGAAGAAGACAAACTTTTTTACCATGTTTCAACAGATGAGGTATATGGAAGTTTAGGAGATGAAGGGCTTTTCTTAGAATCAACACCATATGACCCTCAGTCTCCTTACTCGTCATCTAAGGCAAGTTCTGATCATTTTGTAAGAGCTTATGGCAATACTTATGGAATCCCTTTTGTAATTTCAAATTGCTCTAATAATTATGGTCCAAATCAATTTCCTGAGAAGTTATTGCCACTGTTTATTAATAATATTAGAAATCAAAAAGAATTGCCGGTTTATGGCGATGGTAAATTTACAAGAGATTGGCTGTATGTGCTTGATCATGCAATTGCTATTGACAAGATTTACCATGAAGGAAAGTTAGCAGAGACATATAATATAGGAGGGTTCAATGAATGGACAAATATAGATTTGATAAAAATACTTTGTCAGCAAATGGATGTTGCTTTAGGTAGAACGCAAGGATCATCTGAAGGACTAATTACTTATGTGAAAGATAGACCAGGCCATGATAAACGTTATGCTATTGATGCAAATAAACTAAAAAATGATTTAGGATGGGAACCTTCTTTGCAATTTGAAGAAGGTCTTGCAAAAACTATTGCTTGGTATCTAGATAATGAAGAATGGATGGATAATATTACTTCTGGAGACTATCAGAATTATTACAAAGAACAATATAAATAAATGTTGAAATGGTTTAGTAGAAAGGAAAAGGAGGTTGAGTTATCTCCTTTAGATTTTTCTGTATTGAAAACAGATATTCATTCTCATCTTATTCCAGGAATTGATGATGGTTCTCCTAACATGAACGAGACAATAGAGCTTATAAAAGGGATGCAAAAGTTAGGATTTAGTAAAGTAATTACAACTCCTCACGTTATGAGTGATTTTTATAAGAATTCTTCTGTGGAAATTTTAAAAGGAGTTTCAAAAATTCGTGCCGAGCTCAAGATTCAGGATATTAACATGGAGATTGATGCAGCTGCTGAGTATTATATTGATTATGACTTTGAACAGAAGATAGGAAAGGAAGATTTTCTTACCTTTGGAGCAGGTTATTTGCTGGTTGAATTATCATTTCTAGCAGAGCCTAAAAATTTATTTGATATTATATTTAAGTTACGCCTAGAGGGATACAAGGTAGTCTTAGCACATCCTGAGAGATATAATTATTTTATCATGAAAGATTATGAAGAGTTAGTAAGTAGAGGCGTTCTGTTACAGGTTAATTGGCTGTCATTAATTGGATACTACTCTCCAGAGATAAAGAAGAAGACTGAGAATCTAATTTCTAGAAATATGGTAAGTTTTATAGGAACAGATTGTCATAATTCAAATCATATCGAGCTATATAAAAAATGCCAAACTAAAAAGGCTTGGCATGATTTACATAATAGTAATAAACTCCTTAATAGCGCATTATAGAATTGCACTTTGGACGCTTATCTTTCTGTCTACTTTTTTGAATAATCCTTGAAGTACTTTGCCAGGGCCAACTTCAGTTACAGATGTTAATCCGTCAGCGATCATTCTTTGCATGGTCTGCGTCCAAAGCACAGAGGATGTAAGTTGCTTTTTAAGATTTTCTTTGATATTATCAGGTTTTGTAATCGCATTTGCATTTACATTTTGATAAATTGGACATATTCCTTCTGTAAAGCTTGCTTTATCAATTGCTTTTTCCAATTCAGTGCGTGCCGACTCCATTAGCGGAGAATGAAATGCTCCTCCTACAGGAATTTTTAAAGCTCTTCTAGCTCCTTTTTCTATTAGTATTTTACAAGCAGTTTCAATCCCCTCATTACTTCCAGAAATAACTAGTTGTCCAGGACAGTTGTAATTTGCAGGAACAACTAATGCGTCAATCTCTGAACAGGTTTTCTCTACCACCGAATCTTCAAGGCCTAAAACAGCAGCCATTGTAGATGGGTTCTTTTCACATGCTTTTTGCATGGCATCAGCTCTCTTAGATACTATTTCTAGCCCATCGTTAAATGATAGGTATTTGGTTGATACAAGAGCAGAAAACTCTCCGAGTGAATGTCCAGCTACCATTGATGGAGCAAATGAATCTCCTAATATTTTTGCTAAAATTACTGAATGCAAGAATATGGCAGGTTGCGTAACTTTTGTTTGCTTTAGTGCCTCAATATCATCTCCAAACATAATATCTGTAATTGAAAAGCCCAAAATTTGATTTGCCTCATCAAACATTTTTTTTGCTATATCTGATTTGTCATAAAGATCTTTTCCCATTCCAGTAAACTGTGCTCCTTGCCCAGGAAATACATAAGCTTTCATATTAATATTTGTTAATTTATTATGAGATTAGGTAATTCTCTATTTTATTAGTTTCATAAATTCTGACCTTGTTTTTTCATCTGACATGAAAATTCCTGAGAATGCAGATGTTGTAGTTGAAGAGTGTTGTTTTTGTACTCCTCTCATTTGCATGCAAAGATGTTGCGCTTCAATTACAACAGCTACACCTTTTGGATTTAGTGTTTCTTGTAAGCAATCTTTAATCTCGTCTGTTAGTCGTTCTTGGACTTGTAATCTTCTTGAAAAAACGTCCACAGTTCTAGGTATTTTGCTAAGACCTACAATGTATCCATCTGGAATATAAGCTATGTGAGCTTTTCCAAAGAAAGGAAGCATGTGATGTTCGCAAAGTGAGTAGAGTTCAATGTCTTTTACAAGAACCATTTGGCTGTAATCTTCAGCAAACATCGCTGATCTTAGAATCTCTTGTGGATTCTGCTTGTATCCATTCGTTAGAAACTCCATCGATTTCGAAACTCTTTCGGGAGTTTTAATTAAGCCTTCTCTTTCAGGGTTTTCACCTATTTCACTTAGTACCTGCTTAATTTCTCTAGCTATATTCTTATTGTAATTATCGTTCATCTTTCTATAAATAGACTGCAAATATAGCATATATTTGCCATATGAATGTGTTAATTGTTACGGCTACTCACCTTGAAATTACATCTAAAAAAATAGAAAAAAAATCTATTTTAGTTACTGGATTGGGAATGGTTAATACTGCCATTAATCTTTGCAGAGAATTAATGGAAAATGATTATGATTTAGTTATAAATATGGGTATTGCAGGCTCTTTTTCTGAAGAATTAAAAAATGGTGATGTTGTTGAAGTTGTTGAAGATAGTTTTTCTGAGATAGGATTTGAAGACAGTATAGGTTTCTCACCATTTGTTGATTTAAATGTAAAAACAAGACACGTTAATAATCCTAAAACTAATTTAAGAAAAGTAACCGCAATCACTGTAAATACTGTACATGGTAATAAGGAATCTATCCAGCAAGTTACTAGAAGATTAAATCCTGATATAGAAAGCATGGAGGGTGCTGCTGTATTTCGGGTTTGTCAAGATTTTCAAATTCCTTGCATTCAAATTAGGTCAATCTCAAATAAAGTTGAGATACGGAATAAGGACAATTGGAATATGGATCTTGCAATTAAGAGGTTGAATATAGAAGTTGAAAAAGTAATAGATGATTTATGCGACTTAAATTAGGATTTTCTCCTTGCCCAAATGACACATTTATTTTTGATGCATTAGTGCATCATAAGATAGATACTGAAGGATTAGAATTTGAGGTCTCTTTGGCAGACGTTGAGCAGCTTAATAAATGGTCATTTGAAGGAAAATTAGATGTTACCAAGCTATCGTTTAATGCTTTCAGTAAATGTGTATCTGAATATGCCTTGTTAGATAGCGGATCTGCTTTAGGTAAGAAATGTGGCCCTCTATTAATTAAGCATCCCAATACAGATTTAAATTCTAGTAGTAAGATTGCAATACCAGGGGAATATACAACGGCTAATTTATTGCTAAGTTATTTTAGCCCTGAATTTTCACATAAGAAAGAGGTAGTCTTTTCTGATATTGAAGATCAAATCTTGTTAGGACATGTTGATGCGGGATTAATTATACATGAGAATAGATTTACTTATGAGCAGAAAGGATTAGAGAAAGTTCAAGATTTAGGAGAATATTGGGAGAAAGAAACAGGCTTGCCTATTCCGCTTGGAGGTATTGTTGTAAAAAGAACTATACCTTCTAAAATTCAACAAAAATTACAAAGGGTTTTACGTAGTTCTGTAGAATATGCTTTTAAAAACAGAGATTCTTCTTCCTATTTTATAAGGTCGCATGCTCAATCGATGGAAAAGCATGTTATAGATTCGCATATTAATCTTTATGTAAATGATTATTCTATTTCTTTAGGTACAGAGGGAAGAAAGGCAGTTAAGTTGCTACTTGATGGCTCATGTGCTAAGTACGTAGATTTTTTTGTTGCTTAGTTCTTAATTTTTGTAATTTCGCATAATGAATAGATTACTACTAATACTACTATTATTATCTCCGTTTCTCTTTTTAGGTCAATCCATATATAATCCTCAAGATTTGTACGATAATTCAGGAGGGCTCTTTGATGAAGATTCTCTTCGTGAAATTCATTTGGAGTTCTATGATTCTGATTATCATTCCATATTAGTAGATAGCTGGTTTTATGATCCATCTTATAGAATTCCCGCTAAGCTGACTTTAAACGGGATGATTTATGATAGTGTAGGGGTTCGATATAAAGGAAATTCTACTTTTTGTTTGCCAAACGATAATAGTAGTCCAAAGGTCCCGTATAACATTGATATTAATTATTTTATTGGAGAACAGAGGTTGTTGGGATATAAAAAAATTAAACTTGCAAATGCCTGGATGGATCCAACTTTTGTAAAGCAAATTGTTAGTAGCAATATCTATAGAAGATATCTTCCTACCGGAGAGTCAAATCTAGTTAAATTATATTCTCAAGGAAACTATGTTGGTTTGTATGTAAATGACGAATCAATCAATAAGCAATTCCTAGAAAAACATTTTGATGAGAAATCAGGGCCACTTTTTAAGTGTGACAATATTGATAGATTCTGTGACACTGCAAACGCACCTTCTGCGATGCCTCCTAATTTGTATTATATGGGTGATGATACTACTCTTTATTATAATAGTTATGACATGAAATCAGATGATGGATGGGAAGAGTTAGTGAATCTAATTAAAACTATTGCTCTTGATTTTGAAAATATAGATAGTGTACTAAATGTAGATAGAACATTGTGGGCATTTGCTGCTAATCAGGTAATAAGTAATTTAGATTGTTATAATACTTATTACGTGCATAATTATTATTTATATCAAACAAAAGATGGTTTATTTCAGATGATTCCTTGGGATTTAGATAATAGTTTTATAGGGGCGATACTAGGTAGTTTTTGGTGGTCCCCTCAGGCAGCATATGAGTATGACCCTTACTCTGTTGGGGAGGATCATGATAACAATGGATTTCTTGATATATGGGAAGAGAGACCGCTTGTGCAGAAATTATTAGCTAATCCTTTATACAGAGATATATATAATGCACACTTAAGAACTATAATTAACGAATCATTAGATACAGTAATGCTCAGGTCAAATATAAATCAGTTACAAAGTTTAGCCTCTTCAGCTGCAAATCAAGATTATAATAAAGTATTCTCAATGTCAGAATATTATGAAAATGTAGATAATGAAGTGTGGACATTCTGGGGTTTTGCTGGTATTATGAGCACGGTTGCTGAAAGAAAATCTTATTTGCTTTCACATCCTGAAATATCACAAATTCCTCCAGTTTTAAGCTCAGTAAATGTTGCTGATAGTTATGTTACAGTGAGCGTTTCAAATGCTAATACAGTAGAATTGTTAGCGACTATTAGTGATTATAACTCAAAGTTTCATTCTTTTTCAATGTATGATGACGGAACAAATGGAGATGTATTGGCAAATGATGGTATTTATACAGCGCCATTACCATTTTCATCATTTATGAATGAAACGGTTAAGTTTTATTTTAGAGCAAGAAATAATAATGCTTTAGCATTGCTTCCTGAAAGGGCAGAGTATGAGTTTTTTGAGTTTTCTTTATCAACCTCAGTTTTTAATTATAGTAATATCACAACAAGAAAATTAATACATGTTGTTGATTTGCTTGGAAAGAAGGTTGTCAATGCTAAGAAATTTATTAATCAGCCTCTTTTTTATATGTATGATGATGGCACAGTAGAGAAGAGAATTATTTTAGAATAACATACACGCATTTTATATATATTTGCATACTTATTAAATATAACATAACTATGAACCGATTAACTAAATTTTCTTATGCTAATTATTTATTTCTTTTTGGCTGTTTTATTCTTTTTAGCTCTTGCGATAAAAATGATAGTATTGATATATTAAGTAATGATGGGTTGCAGGCTCGCATGGCTTATACAGAAAAAGGATATACAGAAGTGGAGGTGACCCCTATGGTAAAGATAGATTGTTATTTTGAGAATTGGGATAAGACAATAATGACTCCTGTTTCAGGTCTCTTTGAATATTATGATTCAGAAAATAACTGGGTAGCTTCTATTGATTTTGGAAATGGCACTTGTGATGAGTGGGCTACTAAGATATGGGATGTTACTATATTTCCTGACTATCCTGATGGTAGTGAAGATTTTTCAGTATTTAGTTATAATAAAAAGAAGATAAAGTAGGCAATTTCACCTTTTTCTTTTAGCAACAGATTGTATCAATCTGTTGCTTTGTTAGTTTCCCATTGAGCCACGCACTACTGATTTCAGCATTATATTTCTTATAGAAATCAATTGCTGGACTATTCCATTCTAGTACTTGCCATGTCATCCCATTAAGATTTAATCTTTGACAGGTTCGAATTGTTTCTTCAAATAATTTTGCTCCGATGCCTTCTCTTCTATACTCTTCTTTTATTACAAAATCTTCAAGAAATAAAAACTTGCCTTTCCAGGTAGAATACCGAATCCAGTAAAATGATAAGCCAATAATCTCGTTATTATTTTCTGCAACTAGAAACCAATAGCAGGGGTGTTCTCCAAAACCATCTTTTTCTAAATCATTTAGTGTAATTGAAACTTCTTCAATAGCATTCTCATAATCTGCAAGTTCTTTGATTAATCTTAAAATATCAGGAAGGTCTTTTTTCTCTCCTTTTCTAATCGTAGTTTTCATAATAGCTAAGATATTAAATATATTTTCGTTACTTTTTTATAGGTGTCATCTATGTTCTTTTTTGATTATGGAAGTTAACCAATCCCTTTATAGGATGTCGTATTATCTTTCCAATCTTAAACATATTTCTCTCCGATGCTGCATAAATTTCTTTAGACAAGAAGAACGCTACAGATCCAACAAAATTAACCTCTAAAGATTTGTAATTAGGATATGATTTAATATTTAGATTAATAAAATTGTCTAATGCTTCTGTAATTATATTTTTAATTAATGGGTGATTTTTTTTCTCAACTATAAATGGAAAGTATTTAGCCAGAAAAACATTTGCTCTTGATTCTTTATAGATATTCTTATTAATAATATTTATATCTGTTTCAAATCCTTCTTTCAATACTTTCTGTAGTTGTTTTGGCATCTTGTTATTAAAATATAGGCTTAGCGTTTTTTTGCCAAAATAACTTCCAGAAGCTTCATCTCCTAAGATGAATCCTAATGAAGGAGCACTTTCGATAATTTCCCCCCCATCATAGAAACAAGAATTAGAACCTGTTCCTAGAATGCAGGTTATATTAGGATTCCCATTATATACAGCGTGACATGCAGCTTCAAGATCATGACTAATTTTTATTTTTGCATTTGTAAAAAATTGCATCAATGGAATCTTTATTGCATTTTTATTTTCTTTTGATGAACATCCTGCTCCATAAAAGAAAACATGATTAATTTTCTTTTTATAATTATCTAAATTAGATTCTTCTAGAGTATCTATTATGGAATTTTTGTCAATGAAATATGGGTTAAATCCAATAGTCAAGAACTCTTTTTTTATATTGCCTAGGAAGTCACATAATACCCAGTTACATTTAGTAGAGCCACTGTCAGCTATTAGAATCATTGTTGCTTTAGATTGTTTATTAGGTCGTCTAAATTATTAATATTACATCTAAATCCTAATGTTCGTAACCGTTTATTGTCTAATGTGATATCTGAATTAATGATTTGACTTCTTTTTCCTAAAAATAATTTAATTAGAAACATAGGAATTCTAATATTGATACAATAGAAAAATAATTTCTTCTTAAGTTTAATAAAAAATTCTTCTTGTGATAATGCTTGGTCAGCAATCATATTGTAAGGGCCTTTATAGTTATAAGAACTGATGCTTCTTTTAATAAATCTAGAGATGTCATGAGTATGCATCCAATATATTTTTCTTTTGCGGTTTCCAATAATTAGTCCAAGACCGTATTTCATTGACAGCAGAGTGTATTTTAAGAACCCTCCGTTTTGACTAAATATTAGTGAAAATCTCATCTGAACTACTCGTGATCCAATTTTTTGAAACTGATTTGCAGCGTCTTCCCAATCAGCTGCCATCTTGCCAATCCAATCATTTGCTTTTGGTGAGTCTTCATTAATCTCTTTTGTGTTTTGATTGTAGATTCCTATTGCTGATGCACAGATAAATGTTTTTGGTTCAAAATTATGTGCTTGACAGATTTTAAAAATTAGATTTGTAGATTTAACTCGGCTATCATACATAATCTTTTTATTTTTCTCATTCCACTTTTTAAGTATTGGATAGCCAGCAAGATGTACAATGTGGCTGCAATTTTCAAGAGCTTTTATATCAAGATATTCTTTACCGACATCCCAAAAGAAATAATCTGATTTAGAACTTGTTTTTTTGCTAGATGTTAAATGTCGTACAACATAGTGTTTTGATAGATAGTTACTTACAGATTTTGCTAGATTTCCGTTTGCCCCTGTAATTAATACAACATCCCTCTTTCTATTCATTTTAAAGTTTAATGTTGCGGGATTTAAATATTTCAAAGAGCCATATATTAGATAATAATAAAAGCATGGAATAGAAGAAATCTTCTATAGGGATTGTCCAGATTCGGATGCTAAGATTCTCATTATTATTATACCAAACAGGAGGAGTTTCTAAAGTGCTTCCAGTAAGCAGCCCATTGACAATTATAAAGAATGATGCGGTAATCAAGATATATGTAATATAGAATGATTGCATGAATTCTAATTTTTTGAAAAATGCGATTAACAGTAATATTCCAAGACTAATACCAGTAATAGAAGTGTAGAGTTTACTATATGATAGTATGCCTATGATTATTATTGTTGATCCTAGTATTAGACTTAAGTAGTGTGTAAGGTCATTCCATCTTGGAGATGCTAGCGAGAACTTATTAAACACTTCATATGTAAACACGCAGCAATACGGTATTATAATAAAAAAGAGTATCTCTTCTATAGGAAGATTAAGTAGGTAAACCCCTTCTAGATGTTCCTTGTTGAACCCCCAAATTCCGTAAGCAGTAAAAATCTCATCCCAGACAAGAAATGGAGTACTTGTTAAGATATTTGCTTTTATAAACTCTGGCCATCTTTTATAGAAATTTATTTTTTTGTGAAATGAAAAAACAAATGGAATGATTATTGAGAAGGAAAGAATCTGCAGATAGGTTGACATTATTCTCTAAAGTATTTAAATGGAACAATTAGCATTCCAAAATTTACTCCATTATGCTTCCCTCTATTTTTGTGATGCACTTTATGAGCTTTTCTTAT
>Ga0315315_10003513_pt1 | contig 14389 bp, 14 predicted proteins | sample M140m3416metaG_FD_203699 | JGI IMG/M metagenome (GOLD analysis project Ga0315315, IMG submission 203699) | Ammonia-oxidizing marine archaeal communities from Monterey Bay, California, United States - M1 40m 3416 | ecosystem: Environmental > Aquatic > Marine > Intertidal zone | place: USA...
CGAGAACTGCGACGCTTGGTTCGGCGACCTCCACGACGACTTCTCTTTCCCTTCCTAGACTTTACTGAACGACGGCGCGAACGACGGTGAGAACGACGACGCAAACGACCACCTCCTGTAACGGCATTGTTTGCACTATTTTGTTCTTCGCCATTTGATTGTCCTTGCTCGTATGCATTGTTTTGAGGAGTACTTCCATATGCCATACCAGCAGATTGCTGTTGTGGAGAATGATTACTCGTTGTTGATTCTGTAGCAGGTTGGCTACTAGAAGCGTCACTGTTGTCTGATGCTGCAGGCTGTAAAGCTGGCGACATATATAGTACGTTACGATAATTTATTATGAAAGGATATAAATATAAGCAGAACCTATATATATACCATGTCGAAAATGGATGATAATGCTCGACTCCAATTACAGAGAATGATCAGTGAAAACAATGTTGAAGACCAAACTGAACTCATTCGTTCTCTAAAACACAGTCACAAACTCGCTGCCGATATTCGCGCACTGCAACATGTAAAAGTCAGATTCGCAGGAAACCCCCAAGCCATTCATGAAAATGGTGTTCAAGAATGCCAATTCTTACACACTTATTATACAGACATCTATAATAAAGTGAAAAATGATGAAATCGACCTACACCTGCTAAACAGATTTCTTAATGTACTACGTGATATCGAAGATGGAAAGGTAGACCAACATGAAGGATCTTTTATCGTAGGCACTATCTTAAAAGAAATATATATTGATAGCGCATTGAAAAAAGCTAATAAACTAGATATCGAACATGAATCTGAATCTGAGACACGTATCACTGAACCTGTAAATAATATTTCGTGGGCGGAATATAGAAAAACACATTTTAAAAACTAACAACATCCATATGATAACTTATATTCGAAGATTCACTATCACTGGGTAATGATCAGAGTTCATTTTACCACAATACTCAGGATATCCTTGATATATACCTACATTCTCTACTCGGTCAAGAATGCCTGACGTAACTAATACATGATCTATCATTACAAACTCGTCAGCACTTGCCTCACAATTGTCATTCTTATCCCACCAGTTTGTTCCTCGATACTGATTGGGAACTCGATAGGCAACATTCGTTAAATAATTTCCCTTCACTATCGCAAGAACACTCGATGTAGGATAACTACCATTCTCATCTATAAGATCACCATCGTAATCATTAAAATCACCCATGACCACTACTTCGTAGCCATCTGCAATGTAGTGTTCTACCAATGCTGAAATAATAAACGCTTGGGCTTCACGTTTAGCACATCGAATCGGTTCCGTAGGATACGCAATAAGATGCACCGAAATTAACGCTACTTGAATACCATTCCAATCAAATAATGTTACAGAATGCTTACTTACACCAGTAGTACCACCCTGAGATGCATCGATTCCACATGTAGAACCATCTATAGGATACGCATGCGTTATATTGGTTCGAAACTGCGGTGCAACGGGACTGATTTTTGATAATAATCCTACATTCTGACCAGTAGATGTATCTGTTCCTGGAAGAAGATAACCTCCATAGTCAGACGATACCATCGATCCCAATGTGTTCACCTCGTTGATACCTTCAACTTCGCATAAATTAACAATATCGGGGTTAAACTTGTTGATAACTGACGCTACATACTCCATATGCTCCAGAGCCTCTGTCTTATTGTGCCACGTACAACCATCTCCAGGACAATCTGCATTCTTGTAATAATCTACAAACAACCATTCTACATTATATTGCATAAGACGCAATGTATTGGATTGCACTTGGGGCACAGGAAAAGACCCAACCAATAACATTACTGACAAAGAACCGATGAGACAAAGAGTATTGACAAACATTGCTATACTATAAGGATATATTGACTATTGTACCTTTTCAAACTTAATTCAATTTCCATATATACATACACATATATCCATATAGATTTATGTCCATACATATATATACTGAGATGAACATCATGCGTAATAAATACTATATAGTACGATACGGAGACTTCGCTACAAATGGAAATGCAAAGTTCTCTTATGGATTGTTTGCCACCATGTTATGCATCGATGATTATCGCGCAAAAAACTCTATAGACTGCGCTACGATTGCGATAGGATCGTCTATATTATGGACCATTGTAGAAGTATACTTACATACAAGCAAAACAAGAATTATAAAACCCATGTGGCTAGGATTCAAAAATACACCAAATATGCAAATCACTCTTCCACCTATTTTGGGAGCGACGCTACAAGGAATACAAGAAGGAGGGGTTATTACTGCACTTGGGTTATACTATGGAGATCGTATTTATAATCCTACCACCATTATACGATTACATATATTCATTACAATAGTTATATTGAATGTTTGCATACGCAATACACCAGATACCAATAAATTATCCAAAAGACAAATTAACACTACTGGATCTATGCTATTTATTGGTTCTGTCACGTTATTTGATATCATTATGTTATGGCGACATCCAGAACACGCATACAGACAACTAAATATGGTATTGGTTATGATATACATATGCGCATGGTGGACATTCATTGCATGGTTCAGAGGGTTTCGTTCAGTTGAAGTTCAAGTACAAAAACAACAAAACAACTGTGATATCGATAACGCTTACTATACAAAACCTATTACTATATTCGATACACTAATGATATTAGGATACGATGTCATTTTTGAAGTTGGTGCTGCGTACCTATTCTTCTACAACATATTTCTTATTTAGGAAAAATTGACATAAACTCAATACATAATCATAATATTAATTAATTACTATAATCATGAGCAAAATACATTGGAAGCAAAAACGTCCAAAAATACCTATTGAATTAATAAACATCACATGGGAATACAATGGTAGATACAAAAAAATATTCAAAAACTGCGTTCAAGAACTAACGCGTTATTTTAATCACTCACGGATGATAGACAGACTTCTTGGTGAAGTACATGTATATGGTGTTTATTTACAAGTACGTAATACAAACTCTTATAACAGATTTGACAATAAAAGACTAGTAGTATTTTCAAAATACATACTATCACGAATATCACATTATCATGGTGACCGTGTTCCTAATGATAACTTATGTCCATATAGATTGAAGAAAATATTTAATAAGAAACTACATAATGTATAATTAGGTGTCTCTATCATATATTATACTTTTTATCTACAATTATAATATAAATGAGCTATCCTCATTACACAACAATCCCAGGAACACCACGAAGACCTCGTGATACAAGAATGGTACCTCCTTCTACTATACGAGTAGATGATGACGGAGATGAACTTCCTAATCAAGAAGATAAAAACAGAAAGTTTGGCATGCGGGAGGTAAGAGATCATGCCTCAAAACTTGGTGAAAACCTACTTGGTCACTTTAACAGTGCTCTAGATACAGCTAAGGGTCATATTTCCGATGCCAAAGACATGGCTGTTGGATATACAACACCACAGAAACCTGCTGGGTATGCAGTACCAACACCAGGTAGACCTACCCACTATGGTGGTCGCCAAGAGAAAGAAGAGAAAAAGAAACAACCGGAACTATACACCACACCACCCAGCTCACCTCGTCAAATACCACCTCCTCGTGCTCCATTAAGAAGTACGCAAACAGCCGTAATCTCTGATTTCGGAAACCGTAGGAATCTGTTCCCACCTTCTACAAGACCATCCACACAAGGAGGAAAGAGACGCTATAAACACGGGAAAAAATCAAGAAAGACGAAGAAAACTTATAAAAAGAAACATCATACACACAGAAAAAGAAAGTCACATCACAAGAAGACTCACCGTAAAAGACGTTAAATATAAAGTTTTTATATTAACATATATAAGTCTAGCGTATCGACCATATGTCTATTAAAATCGTAGAACAAAATAACACTACGACAAGTTCTAACCAAAATACAAGACATCGACAGACTATCCATACTACAATAGATAATTCAAATAGACAAAGACGTCGTAGCACTTCTTATAGCCCACGAAGTAATACAGCACTTGCAAAACTTCTCTCTAGTTACATACGAGCACAATCTGGCTCGAGATAAACACTTATAGTTGGTTATGTAATATGCCACAAAACATATTACATATCCATTCATTCATGCAATAAAAATGAGTTATTTAATTGTTACAGTTAATTAATTTCTATCTATTTCTGTTCGATCTTCACCGCTACCTTTGCTGCCTCCTTGGCTGCCTTAGCCTCCTCCTTGGCTGCTTTTGCTGCTTCCTTCTCGGCTACCTTTGCTGCCTTAGCCTCGATAGAGGCCAGGCGCTTCGCGTCCTTTGCCTCCTCCTTGGCTGCAATCTTGGCTGCCTTAGCCTCGATAGAGGCCAGGCGCTTCGCGTCCTTTGCTGCTTCCTTCTCGGCGACCTTTGCTGCCTTAGCCTCGATAGAGGCCAGGCGCTTCGCGTCCTTTGCTGCATCCTTGGCTTCTTTTGCTGTAATCCTGGCATGAAGTTTTTCAATCTTGGCACAATCCCTACGCAAAGCCGCGCAAGTGCGACGCTCCTCCTTAGCTTGCGCTGCAGCAGCAACAGCGATTGCGCGACGTTCAGCCTTCGCCTGAGCGGCGGCTGCGCGACGCTCCTCCTTCGCCTGCGCCGCGGCTGCGATACGTTCAGCCTTCGCCTGTGCCACTGCGGCTGCGGCGGCTTCGCGACGTTCTACCTTGGCTTGCTCACGGGCTGCATTTCTAGCGGCTCTTTGTGCTGCTAAGGCGAGCCTCTCTTCTTCTTCTTGAATAATCCGTGCTGCAGCAATTGCTTCTTTATGAGCATCACGTTCAAGTTTTTGTTTAGCCCTTTTCTCAGCACGAATCTTCGCCTTTTCCGCTTTCTCATTAGCAACACGCTGACGTTTTGCTTTTACGGTATCGATAAAGATAATAATCGATGCTATTAAATTGTATCCAATGCGACGAAGCTCAACATCAAAGGGTGAATTAGTAGTGATATTCATAAGATGCTTGATCGCATTACGAACAGGTTGAAAACTTCGAAAACTTCGAGGAAACTCTGTAGCCTTCAAAAGCACCTTTATTACTGGATGAACATGTCGATGCACTACATTATGTCCATACGGATCGATGTATTTAACTGTAGATTGCTTTGGAAGCAACTCTGTTAGTCTTTTAGATATAGGGCGCCTCCAATAGCCTTCTCTTTCAGTTACTTTACTCACAAAACCTTTTGCAAAGATTTTCTCGATTTCCTTACAGTGGAAGAAGTCCTGAAGACCAGAATCTGGGTCTAGAATGTTGGGATGCTTTTGAAGTAAGTTATTCGCTCTCTCCTCATATGGGAAGTATTTATAGATTTCACGACCCATTTCAGGTGGGAGCATGCCAACCCACGTGGGTCTAAACAAGGTGCAACGCACTTCTGGGCATTCAATCTTAATAGGCGTCTGAAACAACTCTACGTCATTGGAATCAATATCCTCTTCAAACACGTGCATGTCTGTGAACAACATTGCCTGTTTCTTAGCATCACGTCTTTCTTTGGATGAGACAAAATTACGGAGCATGGTTATTAATTAGTTATTACTGTTAGGTAATTCTTTTATGGTTGCCAGTGGTACTTTCGGGGTATAACGATTCAATTCTTTTTGTGATAACAAACTAACCGAACTGACGCAAATGGCCAATATAGGGTATATGCGGACGAAAGGAACGAATTAATTTTGAAACCTTTCGCTTAGGAATCTTTTTGACAAAAGGTGCATCTTGTTTATATCTAGAAGTTATATGATCATACTTACCTGTATCATGATACGGATATGTTGTTTCATGTGTTGTTCTATATGACGGATTTGTTAGTAGTCGACTATCACGATGATACGGAGGAGTAAATACATATTTGTTATTTCTTTTAACAATTACCATTTACAATACAATACCATTATAAATTACATGATTCTACGTAATATATAATATTGTCTAATTACTCCATGCCATTGCGTATGCTGATTCCGTATTGGGATATAATGGTTCACTTAGGTCAGAATCACGAGTTTTTGTTGAATAACGTATCGGATTACTTTGATAAAAAAAACTAGGATCTGTATTATCATTAGCATTATACTTCTTACGATTTGATTGGTTTCGACCATCTACCTTACCCCCTATATTCTTATCTAAAAACATATGTTGTTCAATATCTAAAAAACGTTTCTCGAGATTAGCAAGTCGGTTTTCGTAAGAATTATCTAATTGCTCTTCTACACTACAAAATCCACATATATTACCCATCTTATAGTATACAATAGGATATTTCGGTGGTAGGGACGCATAATTTTCTCTCTATAGAGTACTTACCACATCTCAAAATGATTGATGTACCTCCAACCATCACCAATAATCAGAAAGCAATATTCTATTTTGGTATTCTTCTCTTAATTATCATAGCACTTTATCTCCTTAGAAACGTATTTCAACCATTAACCATTGCAAAAGATGTATACTCATCTACCATGGATTCTCTAAGTGCAACAGCATTTAACACCAACGTCGTACCAGACAATTATCATCGACCATAATCACTTTTGATTCTTATATGTAGAGAGAAAATATAATGTACTTTATATATATATGTACTACTTCGCATATGGTGCAAATCTAGATACAAATTATTTAGCAAAATATATTGGTAACAAAAATATACATATAATTGGCCCTGCGTATATAGACAATTATATACTAAGATATCGTAATGCTAACACTCTCAAAATTAGAACAGGTGTCGCAAACATAGAACCTAGGAAGGGTTCAAAAACATATGGCATGATATTCTATTTCAATAATCCATCCATAATGTCCAGTATTGATACTCGTGAAGGATATGTATCAGACAACAACCCGATGAATATATACAATAAACTCAGATTAGATTGTACACTACTTGACACGGGCAAAAAGATTAGTTGTTATGTATATGTAATGAATGATTTGTTAAAATTGGACGAACGAAAACCTAGAACGGAGTATCTCTCTTATTTGATAAATGGAAATAAGATACACGACTTACCACGAGCACATTTACAAAGAATATTATATATGGAAAAGTAGATACTATTGTCACAGTTTAGATATAAGTTCATTTCATACTATAGTACAATGTCGTATAAGAAAAAAGTTCCTTTCACTAGACCTTTTAATAGATACAAAAAAGCACCTGCAAAATCATCTAATGTATCAACTGTTATATCAACTGTTGTATCTGATTCCGATTCCGATTCCGATTCCGATACAACATCAAGAATACTTAATAAAAACGGATACAATTTAGTTATTGTAGAATCGCCAGCGAAATGCAGCAAGATAGAGTCTTTTCTAGGTAAAGACTACAAATGCATTGCATCGTTTGGACATTTTAGAGAAATCACATCTCCAGATAATATCCGTATCGATATCCATATCGATACAAATACAAAATCGTTAAACGTCAAATACACAAACATAAGAAATCCATCTGCGCGAAAAGCAATGAAAACAATGAAAACATATGCAGAAAAAGCATCTCAAGTAATTATTGCGACTGACGACGACAGAGAGGGAGAGGCCATTGGTTGGCATATATGTTCCCTCTTGAAATTAGATATTAATACCACTCCTAGAGCCATCTTTCATGAAATCACACATGATGCGGTGGTATCTGGTGTAGAAGGATCAAATAGAGTACGTATAAATATGGATTTAGTAAGAGCACAACAAGCACGTCAAGCGATCGATATGATCGTTGGATACGGTGTTACTCCAGCACTTTGGGCAAGCGGTATTTCTGGTTCAAGAAAAAACGGACCAGTCCTATCAGGAGGGCGTTGCCAAACCCCAGCGCTTCAACTCGTCATTGATGAGGATAAGATATCCAAAGATAGTATAGACGACTCGTTCAAATTTAAAGTACATGGATTATTCACACGTAAAAATATTCGATTCGATTTGACACAATCATTCGAGAACAAAGATGATTCGATTGACTTTCTTAGCGATTCAGTTACACATAAACATACTCTACTTCCATCTCCACCACTTAAGACGAGTATTCGATCACCACCAAAACCACTGACAACATCAAGATTACAACAAGCAGTCAGCAACGCTTTCTCTCTATCACCAAAACAAACAATGTCTTCATGCCAACGATTATATGAAGCAGGATTCATCACATACATGAGAACAGATGCATCTGCATACAGCGAAGAGTTCATTGATGCAGCGAAACGATACATAGAACAAACATTCAATGATACGAAGTTTATTTCACCCAATGTAGATACATTCATATCAGCAGGTAGTGGCGCACATGAGAGCATAAGACCCACAAATGCAACGCTAAAAAAACTACCAGAAACAGTTACTGAACTACATGATCGAAAAATATACGATTTAATCTGGGAAACCTCTATTAGTAGCCTCATGTCTCCTGCAGAATATAGCAGACTCGTTGTACGTATAAACTCACCCAGTGAGGATTACCACTACGAAACGATTACTGAAATTCCGATATTCTTAGGATGGGAGGTAGTACATCCACGATCACCAGAAGTTGTTAATAAAGAACTCCGCGATTATACATATTTGAAAACATTGATTGACACGACAAACCCTGATACTATCCCTTTTTCATTCATACGTGCCATTGCAACACCATCTACTCCCAAACCAAGACCGACCGAAGCCAGACTCGTAAGACTTCTAGAAGAACGCGGTATTGGTCGACCATCCACGTTTTCTAGTTTGGTAGAAAAAATACAAGACAGAGGGTATGTAAAACGTGGAAACGTAACAGGAACACCTGTTGATTGTGAAACATACGAAATCACTGACGACTCAGAAGATGTCACAGTAGAAGTCAATGAACGAATGATAGGAGCCGAAAAAAATAAATTACTTGTAAATCCTGTTGGAACCGCTGTAGCAGAATACTTACAAACACATTTCACAGGATTATTTAATTATGATTATACCAGCAGCATGGAAGAACGATTGGAGGCCATCGCGGCCGGACGGGAGAACGCGGCCGCGCTCTGCGCAGAGGTACGCGCGGCCGTCGATGCCGCCGTTGCGGCCGCGCCTACCTCTGAACCGCCTGCGCCACCGCCTGAACAAGAACCTGACTCGGAATCTGGATGGGAGTATGAAGACCTCCCTCTGAAAGTCAAAAAAGGTAGATATGGACTTTTTGCAAGGTGGGGTGATGTCACCTTCAAACTTCCATTTGGAAATCGTCCGATGAATAACATCCGCTACGATGATGTAGTAGAGGTATTGAAGCGACGACGAAACTTAAAGTAAATATAACTTTAAGCAAACCGATGATAATAATATATATATATAACCTAGTATTGAAATGGGAGGTTCTGATGATGATGAAATCTGTGTTGTTAATGGGCAAGAATGGACACAAGAAATCGACATCATTCTATGTCGTATAGGCGATTGTTCTAAATGTATGGCTAAACTATGTACATATGTAAGCGAATATCATCAGACACAGAGAGCATACTTACTAATTCCAGCAGCCGTTTTTTCGTGGGGATTGACTATTTTTGGAATGTTTGCAACATATTATGGTCAAGAAAAACTACCTGACGCTACAGTTATTTTGGTGAATAGCTTAATCAACTTCGTTATCGCCACATTCACTACGGTTGCCGAAAAAAGCCAAGCTGGCACGAAAGTTGAACTGTTTCAACAACTTGCACGGGATTTTTATAATCTTTCAGGAACAATTACAATGGAACTGAGTAAGCAGCCGTGTAATAGAATACCGGTATCAACATTTTTAACGAATACGAACACAAGGTATAAGGATTTAGAAAACAGTGTTCCACCACTTTCACAGGCATTAATTACTGATTTTATAAAATCTGTTCGAACAGAAGAATATTGGCGCCAAATGCATAAACCTAATATAATGGCTGAGTTATCTCCTACAAAAGAATGCAGGTTTATATGGCATGATGACAGGGAAGAGATCGAAGCCTTTAACCCCGACCCCTTTATCAGAAAGGATACAGAAGAGCGTGATAAGAAACTGATTCTTAAAATGCGAGAAGAAATAGGTATGCAAGAAGAAATGGACTTGCAAGAATTGCAAGGAGAAGGAGATATAAGTAGGGTATAATATGTATTTATGATATGATTTGATTTTTTCATATTTAATTCTAATCATATAATAATGGCGACAAGTAAAATACTTAGTATGCTTCAAAAAGGTGGAGCAAAATTAATAATATTTGTTTTCGTTTTACTGATTATCATACAACATATTTATACAAAATATAATAAACATACGTTAAAAAATACGCCTACAAAAGTAACAAAGGAACTTGCGTTTAATACAAAAAATCAGGATAGATTACAATCAATATTTAGTGAAAGAATTGATAATGCGATAAATTTATTAAAAGAGAAAGGTATGACTACTGAGAAATGGTCTAAAATTCAACGAAAAGACATAATGTTTAAGGTTGATGATATGAGTTATTACATGTTTATCTATGTCAAAGTTCAGATTGCTGTCAATAAGCAAACTTTTATATGTGTTTCACATGTTGCGGAAGAATATGAAGGGTTAGAATGGGCTGATATCGTAAAAAGCACAGAAACAAGTATGATGTTTAACAAATACACAGTGGATCATAATTTGATTGCAAATATGTATAATGATCCTCGACAAAAAGATACTTCACATCCGTATATAAAGTATTATTGGGTGGATCCTCTAACAGGTAATACTGTAGAGAAACAATCAACGTTCGGAAAATGGGTATCTAGTGATGGTTCAGAAGGAATAATGGGAATTGGATATACAGTTAAGAATATTGGAGAATCATCAACAAGAGTTCATAATGAACATATACATGTAGGTAAGGTGATTTTTACTTATCTTGTAATAATTTTGATTACAATGATAATATATTTATCAGGAAGCAACTCAGATGTCTATAAGGTTCCTAAGGCATTATTATTTATGATATCTATGACCACGTATGTAATATTATTTACGAATGTACAAGAAAATCCGAACTCTTATGAGGCCGAAGTACAAAAACTGGACGGGATATTACGTTCGTTAATGTCGGTTGCTTTTATGAGTTCTGTATCTATTTATATTAACACAAAATTAAAAAAAGTGGATCGAAGCTTATATATTGAAAACTCTTGTCTTTTTGCTGCTACAATTCTCATGTTATTAATATCTTCGTTATCTTCAACAAATTATAAAACAATATCTGAATTAATACAAGTACGTGTGTCAAAACAGTTCTTTTTCAACTTCGCAATTTTATTAAATGTGTATATAGTGATAAACTTTGTCATACATTTATCTTCAAAGATGAAAACTATGCTCAAGGTCAAATAATTATATCATACTATATATATGAAACTTCTCCTTCACTTGATTATACTTTGTATATACATTGTTTGTATCTACTTCTTTTTCCTTCACAAAAAGATTTGGAAAACAAAGGGTAAGGTTAGTTATCAAAAGTTATTATTGATTGTAATTATAGTGAGTATACCAATTATATTATGTGTAATTATGCTAACGAGATATAAATTACCAAAACATTTTCAAATAAAGACATTGGCTACAAGTGGAACAAAAGTAAAAGGTATTAATTGGCACTATAGCCCAGACGGTGGTAATGTTTTCGAGTCTGGTGATAACACAATATATGTATCCAATTCAGAAGTTCTCCATAGTGGTGGATGTAATGCAATTGTTATAGATAATAATGGTGAGGTAATTGATGCTTATAATGTTCTTAACAATACTTCTCTTAATTGTGCTGGAGGTAAATATGGTGATATTTGGTGGTCTTGTGAAGAAATAGAGGGAGGTTATATTTGGCAAACTTATCCTAAAGATAAATCAAAAAAAAGTATTAGATTAGACAACATAGGAACAGGAGTATATGAAGCTGTTACCTATCACAAAGATACCAAAACATTATACATTACAGAAGATAAACCTGATGGAAACTTATTTAAATATACTCCATTTGATCCAAATGTCCCTACTAAACAAGGGGTGAAATACTATGCAAAAAAAAATGGAAATACAATTACATGGGAACAAATGGATAACGTTAATAAAACTATTATTGGACAATTCAATGGTCCTGAAGGTATAGACCAATATGAAGATAAAATATATTTTGCTACTAAAGGTGATAATCATGTTTGGGAATATGATACAAATGAACACATTTCAAAGGAAGGTAATTTAAAAATAATATATGATGGCTCTGGAAATGCGAAAGGGTTAGATAACGTTTTTGTTGATACTGATGGAAATATTTGGATATCAGAGGATGGTGATGATATGGAATTAAATATAATGATAAAAAATAAAACAAACTCATCATATCAGCAGCCTATTCCATTTCTAAGATTAAGATATCAATATTTTTCAGAACTCACAGGACCAGCCTTAGATCACGATATGATGAATCTATATTTTAGTTCACAAAGAGGTTACCTTGGTAGTGTGTACTTTGGTCATGGTATAACTTACAGAGTCCATGGTAATTTTAAAGATTGGATTGAAGAAAATAGAGCAACAACATAGAAGAAACGAACTTACACCATTGAAGAACTCTTCTTGCAAGGTCAAATGAACAGGGTATGAGAAACCATCAAAAGTATAGTAAAAATAAAGGACACATGACCTTTATTTTTAACTAATGATTATATCAGGTCGCTGTCGAACATGAGGAACATTGCACATCTCTCTATCATAGTTACATTCACTGCGTTACCCACTTGTTTATATACATCCTTTTCTACAAACCGAAACGACTCGGGAAAAGATTGGAGTCGGAGTAACTCGCGAGGTGACAGTTTTCTATGTTCGGGACCATACACGGGTGTCATATTCATTGCCACTAAGGTTGGAACGTAATCGGGACGCTTCACACGAATCCCCGAACCTCGTGCGCTCCATAGCACCGTCGCCATTGAATCATCTTCTTGCAAATCGCCCGCTTGCCACTCAAATCTTCTTACAGCACCCGCCCAGTGAGTGTTTTGTCTTGATTTTTCCAACCATGGTTTAAGTTCTTCCTCAAACGTCTGATAAAACAAACGATTCTTATTAATCCATACAGGGTATTTCATGTATTTCTCGTCATTCACGTCTAACTCACAATCCCACCAGTCTGTCCAAATAGGAATTTTGGGAATAATTATATCGAGTGACTTCACTATGGTAATAAACTCGTCCCACACCGTCTCGACCGCCTTCAACTTTCCAGTAATAGCATACGCCGCGTTGCTTTCTGCGTCTTCTGAACGAATGATATCGCGTATATGACGGGTCAAGGTGGTCTTTGGGTTATTAGGAATTTCAGGGAGATCCCGTAGAGGTCCAAGGTCTTTTCGTTTGCACATGATGATCACACGCTCCCTATTCTGAGGGATGTTGAAATGTAATACGTTGAGGATCGTGGGCGTTTCGTAGGTATAGTATCCAAGATCGTCGATGTGTGCGCGTATCACGTTCCACGTATTTCCGTTGTCGTGGCTTGCGAGGTTGCGCACGTTCTCGAGAAGGAGATATTCGGGCATGTGATGCTTTACAATCTTGCAGACATTGAAGAACAGGTTGCCTCGGTCGTCGTCAAATCCGCGCTGGAAACCAGATTTAGAGAAGGGTTGACAAGGTGTCCCTGCTGTCACGACATTGCATGCGGGTATGTCCTCGACAGGTATTTTAGTGATGTCGCCTGCGACAGGCATATTATAGTTATCAGCGTATACGGTTCGACACTTCTCATCAATATCGCTGGCGAACACGCACTCGCCACCAAGTTTTGTGAGCGCTTGATGGAAACCGCCTATGCCACAGAACAAATCAATAAAGGTGAATACGGGAGGATTATTCATGGTGTATGCTATTGATACAGTATATGAGATGTATCTAATTATAAATAGAATATTTTGAGGATACAAAAAACGCCGAAAAATGCCGAAAAATGCCGAAAAATGCCGAAAAATGCCGAAAAATATTATTATATTATAGATGATGATAAATGCAGTATGTCTAATATAATTATTATACATAATTGACTGCAAAGTTATAAATAGGATATTTGAGGATATTTGAGGATATTTTGAGGATATTTGAGGATCCAAAAAACGCCAAAAAACGCCATTAAAATATATATGTACAACACATAGTGATAAATGCAGCAAATATATTAACATTCATTTTTATATTTGGCAGCATAAATATAATTAGGATATTTGAGGATCAAAAAACCCCAAAAAACCCCAAAAAACCCCAAAAAACGCCATTGGAATATAGT
>Ga0315315_10003517_pt1 | contig 14384 bp, 6 predicted proteins | sample M140m3416metaG_FD_203699 | JGI IMG/M metagenome (GOLD analysis project Ga0315315, IMG submission 203699) | Ammonia-oxidizing marine archaeal communities from Monterey Bay, California, United States - M1 40m 3416 | ecosystem: Environmental > Aquatic > Marine > Intertidal zone | place: USA...
AACCAACGATTGAGGCAGTTAATACTGCCGGATCTATTAATGTTACATCAGCAGTTGCAATACATCCGTTTGCATCTGTTACCGTTACTGTTGCTGTTCCTGCACACATTGCAGTCTCACTAGCTGTGTTCCCTCCACTTGTCCATGCATAAGTATAAACAGTAGTTCCTCCTGCTACTGTTACATCTGCTGTTCCATCACATACACCATTACACAATGGATCTGTTGATCCTGTAATCGCTGCAGTTAATACTGCTGGCTCTGTAATATCTGCTGTTACTGAAATAACACATCCATTTGCATCGGTAATATCTACTGAGTTAGTTCCTACACAAAGTGCAGTTGCTACATCTGTTGTTTCTCCATTATTCCATAAGTAAGTAAATGGTCCTGTTCCTCCAACAACTGTTACGGTTGCTCCTCCATCACAAACTCCATAACAAGATACATTATTATCAACTACGGTTGTTGCTGTTCCAGCTGCGCCATCTGTAATTGTTGATGGTGTGGTTTCTGTACATCCGTTATCATCCGTTACTGTTACATTGTATGTTCCAGCTGTAAGTCCAGTTACTGATGCTGTAGTAGATGCTGATGCATCATCCCATAAATAAGTGTAATCTACTGCTACTGTTCCACCAACGGCTGCTACAGATACTTCTCCGTTGGCTTGTCCACAAGTAGAAGCCACAAATGCTGGAGTTAAAACAATCGCTGTTGGCTCTGTAAGTGTTACTGCATCTGTTGCAGTACATCCATTTGCATCCGTTACTGTTACATTGTAAGTTCCTGCTACCAATCCTGCTAAATCTTCTGATGTAGTTACTGCTGGATCATCCCATAAGTAAGTTAAAGCGCCAGTTCCTCCTGTTGTTGTTAAGTCTGCTGAACCATCTGATCCTGCATTACATAGTGGATCTGTTCCTACTACTGCTGCTGTTAATAAAGCAGGATCTACTAAAGTAACATCTACAGTTGCAATACAACCGTTGCCATCTGTTACCGTTACCGTTTCTGTTCCTGCACACATTGCAGTCTCACTAGCTGTGTTTCCACCACTTGTCCATGAATACGTATAAACAGGTGTTCCTCCTGCTGCTGTTACGTCTGCTGTTCCATCACAAACACCATTGCACAATGGGTCAGTTGATCCAGTGATTGCAGCAGTTAACACTGCTGGCTCTGTAATATCTGCTGTTACTGAAATAACACATCCATTTGCATCAGTAATATCTACTGAGTTAGTTCCTACACAAAGTGCAGTTGCTACATCTGTAGTTTCTCCATTATTCCATAAGTAAGTAAATGGTCCTGTTCCGCCTACAACAGTTACTGTTGCTCCTCCATCACATAGCCCAAAACAAGATACATTGTTGTCAATTGCTGTAGTTGCTGTTCCAGTTGCTTCGTCTGTTATAGTTGAAGCTACAGTTTCAGTACAGCCTTGTGCATCGGTTACAATTACATTATAGGTTCCAGCTAAAAGCCCAGTTACTGCTGCTGTAGTTGATGCTGATGCATCATCCCATAAATAAGTGTAACCTGCTGTTCCTCCTGCTACAGCTACTGAAACTTCTCCGTTAGCTTGTCCACAAGTACTTGCTACAAATGCTGGAGTTAATACAATTGCTGTTGGTTCTGTTAGTGTTACTGCATCCGTTGCAGTACATCCATTTGCATCTGTTACCGTTATATTAAATGTACCATCACATAAACCAGTTACATCTTCTGAGGTACTTGCCGACGGGTCATCCCATAAGTAAGTTGTAACACCAGTTCCACCTGTTGTTGTTAAATCAGCCGAACCGTCACATACACCATTACACAATGGATCTGTTCCTACGATTGCTGCAGTTAATAAGGCTGGGTCTGTAAGTGTTACGGACGCTACAATAAAACATCCATTAGCATCCGTTACCGTTACGTTGTTAACACCTGCACACATTCCTGTTTCATTAGCAGTTGTTCCACCACTTGTCCATGCGTAAGTATAAATTGGTGTTCCGCCAGCTACACTTACATCTGCTGTTCCATCACATACCGTTGCACATAAAGGGTCTGTGGACCCAGTGATAGCTGCAGTTAATTCCGTTGGTTCTGTAATTGTAATGTTTACAACATCATTACATCCACCAGCATCAGTAATTGTTACAGTGTAGCCACCTGCAGATAAACCACTTCCAGTTGCGGTTCCTTGCCCAGAACCTGGAGCAGGAGCCCATACATATGTGTATCCAGGTGTACCTCCTGATTGTGTTACTTCTGCCACACCAGTATCATCACCAAAGCAAAGTACATCAACGTGAGAACCAACTACTTCAGATCCTACAGGAGCAGCTGTGTTTGGAACATTAACATTTTCGACTAAGATACATCCATTGGCATCTGTAATTGTAGCGGTATAAGCTCCACCAGCTAAACCAGTAACGCTTGCTGTTCCTTGACCTGTTCCAGGAGCAGGGGCCCATAAATAAGTATAGCCAGGTAACCCTCCAGCTGGAGTTACATCTGCAGTACCATCACTCACACCACAAGCTGCTGGAGTAGATGTGTTAGTTGCGGTTAATGCAGTTGGTTCAGCGATTGCAACACTTCCTGTTGCAGTACATCCATTAGCATCCGTTACCGTTACACCTGCTGTTCCAGCACATAAAGAGCCAGTTGTTGTTGCAGTCGTTTCTAAATTTCCTCCAGCATCCCATTGGTAAGTATATGGTCCTGTGCCTCCAGCCTCAGTAGCTGTTGCATCACCATCACATACTGCATTACAAGAAGCGTCGTTTCCAGTTACCGCTACTGTTAATAATACAGGTTCTGTTACTGTATAAGAATCTGCTGCGGTGCAACCATTAGCATCAGTAACTGTTACTGTATATGAACCTGCACATAAAGCCGTTCCAGCAGACCCAGCTATTGCAGTAGGTCCTGTCCAGCTATAAGAATAAGCTGTTGTTCCACCAGAAACAACCGTTGCAGTTGTTCCATCACAAACTCCATTACATGAAGCGTTTGTTCCAGATGCTGTTACCGTTAATAATGTTGGTTCCGCTATAGTTGCAGTTGCAGTTGCAGTACATCCATTAGCATCAGTTACTGTTACTTCGTAAGTACCAGCACAGATTGTTGTTTGGTTTTGACCGGCTCCAACGCCACCATCCCAAGAATAGGTATATGGTCCAGTTCCTCCTGCTTCAGTTGACGAAAGTGTTCCGTCACAAACTCCATTACAAGAAGCATCAGTTGCGCTTGCAGTAATAGTTAATACGGTTGGCTCTACTACCGTAGCAATTGCTGTCGCAGTACATCCATTAGCATCAGTTGCTGTTACCGTGTAAGTTCCAGCACATACAGTTCCTAATTGATCTTGACCAGCTCCTAAGCCGCCATCCCATGAATAAGTTATTGGTGCAGTTCCACCAGCTCCTGTTGAAGTAACATCACCATCACAAACACCAAAACATGATGCGTCTGCAGCTGCTGTTGTTACTGTTAATACTGTTGGTTCAGCTATTACTACAGATCCGGTTTCAGTACATCCGTTAGCATCTGTTACGGTTACACCTGCTGTTCCAGCACATAATGTACTAGTTGTTGCAGCTGCAGTTCCGAGTCCACCACCAGCATCCCACTGGTAAGTAATAACTCCTGTTCCTCCAGCACCAACTGCTGCAGCGTCACCATCACAAACACCAAAACATGATGCATCGTTTCCAGTAACAGTAACAGTTAATAAAGTAGGTTCTGTTACGGTATAAGAATCTGTTGCTGTACATCCTTCAGCATCTGTTACTGTTACTGTATAAGTTCCTGCACATAACGCTGACGCTGTTGCATTAGTTCCAGCTCCACCATCCCAAGAATACGTATAAGGTGCGGTTCCACCAGCTGGTGCAGCTGCTGAAGTTCCATCACAAACTCCATTACAAGATGCATTTGTTCCACTTGCGGTTACTGTTAATAAAGTAGGTTCTGCTACCGTTGCACTTGCTGTTGCAGCACATCCGTTTGCATCTGTTGCTGTTACTGTGTAAGTTCCAGCACATACAGTTCCTAATTGATCTTGACCAGCTCCTAAGCCGCCATCCCATGAATAAGTTATTGGTGCAGTTCCACCAGCTCCTACTGAAGTAACATCACCGTCGCATACTCCATTACATGATGCATCTACTGCTGCTGCTGTTACGGTTAATACGGTCGGTTCTGCTACAGTTGCAGTTTCAGTTTCAGTACATCCATTAGCATCAGTTGCTGTTACTGTGTAAGTTCCAGCACAAACAGTTCCTGTATGGTTTTGACCAGCTCCTAAGCCGCCATCCCATGAATAAGTTATTGGTGCAGTTCCACCAGCTCCTGCTGAAGTAACATCACCATCACATACACCAAAACATGATGCATCTGCAGCTGTTGTTGTTACTGTTAATACGGTTGGTTCTGCAATTACTACAGATCCTGTTTCAGTACACCCGTTAGCATCAGTTACTGTTACACCTGCTGTACCAGCACATAATGTACTAGTTGTTGCAGCTGCAGTTCCTAATCCTCCACCAGCATCCCACTGATAAGTTATTACTCCTGTTCCTCCAGCACCAACTGCTGTAGCGTCTCCGTCACAAACACCAAAACATGATGCATCGTTTCCAGTTACTGTTACAGTTAATAAAGTAGGTTCTGTTACGGCATAAGAATCCGTTGCTGTACATCCTTCTGCATCTGTTACTGTTATGGTATAAGTTCCTGCACATAACGCTGACGCTGTTGCATTAGTTCCAGCTCCACCATCCCAAGAATACGTATAAGGTGCGGTTCCACCAGCTGGTGCAGCAGCTGTTGTTCCATCACAAACTCCATTACAAGATGCATTTGTTCCACTAGCTGTTACAGTTAATAAAGTAGGTTCTGCTACTGTTGCACTTGCTGTTGCTGTACATCCATTTGCATCTGTTACTGTTATAGTATAAGAACCATCACAAACACTAGTTGGATTAGCTCCAGACAAACCTCCTGTCCATCCGTAATTGTATACTGGTGTTCCGCCAGCAACTGTTGTAGAAACAGTCCCATCACAAACTCCATTACAACTTGCATCTGTAGCAGTTGCACTAACTGTAAGTTGCGCAGGTACCGTTATCGTTTCTGTAGAAGTTGCTGTACATCCATTAGCATCTGTTGCAGTTACAGTATATGTTCCTGCACAAACGTTTGTTTGACTTTGACTTCCTGAAGACGGTCCACCATCCCAAGAATATGTATATCCAGCAGTACCGCCAGTTGCATTATTCCCAGTTAATGTACCATTACAAACTCCAAAACACAATGCATCGGTTGATGATGAGCTCATAGTAACTTGAGTAGGAACCGCTATCGTTGCAACATCTGTTGCAATACATCCATTCCCATCTGTAAATGTTACTGTGTAAGATCCTGCTCCAACGGCATGTGCTCCAGCTGTATTTTGACCTGAACTCCAAGAATAAGATCCAGGAGAGGGTGAAGATGCTATTATGGACCCATTATCTCCAAAACACAATGCATCTGTACCCGTTGCTGTGACAACTGGGGTTGGGTTGATAGTGATGGTTTGTGTTATAGATTGAGTACAGCCACCGTTTGTAACAGATAGCGTAACATCGTAAGATCCTGCAGCAGCCCAAGTCACACCAGTAGGATTTTGACTAGTGCTGGTTCCAGGTGTACCACTGACGAAAGTCCAGCTATATGAAGTTGGGCCCGAAGTACCTGTCGTGGTGTTTGAAAAGTCTAAATCATTAGTTGCTAAGCAAAAATCTCCAGCAACTGTAAAGTTAGGATTAAATAGTGGAAGCACAGTTACTGTTGCAGTAACAGGTGCGCTCTCACAACCATTCGCATCATAACCGATTACAGTATAAGTTGTTGTTGTTCCTGGGGTTGCAGTAACACTAGATCCTGTTGTAGCACTTAGGCCCGTTGCTGGTGACCAAGAGTAGGTGACTGCTCCTGAGGCAGTTAATGTTCCGCCTATACCAGGACAAATGTCAATATCCGAAGTTGTAATTACCGGTGGTGGATTGTCAGCAATTGTAACATCAGTGTCAACAGTACATCCTGTTCCGTCTTGAGCGGTTACAGTATAAGTACCAGCACAAACACCTGTTTGGTTTTGACCAGCGCCTAATGTTGTCCAAGTATAAGAAACACCTCCTGTCCCACCAGTAACTGATGCCGTGGTAGTACCATTACAAGGGGTTTGACAATCACTGTCAACTCCACTAGCTGTTATTGTCATTCCAGGAGGAGTGCCAACAATAATATCGATAACAGTTTCACAGTTGTTGGCATCTTGAACAGTAACGGTATAGGTTCCTGCACAAAGTCCAGTTTGAGTACTAGGACCGTTTAAATTATTTTGAGTTGCGATAGTTGTTCCACTACCATCTACCCATGTATAATCCCAAGGTCCTGTTCCATCATTTAAAACTCCATTTCCATCAGCAGTAGCTGACCCGTCACAAAATCCGAAGCAACTTACTGGTACAGAAGAAGTGTCTGGTAAAGGACAACAGGTAATAATTGAAGCAAAGGCATAATCAAAATCAGCCTCACAAGCAAGGTTCGTCCAACTTCCAGTTTCTCCATCAGCATAGTTAGTAATGTTTATACCCAAATCGCCACCTTGAATACAATCTAAAGTATTTATAGACCAGCAAAAATCCCAGCCAGAAACAGTATTGTTTCCATTGGGAGATCCAGCACCACAATCATCACCATAATTATTTGTCGGGTCGCCATCAGGAGCACCAGTAATTTGATCTCCATCAAAGAAAAATCCATCAACATTACCATTACTAGGCGTTGGAATATTTGTAAACCATCCCCATTCTCCAGCACCAGTACCTTCACAAGTCCCTGGAGGAGTTACCACAAGAGTTGACATATCCCATCCAGCTCCAAAAGTCGGTACAATACCATGTAGCCAGTTTGTGTTTTCTTGTGAAAAATCAGTAATCGAATAACAAAAATCAACCGTCTGTCCAGCCTGATAAGTTCCATTTATAGGTGCGGGACTAACTGTTAAATTATTATCTAGTATACAAGCACTACATGAAACATCATTTGATAAAGTCACCGTAAAATCTCCAAAATCAGTATCATTAGCTCCAGAAATTTGTAAGTAAATTGTCTGGCCAGGTGTGATATTTTCGAATATGGTGGATAAACTTCCACTATTATCAACAGCACACCCCAAAGGAGTTAAATTACCACAACTACCTCCATTGTCATCCGTATAGATACCGACACTGATGTCATTCATTGTACTGGTAATATCTAGATTCAATGAGTTACCTGATACATCGAAAGTATACCATACATCAGCAGCAGGGCTTGCCATGTCTGCATTACCACCACCACAATTAATCATTGCAGAATAAGGGTTTTCTGCAGTGGCTCCAACGGTAGAACCAGAAACAGTTGTGGGTGTTATTGTTGCTCCGTCACAAGCACATGGAGCATCTAGAGACCCCAAAGGTGTAGCATTGGAACAGTCATCTCCAGCTGCTACGGTTCCTAAGTTATTGGCAGACCCTGAGATAACACAAGGTGTAGAACCGCCACCACCACCACCACCACCTGGCATAGCGAAGATTGAATTGCTAAATGACAATAAGAGAGCAATCAGTGATGTTTTTAACAGTGTATTAAAATTATTCATATTAAAATTGGTTTTGTAGTAGTGTGTGTAGTAGTTTGAAGTCAATTATTAATGTTTTCCTTTGTACGTATGTTGTTCAATGATAAATCCATTGTCACTTAAAACAAAGAGAGGTTGATATGTTCCTGTTGGTGATTGTTTCATTACTTTCGAATGGTCAATTTCAAATCCTTTTTCTGTCATTTCATTAGCAGAAAGTAATTCGAATTTCACTCCTACTTTAAATGTGATAACTCTTCTTTCATCAACCACTCTGTACTTGTCCCAGTTGGCTTTTTCTATAGCAGCAGTGTATATATTGATGTCAGCAACTTGGGCTTCGTCTGTAATTATGTACGACTTATTCTGGTCCTGAGCAACAAGTGCTGAGGATGAAATAAGTATTCCAATTGCAATAATTAACTTCTTCATAAATTGTATTTTATCAAATTCTTTGTGAAATATTTCGTTATATCATTTCTCCAATTCAAGGAAAGATTTAAATATAGTTTTTCAAGTTCTGGTTTGCTGTCAACTAGTACAACAGCATCTTCAATCATTTTGTCATTGTAATTAATGATTTTTTCAGCTATGTTAAATCCTTCAATTCCTAATGCTTTTTCATCTATTTTGGAAAAGTCCAGATCCGAATTGGATCCAATAATAATGAGGTTTCTCTCATGCTCTTCGCCAGGAGTAGGTAAAACGTAAGTCTGATAACCACATTCTTTAACCGTTTTTATTATTGACCTTGCTGCTTTTCCATTTTCCCCCGTTAGAAAACCATAAAAATTTATCATAATGAATCCATTCTTATTTAAGCTAGACTTTACTTTTGTGAAAGACTCTTTGGAAAGTGCATGTGCAGGTGGAGATTCATTTAAGAATAAGTCCATTAACACTAGGTCATATGTTTTGGTATTTGTGTTGATGAAATGTCTTGCATCATCAACAATTACGTTTGCGTTTTCAGGAACAGAAAAATATTCTATTGCTACATCTTTTACTCTTTGATCAAGTTCAACAGCGTCAACATTATAACCTAGTCTATTGAGCTGATGGTAAAATGTTCCGCCACCCAAACCAAGCAAAAGAACATCTCCTCCTTTTTTGGCTAAACTTGAAACTCCAGAATAGAAAAATGACCAATCCCATAAAGTTTGACTTGGGTTGTCAGCAAATGCTATTGTTTGAGCAGTGTTATTTACAAATAATAATCTACCTTGGTGAGTCCCTCTAGAGTAAGTAGTAAAGGGTTGTTCAATAATTTTTACTTGCCCAAGTATTCCCTCAGAAGAATAAAGTAAATTGTATTGTCCGGTGTCCGTGTTTTCTTGAGAAACTGCAGAGTTAGTAATTCCAAAAACGATAATTATAGCATTCGCTATTGCAAGCATTTTTCTTTTTAGATTGAATAATCCAATACTGGTTGCTAATAAAAGCGTAGAGCCAATAACGATTGACGGAATAGCCAATCCAAATTCGGGAATTAAATAAAACCCTAATAGAAAAGTTGCGATAATACCTCCAAATGTGCTAATTGAATATACTGTGCCAGATGCTTTTCCAGCTTTGTTCAATTCGTTATTCAAAATGTCGATTAGCAATGGACTCGATGTGCCAAATAAAAATAATGGTGGAAATAAGAAAATCAATAGTGAGATAATTACACCAGATAAAACACTCATTTCAATACAAACATTCATTATTGAAGATGATAAAAATGGCATCAAGATTAAAAAAATAGCGCCTAATGAGAGCACTACTAATACAGTGAAGTTTTCATTTTTTGTTTTGCCAGATAAATAACCACCAAAATAATATCCAGCCATTAGAGCGGTTAAGGTGATTCCTAAAACAGACGACCAAACATATAACGAGCTTCCAAAATATGGGGCAATGTACTTTGCACTTAACAATTCACTTGCCATCACACAAAACCCTTCAATGATAGCTAGTGTTAGGATAAAGTATTTTGTCAGTTTAGTATTGTTCATTTATGGCTGAAATTGTTTAATAATTAACATTGTGTTATTTTGATTTTTCCCTTAACGCAAAAATGGAATGACTAACGCATCCCAATTTTTACTTATAATATTTTTATATGTTTATTTCAATAGTAAAATAGCTCCTTTGTATTGTTCAGACTGTCCTTTTTCATTCGTTAACTTAACAACCCAAACGTAACTTCCTTCTTTACATTTTGTCCCTGCTTTTTGATTTGTTCCGTCCCAAGGTTGGTCTATGTTTTTGGTGTCGTAAATAAGTCCTTCCGTTTGACTGTAAATAGTCATTGTGAAGCTACCTTCTAATCTATTAAGTGCTGCTGGCAAAAAGTAATCATTTAACCCATCTCCATTTGGAGTAAATGAGTTTGGCGCTAGCAAGTTATAATCTTCGTTGATAAGAATGTCTTTGTTGATTGTGCTAGTGCACTCTTCGCTATTTGTAGCTGTTAAAGTTACTAGGTACTGTCCCTTATTTCTATAAGTATGATTTGGGTCTTTTTCGTTTGAAACATTCCCGTCACCAAAGTTCCAATTCCATGAAGTACCTTTGTCTGTAAGATTAATTAACGAAGTATAAGGAATTCCATTTTCTTCATTCATTTCCCATTCAAAATCAACAATTGGTTTTGAATGAACGATTAGTAACTGATCATTTGATCGGGTCATAATTGAGTTATCAATTTTAGATCTAACGATTAAACTAATCTTGTAACTTCCCGCTTTTTTAAATAGGTGTGATGGGTTTTCATTCTTACTGTAATTACCATCATCAAAGCTCCATAAATAATCCACATTCTCTTGTTGTTCTGCAACAAAGTCGATTTTTGTTCCTTCACAACATTCAGTAGTGTTCATATGAAAATCGGCTTTTTTAATTATGACAACTTCCTCAGAAATAAAGTTTTCTTCTAACGAGTTGTCAGAATCAAGAGGTGTAAATCCGTTTTCTTCAGAGTTAATTGAATCCTCAGAGTTTATGGATTTAACCTCTTTGTTATCTGGTGTGTTGGTTTCACTTTCAATTATTTTGTTTTCATTTTTTATATTGTCTTCTTTATTAAGAATCTCTTTATCGGAAGTGTTAAATACTTCTTTAATTTCATTAGTTTCTTCCTCAGTCAAAGGAATAGCTAAAGCATCTTCTTTTTCTTTCTCTCCAATTTCGGGTATTTCATATTCTTGTGGAGTGATTACAAGCGGAGTTGGTTCAGTTAGAGTGTTGAATGTAGATAGAAGGTATACTGTTCCTAAAAAAGCAGCTACTGAAGCAGCTATAAACCAAGGTGAAGAATAAAATGGCTTATTCACTTGGTCTAACTTCTTATTTAATTTATCCCAATCACTCGAATCATAAACCGCCCTTTGTTTCTCCAAAGAGGATTTAATAAGTGATTCAAAATTGTCTAATTGATTATTTTTCATAATCTATTTAATTTATCAGTAAGCATTGTTTTCATATTTGCCTTTGCTTTTGCTAAGTTTGATTTAGAAGTTCCGATATTAATTTCTAATTCATCAGCTATCTCTTGGTGAGTATAACCTTCCATAACATATAAATTGAACACTGCTTGATATGCTGGTGATAAGCTTTGCATAGCTTCAACAATATCATTTATTGAAAGTCCTGCATATTCAGATTCATTTTCAATATCCTCCCAGTCGGTGTCATCCTTAATTCGAGATTCATCATCAATAAAAACTTCTTTTTTGTTTTTACGATATGCATCAATAGCTGTGTTGACGATAATTCGTCTTACCCAAGCTTCGAAGGACCCTCCGACATTGTACTGTTCAATTTTTTCAAAGACCTTAATGAAACCATCCTGTAAAATATCTTTTGCTTCGTCTGTGCTTCTTGCGTATCTGTAACAGACAGGAAGCATTTTACAATAAAGCAACTCATATATTTTCTTTTGAGAAGATCTGTTTTTGGCTTTACAGCCATCTACAATTCTTTCTAGCTCTCTCTGCTCAAGTTTCATTTTAATTCTCCCTTATGACGATATTGTTTATGCATGGTTGCCATTTGATGTTGGATTTTTTTTTGGGGCTATGCAACTGTTAAAATAATGGCATGCTAAATTAAAAAGGCAAGTACAATAATAATGTAGAAAACCAGAAAAACAATGGTTAAACCGGTTTACTTTTATTAATTTTGGAACTCAATATTTTTGATGAATAATTATAAAAACAAAATAGAATAAATATGAAAGTAACAGTTGTAGGAGCAGGAGCAGTTGGCGCAAGTTGTGCTGAATATATTGCAATTAAAGATTTTGCATCCGAAGTAGTATTAGTTGATATTAAGGAAGGTTATGCTGAAGGAAAGGCAATGGACCTTATGCAATGTGCATCGTTAAATGGATTTGACACAAAAATTAGCGGAAGTACAAGTGACTATTCAAAGACTGCTGGAAGTGATGTAGCAGTTATTACAAGCGGTATTCCAAGAAAACCAGGAATGACTAGAGAAGAGTTAATAGGTATTAATGCAGGGATTGTTAGATCTGTTTCTTCAAGTTTAATCGAACATTCTCCTAATGTAATTATTATTGTTGTAAGTAATCCAATGGATACGATGGCATATTTAGTCCATAAATCTACTAATTTGCCGAAGAACAGAATTATTGGAATGGGTGGAGCTTTAGATAGTGCACGTTTCAAATATAGGTTAAGTGAGGCATTGGGTTGCCCAGCTTCTGATGTTAATGCAATGGTGATAGGAGGTCACAGTGATAAAGGAATGTTGCCTTTGATTGAAAAAGCTGTTAGGAATAGTGTTCCTGTTTCTGAATTCTTATCTGAAGAAAGAATGGCCCAGGTAGTTGAAGATACTAAAGTGGGTGGAGCAACATTAACAGGTTTGTTAGGAACAAGTGCTTGGTATGCTCCTGGAGCTGCTGTTTCTGCATTGGTTCAAGCAATTGGATGTGATCAGAAAAAAATGTTCCCTTGTTCTGCATTATTAGAAGGAGAATTTGGATTAAGCGATATCTCAATAGGTGCTCCTTGTATATTAGGGGCAAATGGTATTGAGGAAATTGTTGAAATAGAGTTGAATGCTTCTGAAAAAGCAAAATTAATGGAGAGTGCTGAAGGAGTTAGAAAGACAAACGGTCTTTTAGAGGTGAATGCTTAATTTAGAAAAGTACATTTATTAAAAAGGGGTTAACATTTATGCTAGCCCCTTTTTAATGGTTAAGAATAAATATGTGTTATTGTTAAAATGGGTCTTCTTCGTTAAAATCAATAACAACATGTTGTTCGCCAAACTTACTTGCTATGTTAATAAATGCGCCTGCTTCTTTTACGATGCTATCATCCATAAATGTGGAATAGAAATAGTAATTGCCTCTTTTTAACTTGTCGAAAATTGCATCTCCTGTATTATCGGCAGTAACAGTGCTTCCATAGTTGGCGGTTGTTCCGGGAAAGGAAGTAGCATTGTACATAACTTTAACATCTGCACCTGGAATATTTACGTTTCCGTTAATTACTTTAACTGTGATTTGTGCTTTTCCCCCAGTCCCTGCTTTGTATTTGCTGCAGCTAGAGACAAGAGCTGTAAAAATAAGTATGTTTAAAATGAGTAAGGAAGTTTTCATTGTGTGAATATAAATTAAGAGAACTAGTAATAAAACAAATATAGGTTAAATTCTCTTAATTGTATAAATAGTTTATAAGTTGAGGGGGTGGATGATTGCCTTTTAAAAAAGAGGTTAATCAAAGGAGTGCTTTGATATTGCAAGAAAAACTAAGCTAACAAGATAAAATTAAGTTACATTTAATGTGTTGTTTTTCAGTGACTTGTATGTCTTTCAAGCTATTTAAGGGAAAATATATAACACATAACCCATATGAAATTGAAATAATGTTGCTAATCATATTATGAAATTATATATTTGCAGCCCTAAATTTTAATGGGAATTAATAAAAATAATATACAAAATGCGAAATAAAAGCGCGATTGGGGTATTTACGGTGTTGCTAGTTCTAGCCTGTGTCTACCAACTGTCATTTACATTTTTTACAAAAGGAGTTGAGAAGGAAGCCTTAATAGAGGCAAAGAGTCAATGGGATTTAGTGCAGTTAAGTGGGGACGCTGAAGTTGCCCTAGGTGTTGATACAGTTTCCGTTGAAGGAGGAAAGGAAGATGTGATGAACTATTATGAAGGGAAGTATATTTCGGACCATAGTGGGGATGGGATATATCCGTTTTTTGGAATTTCTTACCAGAAATGTAAGGATCAGGAGTTGGGTCTTGGTTTAGATTTACAGGGAGGAATGAGTGTTACTCTGGAAGTTTCTATTCCAGAGTTGTTGAAAAATCTTGCAGGAAATTCGCCAAAAGCATCTTTTAAGGAGCCTTATAATGTCGCAATGACTAATTATGGTAAAGGAGTAAGTGCTGATTTTGTTGAGCTATTTTTCTTAGCATATGACGATAGTCAATGGAAGGATGAAACAATCAGGTATTTCAATGTTGCCAATCAGGCGCATTTTCCTGCTGATATGACGAATTTGGAAATCAAAGAAAAATTAAACGCATTATCTATAGAAGCGATTGACAAGACCCAAAGAATTATTGAGGCTAGAATTAACAAGTTTGGGGTAAGTCAACCAAACATTCAAAAACAACCATTGTCTGGTCGTTTACATATTGAACTAGCGGGAGCTAAAGATATAAATCGTGTAAGAAATTTATT
>Ga0315315_10003519_pt1 | contig 14376 bp, 13 predicted proteins | sample M140m3416metaG_FD_203699 | JGI IMG/M metagenome (GOLD analysis project Ga0315315, IMG submission 203699) | Ammonia-oxidizing marine archaeal communities from Monterey Bay, California, United States - M1 40m 3416 | ecosystem: Environmental > Aquatic > Marine > Intertidal zone | place: USA...
TTTCGAACCGTATAACTGGTTGCTCCTGAACGATACTCTTCTGCTTTAGTTCTGAAGTTTTCTAAACTTTGCCAAGCACTTTCAGGTATTTCTGAACGAATAGTTTTGGCTTCTTCTTCGAGACCTTTTGCTGCTGTTTTATTCTTCTTTGTTTTCATTTGAGAAGCCGCCGCCTCTAATTGTTGGACTAGACGTATTTTCTCCGCTACTTCTTCAGTTCTAGAATGATAATTTCTGATAGCGCTTGAAACTTCAGCCAAATATCCTTGTCTTTCTGGAGGTATTGGTGAAGATCTATGTGGTAGACCATCTGCTCCTAATCTAGGCTCTGCCGCTGAAAATGATTGAGAATATTTTTCATTTAGTAAATTACAAAGTTTCTGCCACAATTGGTCAACTCCTGCATCTGCGAACTGACTAGCAATAGTTGGCACAACTGGGAGATCAGAATTATCTGCATCCCACATCTCTCTATTTCTTTTGAATTGTTTTCTGATTTCTGCTAGTGCATCTTCTGCTCCAGGTCTATCGAACTTATTCAGTACAACAATATCTGCTGAATCTAACATCTCCAATTTTTCTAATTGACTAGGTGCTCCATATTCTCTTGTAGTAACATATAATGAAAGGTCAGCCACTTCTGTAATTGCATCATTCCCTTGACCAATTCCACTAGTTTCTACAACAACTAGGTCGAATCCAACCGCTTTACAAGCTTCAATAGAACGACCTATACAATCTGCAATTTCTCTACCACTATCTCTACTAGCAAATGAGCGCATGAATAAATTTTCATCTGATAAAGAGTTCATTCTTATTCTGTCTCCAAGTAAAGCGCCGCCTGTTCTCTTACGAGTTGGGTCAGTAGCAAGTAAGGCGATTTTAGTTCCTGGATTATCTCTTTGAATTCTTAACATCAGTTCATCTGTAAGACTTGACTTCCCAGCTCCGCCTGTGCCAGTTAGGCCAACTACTGGACATTTAGAACCATCAGTTGATCTAACATTTTCTAGTATTTTATTGAACATTTTTTCATCTGCATTTTCTGCCAAAGTCAATAATTTAGAAACCGAAGGATGATTCTCTGCAGTGATAGGTTCTTTCAATGATTCAAATCTTTTAGGGTCAAGTAGATTATTCTTTGATGCCCTTTCAATTGCATCTGAAACCATCCCAGTAAGTCCTAATTCTCTTCCATCTTCTGGAGAATATATTTTTGCAATATTAGAATCAAGTAAATGTTGAATCTCATTTGGAAGAATAGTTCCACCGCCTCCTCCAACTAAGCTAACATGGCCAAAACCGGAACCATCTAAAATTTGTTTGGTATGAGTGAACATTTCTACTGCTCCCCCCTGATAAGAAGTGATAGCAACACAATGTGCATCTTCTTGGATAGCAGCTCTGGCAACTTCATCAGCACCTCTGTCATGACCAAGATGAATTACTTCACATCCCATTGACTGGAATATTCTTCTGAAGATGCCTATTGCAGCATCATGGCCATCAAAAATGGCTGCCGCAGTTATGATTCTCAGTGGCGTTCCACCTGCCTCGGCAGACTTTTGCATGAACTCGGGACACTACGTGTCCCATTTAATCCGCCGATTGCCTACTTTTGTAAATTCAAGCGAATTAATTCTTCATCTTGTATAGCCGATGGCGGATATTTACTACTTATCAAAGCCCTAAATCCTTCTGTTTCCATATCTAAATATTCAGGCGTTATATTTACAAATCTCTTCAACATACTGGCATATGACTCATATGCTCGGATATTGCTAATCATTACTTTCTTCATTCCCTCAAAGAAATGATACCTTTCTAAGATATTTGCTGAAGTTTTAACCTCAAAAGAACCATTATCATTCATTCTAAAATCATGTTTATGGTTACCGCGATTAATCTTCTCAACTAAGTGTTGAACTAAATCAGAAGTATTGTTTTGTACTTTCCAAGTGGACCTAGAACTAATACGATAATTTCCTTCTTTATAGAAATGAATTAGTAGTTCCCAAATATCGTTATCTCCCTCAAAACGAGCATTAATTCCTTTCCTCTTTGAGTCTAGAGCTAGATCTTTCCATCCCAATTCCCTAAGGCCATCAACTGTATTTCTGTAAGCTTCATCTAAGGTCATCCCCTTATCCACTTCCATGCTAATCATTACCACGTCATTTCATCCAGTTATCTACGTATGTATTTTCAAATCTAAATGAGATTAATTTGTTTAGTTAATATACTCTTGAGATGAATCTCCTATAGTCTGCGCCCGGACTTAAAATAGGGAAACTAGTAGAAGAAAAGAAAAAAATGGAGGAACAGTTAATGGATGATATCAGAACAAATGTAGAAATCGCCGATAGTACTGGGCATTCATCCCTTTCACTTACGAAGCAAGAGACATTGGATCTTATCGAAATGAATCAGGGATCTTGGATTTACAAAGACAATCAGATGGTACAAGCTACAGATATTGCTGGTGCTAATTGGGCTGATGTTGGAACAATCCGAATTATGCCAGGTCTGACAGGTGGATTTTAGGAAAAATTTTCAAAGACGGATTTTCAAAAAAATAAATGATTAATCATTTATTATCTTAGTAGTTTAGGATAATGACTACCATCTTGGTGCAAAGCCAAGAAATGAGAGTGATAATATGAATATAGATGAAGAATTAGTAATAGCAATAATCGGTGCAGGAGGCATAGGCTCAAATTTAGTTTCGATGGTATATCCTACATTACAGCAAGGAGATTTAGTGGATAACATAGGCGACATTAGAATTTGTATCTATGATTCAGACATTGTAGAGAAGAAAAATCTCCCTCATCAGAATTTCAATATTTCTGATGTAGGTGGGTTGAAAGTAACTACTTTGTGCAATAGACTTTGGAATGAAAGTGACAAATCAATAAATGATGGGCCTAATTTAATATTACAACCCTGCCCCTGGGATATTAGATCTAGTAGCGATTTACTTCCATGTGATATTGTAGTAGTTGCAGTAGATTCCCATCAAGCGCGAAGAGTAGTGCATGAGAATTACGAAAATTGGTTGGATTTGAGATGCTTAGGCGATGGCTACATCGCATTGGATGACTCAGTTAAGTCGGATTTAATTTCGGAATTCACTCCGGAACAAGATTCACAATCTTGCCAGTTCGAAGGTGCTATTGATTCAGGCAATATACAATTTGGTTTTATGATCGCAGCATCTCATGGTGCACAATGGTTGATACAATCGTTAAGGATTCAATCTGGAGATGATATGGCTCAGAGGCCATTCCCCCAGGTATCTAGCATAAGTTTTGGAACTGCAACAAGATTAGCTCAATCTTCAGAAGAATCAGATTTAGATGTAGTCGGTGGAGTAATTATTCCAATGATACACTCAGATTCAGATGTAATGAGGGAGGTTTCAAATGGGAATCATCATTCCATAATAATCAAAGAAACTTTAGCAGGTTTAGCCGAGAAAAAGGATTGGCCATCTCTATGGGGACTTGCTGATGATTTAGGCAAGGAGGTAAGTATTCTCTATGATAATAATTCTTCAATTTGGGTTGATATAGGGACATCTGGTCGTGTAGAATTAGCACCTCCTGTGGGTTCTGAAATTCCATACAAATTATGGATTCATACTCATCCAAGAGATGCATACTGGTCATCAACCGATAAAGAAACAATTTCAATATATTCAGATATTCTCGATAAAGCAATTGTTCTCGGCCATGATCATTACAAAAAGACAATCAAGATTAATGGTAATTCTATGGATAAGTTGTCTGAATCGGGTCGTTTGAGCATTTGGACTGATGAGCCAATCATAAATTATGACTCTTCGGTGGTTATTTGATGACAATAGATTATCGAGAGTCTTTAGAGAAGCTCAATGAATTATTGTCTAAATCACAAGGTCATGCAATAGACGTTGAATTGATAATTGAAACATTAATTTCAGAGAATATAGATGATGAACTAAAAGCTCTTGTTAAGTTAGCTTTAGAGAGTAATGAAGATCATATTACTATGAGGGAAATGGCAGAAGGGATATTCAATCTTTTTAGCTGGCGAGAAGAAAATTGTTAGATGTGCAAATTAACAATTCACGTTTTGGCCTCCGCCAAAAACATCTGAAAAATCATGTTTCCCCTGTCACACTTACACAATGCTTAAACACCTCCGATGCTACCACCAAAGTCCGGCTATGAGTAGTGCCTATTTGGGACAGGTAATAGTTCTCCCACGGGCAATAGAGGTACGGAAAATGTGTAATTCAAATAGAGCAGAAAATAGTAGAAATAACGAAGAAAGATGTAGTGGATGTGGTGGACAAATCACAGAAGAAGGTGACACACATAGACATTGTGTAGTTTGTGGTTTACCCATAATTTCTCTTCGATATGATACTGGATATACTTACCCTAGCGAAGTACAGAATGGGCGAAGAAACAACACAATATCGATGCTAGGTAGTCAAATCGCTAGAGATGGCACCTCTTTATCTACAAGACTTGGTTATCTTCAGGACAGAATTTCTCATCAAGAGCTTAGTTATGTAGAGAAAATTGTATTTGAAGTAGAAAAGGCAGACGTAGGGGGTCGAACACTTATTGTTCTGGAAGAAGTTCTGAATATTTCAAACTCAAACAAGAAGCTTTCTACAAATCGTGATAGGTTGAAAGGTTCTAAGATGTTAACTACCAGTATTGAAAAATCAGAATACAAAATCAAGGTATTTGCTGCTGCTGGTTTGACATTATTAAATCGTAAATTATACCCAAACCCCGTTCATCAGATTCAAGAAAAGTGGAATATTCACAGAGATGACCTCAATAACGCAATTAAATTTATCTCTCGCCAATTAATTTCTAATGGTTATAATATACCGGTAAATAGTTCATATTTGGATGAATGTTCTCACATTGAAATCAGGCGAAATGAATTATTATTTCATCTTGATTCATTCAGAGATCATTTAGCATCATATATTGATAATACCAAAGTCAGGGAGATAATTAACAAAGCAGTAACTATCCTGTCTTTAAATGGTGAGCCAGTAGATGATTTCTCATCAAACTTAATGGGCGGTAAATTTAGAAATCGAGGTTCCCAAATTGCGGCTCTCATATCAATAGTCGATTCAATGATATTTTTGAATTTTGATAACAAAGACATTCAGGAATTACACAAGAAGAGTCCCGTTAAGGGTACTAAGACCCTGTTCTCTAGACTTGGCCCCTACCGTCTAAAACTCGCTGAAGATATCTGAATCTCTCCTGTAATAATTCCAACTGATTCCTTAGTTGTACTATTCTTCTTTCATTGAAATCCCCTGGTATTCTTTCTTGAATTCTATCAATCCGGGCTTGTTCATATTCAATTCTCTGCAATATCTGATCTGCTTCTTGACGATTATTTCGGTCAATTATTTCTCTATTATTTCCTTCTCCTTCCGAATCAAATTGTGAAAGATGATTATCCAGGGTATCTATCTTCTTTCTTGATTTATCATCATTAAGCAAAGCCATAACTATGCTCCCAATTGCATCTCCAATGACTAATTTTCGTAAGTGTGGTTGTTCAACTATACACAGCTCTTTCTGGTTCGTATTCGGTACACCAAGTCCCGGTAATCTTCTATTCAGTCTTCTGAAAATTTCGTCCTCAATCTTGTCTTTATCACTATCTATATCTGTAAATACTTTGAATCTAGAGCCGTGTGGGCCCGAACCGGGTGATATGCTGTATTTGACACCATATTTTCCTTCAACTACTATCTTTTTCCCTTCAACCGAAGCTTTACCATTTGAATTGTCTATAATCCCTCTAAGAAATTCTATGCCATTTATTTCTGTTTTATTTATAATTTCCATTTCTAAATCACAGAATAAGTAATATTGCAGAGATTCAAGATGATTTCTCCTTTCATCGCCTGGTAACATAAGACTCCAGTTTATCAGAATTGACCAAATATCTAGATTTCTAGGGACTCTAATCTTTCTCCATTTATCGTTTCTTCTTACCCTTAACATCAGTCTCCCTTTGTCAATGACTAAAGATATTGGGACCTCATGCGTTTTAATAAAAATGCTAGATTTATCTGACAACACTCTATTCCAACTATTAATCCAATATCTCATATCTCGATGCATCTCGAATGGTGTAATTTCTTTTATTGACTCATAGAGCCTTTGATTTTTCATAGTTTCTAAGTTATTTATAGGGTGCTTACAAATGTATTTCCTATTAAGTCTTGAGCTTCGTCTAAGAAAGCGTGGCCATCCATTTTTTTTATCAAATACAGATGTGTTTTCTGTAGCTAATGATATTAGGTACAACATTAGTTTCCAATTATATTTATTATAATCATTAGATTTTTCTAATATTTCTCTCAGGTCGATATATGGTAAGTTAATGACTTCACCATCAAGAAAGAATTTTCCGGAAATCCATGAGATATGGCTTCCGTCAGGCAAGACACCTCCTCTTTGTAACCTTCTAAGCGTCTCCAAATTTCCTTTACTTTGATCACCTGAAGTGAATAATTCCTTATCATTCTCAGAAAATATTGTAGCGATATTATTCTCATTTTCATTCCAATCAAATAGTTTTCTTTTACAATCTTGTTGATTTTCTAAAATGAACCAACTTTTCTCAGGTCGCTGTCTATCTCCTGTATCAATATTATTGAATGCTTTCCAGACATTATTAATTATTGGCGATGGATTTCTCAGAATCTTCCTGAGTTTCTCTGCTTTATTCTTATTTGGTATCGATTCCATTGAGCTTCCCGTTATTTCCGGAACTAAGATTTGACAAATATTACACCAATATTGTTCTAGTTCCCAAAATCCAATATCAACATCAGTCCCACATCCTAAACATTTATGCAAATTAATCATCTCCGTTTAATGTCATATTTCTACAAAAATCTTGAAATTCTGCTTCTAGTTGTTCTTCCAATCTTTCTCTTTCTTCCTCCATTCTTCTTTCCATCTCTTGCTCATATTCATATTCTTCATTAAGACTAATTGCAAGTTGTTCTCTTTCAAATTGTTCAATTTCAGCTTCCATTTCTCCATCATCATCGAAGGGCCAAGGTGTTTGTATTTCTTCTAATAATTTCTCATAATTACTTTCCACAGTTTCCCAAAAAGTGTCATCATCCAGTTTACTATCTGTTTTCTCTAAAGAGGTCAAAAATAGATCTAATGTGAAAATATATCTCCTAGAATCTTCATCATTATGAAGTGCAAGTAAATAACTTACAGCAACATCTCCAAATGGTATATCATCCATTATTATTGGATCTATGCATAAATCAATCCCAATTGTATATGCTCTGTATCTGTCATAAGGTCCGGGTATAGCATCAACTTTGAGTTTCATTTCTGAGGTAGGTGAAATAACATAGTAGAATCCTGAAATTCCTTTAACGAAAAGACCGGGAGTTGATTCATCATATTCAAGTGGCGCCAATGATGAAAAATCATTCAATTTAACAATCTCATCATGTAATAACCTTGCAGAAATAATTTGTCTTTTACTTGGTTGCCAGATGCTTTCTTCTTTTTGCCAATTCATTAGTAAACCTTGAATTAATTCACTTCCCCTTTCTCCATTTGGTTGAAGTGCCCAGGTTAGCAATACTCTCCAATCTCTAGGATCATTTCCAACTGAACATATTGCGGGTTTTTCATCTTTAATGATAAATAATTTGAATCTATGATTACTTACTATCAAGATAGGAACGGTCTTTTTCCTATATTCTTTTGGAAGGTTATGATTCTCGAATATGTTTGCCCAATTTTCGCCCAATACACCATATTTTTTTAATTTTAAATCATCTAAATTTTCTCTAATCACTTCAGGTATTGACATGTTTACTATCTCCCCCTCTTCATCAAAATATCTTGATTTATATTTTTCATATATGTACAATAAGAATGGAGGTACTCTCGCCGTTAAGTGTGACGCCCCTCTTCCTATTTCCCAGGGGTAATCAATTCCTCTCCAAGAATTATCATTTACCCATTTCGCCCAACTTTCTTCATCTCTGAATAAAATTGGAAGTTTAGTCAGTGTACAGTCCAATAATAAAATCAGGTCATTCCAATACCTTATGGATTCTGAGCGTAATGGATTTGAAAGCCATTCTGCTATATCTAAAATTGGTAAATTTCCACTTAATATCTGTCCATTAATATGAAATACACAATTTCCACTAATCGATAGATTTGAACCATCTGGAAAAAAATAATTTCCAGGTCTAATCTGCTCAAAGCGCTCCCAATAATTTGTAATTTTCTCCCACTCTTTTGGGTCGTAGATTATACTGTTTAATCCACCCTTTCTCTTAGATCTAAGAATCGGAGGTATTGATATTCCTAAATCTACATCTTGAGTTAGATGTTTAATTCTTTGATAATTAGTTAGTCCTCTAGCAGGCGCCAGTATTTCGTTGGTTTCTTTATTTCGTTCCTCCGATAAAAATGTAGTTATATCTATCCCAATAAATTCCGGAGATAACAATCGACATCCAGAACACAATTTCCACTCTGTTCTAATTTCTCCTTTACACCAATTACAATAGCCGACCATATCGAAATAATTCTTTGACCACATATAAACAGTGCAAACGGAATAAAACATATGAAATCCGGGTAAGTATTCAATAGCAATAATCTGTTCGGCTATTTTGGTGATAGACAATATGTTATGCCCCAGAGATGGCACTCCTCTTGTTTCTCCGGATGAAAGTGAGAAATCAGTATTTTCTCGTAATGGAATATTTCACTGTCCATCTTGTGCTGGGTTAGCTCTAAATTCTCAGGCTGCCTCATCAGAGATTTGTAGTAAGAAATTGGAATCAATGCATGATGGATTCCAAGATGAAGGGACTCCAACAGATATTTGTTGCCCTTTTTGTCAAAGTGACATGAAAGTTCGAGACTTTGCATTCAGGAAAATTGATGGCTCTTTAACAGAACTAATTGAAATTGATGGATGTCCAAAATGTTCTTCTTTTTGGTTCGATTCAGGTGAATTACAGAGATTATCTCCTCCAACTGAAGAAAACCCAGATAGTCCTAAATTAGAGGCTAAAACTCTCGCAGTTGTTTTGGATTTACTCTTCCATCTGCCTTATGTTTTGTTATAATTGGAGGGATTTTCAAATATGACAGATAATGATGGTTCATGGTGGGAATCCAATAAAGAAGAGCAAGACTCACAGACTTCTATCGATAAACCAAAGAATGTTTTTTCTGGTGATGTAAGCAGTTTTTCTACTCCTCAATCTGCCAACATGCCTCAGATAAAAGATCCTAATAAATTCCTGGTTTCCCAATTTCTTGTTGGATTAATTTTGATTCCTATTATTGCTAGTTTTCTAATGGCTTTCATATTTTTATCATCTGAAATAGCAAATGAAGATACTTGGTATTATGAGGGTATAAATGAACCAAATTTTGATGGGATGGTTACAATAAATAATGAAGATTTTAATACTGCTGAGTTATATTTTGATATCCCATCATTTAGTTTGGAAGAAATTGATGATAAAGATTTTTATTTTTACACATCAGTTGATTTTTATGATCAAGAAAATTGGGAAGATTATGGAGGTTGTTGGTGGGAAATCGAGGACGGGTTTTATTCTTATGTCCAATCAGAAGAGGGAGAATTTTGGTACCCAATGAATTGTTGGGGCTCACTAGAAAACTATGACTTTTATTTCCAAAAGAATGGCCAGACAATGACCTATGCGACAAATTTTGATTCTCAAATAGACTATATTTCTGTAGATGGTGACGAAGACATGTCAGCATCGTCTATTTTACTATCATTCATCCCATTTCTTATTCCGATTGCTTATATTGCAATGATTATCTGGAGTTTTGTCGCTAAGAAGAACTCACTCGGTTTCGGACTATTAGGTGGAATTATCATAGCCCCTTTCTCATTTTGCTTCTCAATGATTTTCCTTAGTTTCTTATTTTGGGAGATCTGAAATAGTTAAATCACTCCAGCAATCATTAAGCCTGCAAAAATAAACATTAGTAACCCCATTGCTCCATCAATAATATGTGAAACTGATTTTAATTTGTCAACACGTCCTCCGGTTGTAAGTGCCAGAGCTACAGTGACATACCAAGTGCCATCAATTATCATCCCCAATAATCCCATTCCTACAAGGGTTTCAATACTAACATTATTTTCTATAAATGGAGTGTATAAAGCTAGCATCCAAGCCAAAATTTTTGGATTCAGCAGTGCAATTGAAAATCCTTGAATAAACCCTTTTTTGTCGTTATTCTCATGATTTTCTGAATGATTTTCAATATTCGGGCCTTTCCTAGCATGATTAATAAAAGTATATCCTAACCAAAGTAAGATACAAACTCCTGCCCATTTCAATCCTGTTTCTGCTGTGTCGTGTATTGATATCGCAGTAGCAAAAGCTCCTGCTGCAAGAAATGCATATATCCCGAATCCAAGGCCATGACCAATTCCAGTCATTACTCCTTGTCTTCTACCTCCTGAGAGGGTATTTCTTAGAACAACTGCTAGAGATGGTCCTGGACTCATTGCCCCCAAGCAAAAAACAGTTGCAAGAGCAATCCAGGCCTCTGGTGTCATTATATCACTGAATATTAAGCGCCTTCATACATTGCTTCTATTTCAGCAGCCCAATTTTCTCTAATTTGAATTCTTCTAATTTTGAGGGTTGGAGTTAATTCACCAAAGTCAACACTAAGATCTCTTGGTAGTATCTTAAATTTCTTTATTTGTTCAGGATTACTGAATTGTCCATTCAGTTCTGTAACTTGTGCTTGCATCTCCGCATGAATCTCTTCATTATCCGTATAATCTGAGAGACTCTTGCCGAAACTTTCCAATGTTGTGATTTGAACAGCAGGATCTTTTGGTATTTTTGCTGGGTCCATTCCATGTTTATCTCTTAGAATTGCACCTACATCCAATGTGAATAAAGCACTACAGTATTTTCTTCCATCTCCAATTAGCATACATTGAGAAACCATTGGAATAGACTTCATAGTTTCTTCAATTACAAGGGGGGCAATATTTTTCCCACCAGAACTCACATACAATTCTTTTATTCTTCCAGTGATTTTTACATATCCATCAGAGTCAATTTCTCCTTTGTCTCCAGAATGCAACCACCCATCAGAATCTATAGTTTGAGCGGTAGCCTCAGGATTTTTGTAATATCCTTTCATGATATGTCTTCCTCTGAATAGAATCTCTCCCGAATCAGAAATCATTAACTCAGTGCCACTGAATGGTTTACCAACTGTACCAAATTTGTGATTTTTCTTGTAACCTAAACTTGCCCCCGCAGTCGTTTCAGTCATTCCATATCCTTCATACAATGGTATGTCAAGTGTATGGAATAACTTTAGGATATCTGGATTTATTGGTGCAGCGCCTGTAATTGCATAGACACAATTAGACATCCCAATTGCTTGTTTTGCTTTTTTCTTGATAATTCCACCTAGAATTGGAACTTTAGCTAATTTTATTTTCCCTCCAAGTTTTGCAACTAGATTGCTGTACACTTTTTCATAAATTCTAGGTACTCCAATGAATAGGTGAGGTTGTACTTCTTTGGCGACATCAATTACATTCAATGGTGCATCTACAACAGTCATATGAAGTCCCCATCTAATGTGTGCGTGACAATCTACCAGTTGACCGAAGACGTGAGCACATGGTAACCAAGAAACATAGCCCCATCCTCTTTCGAATTCTTGTAATTTCCAGACTTCAGCAAGTTCGAAATCAATATTATCATGACTCAATTCCACTCCTTTTGGATTTCCAGTCGTACCTGATGTATAAATCAATGAAAATGTGTCTTCTGGTGTAATGCTCGAAACTCTTTTTTCGATCTCAGAGTAATCTACATCTACTCCTTTCTGAATAAAATCCGACCAAGACATACACTTGGGGTGTTCAGGCATATCTACTCCGTCCATTACTACTACAGTTTCTACCTTGTCTAATTTATCCATTATTTCATGCAATCTGTAAGCGCACATTTTTTCTTTGTTGCCTCCGTCCATTGGATTATCTCCAACAAACACAACTTTTGAATCTGAATTTCCTACAACCCATTCGACTTCTTCAGGAGAGCAGGTGTGGTAAACTCCAACCGCAGCACCATTACACATATTTGCAGCATGATAAGATGTATACCACTCTAATCGATTGTAAGAGTAAATGCTCAGTTTATCGCCTTCATTGAAACCCATAGCAATAAGAGACTTTGCTACAGAAGCAGTTTGGTCATGAAATTCTGACCAACTAATATTGTTCCAATTGCCATTAGAACCTTTAGTAGATATCGCTGTTTCTTCTCCATAATTCTTCGCATTTGCCATCAGGTATTCGGGTGTTGTCATAGCAGACATGAGACTTGACAATAGATATCTTGACTTAATTGTTTACTAGTGTAGTAATTGGAACTTAGTATATTTTATTACACTAAGAATCAGTATTTTTTGGTAAAACATTTTTGATATTTTCTTTCCAATCATTGCCATTATTTCTATTAGCCAATGGGGACGCTGGAGAGGGGTGCCAACAGCTAGTAATTTCAATATCTAAGTGCTTTAATGCACCTAGAGCCCTTTTTTCAGCATATTTCCCTACTCCAATTACTTTCTTTATTCTCATAATTTTGACCACTTGAACTAAGTGTTCATCGCATATCTGAAGTAATTTTTTTACTACATCTCCTGATATTTTATCCGGAGTAATATTAGTGCCTCTTTCTCCATTAAAGAGCATTAATGGACAATGATTAACGATGAACACATTTGAAAAAATTTCTTCCACACTTCCATAGTATTCTTCTAATACATTCCATATCCTAGTCCCTGAGACTTCCTCTTTATGCCAATCTAAACCTGTCACCGGTCTTTTAGGATGGATATTTTTCGGTTGTAAAACTTCTAATCCCTTTATCTCTAATAGATCTCTTACTACACTGGTTGCTGAGAATGGAATCCCCATTTGTCCCATGCCATGAGGGCCAGGATTCATGCCCAGAAGTAGTGTTTTTGCCCCTTTTCCCCCTCCTAATTCAATGAATGCTTTATGTGGCTCCCAAGCATACATAAGTGGATTATATGAATAATCAACTAGGCCTTTTTTTACCAGCAAATCACCTAATGGATCAACTCTATCTCTTAGATTTTCAGCCGCTATAATAAGATCATCTGTAATCATATTATCACTACTGTTTCACGTCTCTAATCTCTGCCTTACTAATTTCTTTAAGTTCTTCCGGAGTGATTGGAAAAACTGTATCTGCAGTTCCTCCAGCGCCCCAAATTAAATCATATTTGAATAAGTCTTCATCAATGATTTTTATTGTTTCTTTAAGATGTCCGAAAGGTGGAACTCCTCCAACTTCATACCCAGTACTTTCCAAAACATATTCAGGTGTAGCCTGACCTGGTTTATACCCGAGTATTTTCTTTAGTTTCTTCTTTCTATCAACTCTATTAGATCCTGATGTAATTACAACAATTGCCATATCTTGACCTTCAAATACAATTGATTTTGCAATATTAGAAACATCACATTGAAGTTGCCTCGCAGCATCTTCTGATGTTCTTGTCCCTTCTTTATATCGTCTTGGTTTCGCATCAAAACTGATTTTTGCACATTCATCCATCCATATCTGATGTCCGTCCATATTTATTCATGATAGGATTAGGATAAAAGTTGTTTCCACTTCCGCATTATTGATGAATCATTGTCGTACGCGGAGAGTCTAATGAATTGGCCCATTGGACCTTATGGCACTTCCATGGGAGCATTATTACTTTTCACTTTACCAATACATTTTTTCTTGACAAGAGACGAGAAAGAAAGGCGTGTTTCATTAGTAGATTTGCCAAGGGAAATTAAAGAAAAGGGCTACTGGTGGCATATTCTTCTATATTTGCTAATGTTTATTTACAAAGCAATAATTGATTATCATAACGAACCAATGAAGGCTAGAGTTGGAGGATTTACTCACTGGATATATGAAATAGAGGGCGATTGGACAAATCATATTCAGGAGTTTTTCCTTAATGATACTCTAACAAATCTCTTATCGGGGCATTATCTATTCATGTATTTATTCATGATATGGTTTTCTCCAATGTACTATATTTTGTGTCGTGACGAAATAATGGCCGATAAAGCAGCTTTGAATTATTTTGTAATCTATCTTTTAAGTGTCCCTCTGTATCTATTTTTCAATGTTGAAGTGACATCTACCTATCTCTCAGATATGGATGCACTCCTGTATCACGATTCATTTACTCTTGCGTTTTTCACTGATAATGA
>Ga0315315_10003520_pt1 | contig 14374 bp, 14 predicted proteins | sample M140m3416metaG_FD_203699 | JGI IMG/M metagenome (GOLD analysis project Ga0315315, IMG submission 203699) | Ammonia-oxidizing marine archaeal communities from Monterey Bay, California, United States - M1 40m 3416 | ecosystem: Environmental > Aquatic > Marine > Intertidal zone | place: USA...
CATAATTAGTCTGTTTATGCCTTCTGTATGGATTAATCCTACTTCAAATCAATGGATTTTAATGGCTTTAATCGGCCTTATAGCCACTGTAGCGCACCTTTTTCTAATTTTATCACTGAAATATGCTGATGCATCTAAATTAGCTCCCTTGGGCTATACAGAAATTATTACAAATATACTTATTAGTTACTATTTCTTCCATGAATTGCCTGATAATTGGACTTATTTGGGCCTATTCATTATTGTTTTAAGTGGCCTTTATATCACTAGAAGAGAATACTATTTACATAAGTCAAGTTAATAGTAAATATTTATTTACTATAAATTAAACAATTATATTAATTTATATATTTAAACCATTGTAATTATTACTATTTTTAAATATATAAAAAGATTAGAATTTATTAGAATATAGTAAAATAAATGTTACTATATCTTTAAAATCGCTCAATAATTAAAAAATTAAATTAATCAAACCTTATATATTGAATTATTTAAGTCCTAAAAATCAAAGGATAAATCAAAAATCTAATAATTGATTAAAAGTATTTAATACCAACACTTTTTAAGCATAAGGAAAATATTGATATAACCAATTAATATTAAATGACAAAAATGGAGCACAAATTAATGAAAAAAACAGTATTTTTACTATCTTCTAAAAGTGCTGATATCATTATAAAATAGAGCAATGCACTATTAGAATATACGGTTTAAACGGCCATAGAGCACCTTATTTTAAGCAAAGATCGATATCTAGTACAACTTGAAGGGTACATAATACCATTTATGGATAAAAGGATTAAAATAGCTTATAAGTGTTTATTTTAGCGGTTAATTTAAGGATTTGGTATATAAAAAATGCTATTTAATTAAGACATTTTCTGATCTCAGTAATCGCCTTTTTTGCTGAATACCACCTTTTCCTGAGTAGCCACCAAGGCTGCCATCAGATCTTATCACTCTATGACAAGGTATTTTAGGTGGATAGGGGTTTTTGCCTACAGCATTAGCAACTGCCCTAAAAGCTCTAGGTTTTCCAATGGCTATAGCAATTTCAAGGTAGGTTTTAACTTCACCTTTTGGTATTTTCTTTAAATAATTCCAGACTTTTAATTGAAACTTAGTTCCCTTTAAGTTCATAAAGTTCAAAACCTGTGTTATTGGCTATTTTATCGTATAATTTCTTTGCATTTTCATTGGAAGAGTGGGTGATCCAACGAATTCCATCCCAATTATTTGCTTTAGATAAGGATTTTAGATGATTAATAAGCTTTTGAGCTATTTGCTGACCTCTAAATTCTGGTTCTACGAACAAATCATCTAAAAAACCTATATATTGGCCCTTAATTGGTCTTGGCATTGTTCTATAATGGGCAATTCCAACAATTTTACCTTCTAATTCAAAGCAAATAGCATTAACATCATGAGTTTGATCATGTATCCAGCTCCATAAAGTATTTAAAATCTCGTTATTCATTGATACTTTGTAAAATTTAGCATATCCACAATACAATTTTATCCAATTTTCCTTATCTTTACGTTCTAATTTTCTAATCATTTTGTTTAGATTTAAATCTTAAATTATTGATATTATTATGTAAACCATCTAAATCCCTCAAACATAGCTAGACCATAGAATGAATGTCTCATTAAAAAAACTAAAGATATTTTTAATGGGTTTTTAGTATTTGCAGCTAAGAGACCCTGACCTGTAAAAGGAAAAAATATCAATAGTGGTGCCAATGTAGTAGTTGCTCCAAAAATTAGCCCCGAAAAATATGACATATTAACCCCAAGTATTATGAAGACAAAATAATAAATAACTGCCCAACATAATGATATATAATAATGGAAAATCCACCCAAGTAAGATTTCGTATTTAAATTTAGGCATATCAATAATTTTAGGATTATAAAAAACTCCATTTTTGATCATATAATAAGTCCATCTTCCTAAAATTCCCCATGAAGGTTCTGGAATTCCAATCAATTTTAAAAAATATCCAAGAATGTCTAGAATTAAGCATGAGAATACACCTGCAACTAAAATACTTAAAATATCATTCATTATAATGTCTTATCAAATATCAATAACGTTTAAAATTAAACTATTGACATAAATAAACATGTAATATATATTTCCGATAATTAATGGTTATCGGTAAATATGAATAATTTAATAGCAGATATAAAAAACCTTGAATTAGAAACAATTAAAAACTTAAGAAATTCTAAATCAGAGAATACAATTAGAGCTTATCAGTCAGATTATAATGATTTCTTATTATTTTGTTCAAAAAATGGATTTCAAGCAATGCCGACACAACCAAAAATTTTAGCACTATACATAACCCATTTGTCCTCATTCTCTAAATATAGCACTTTAAAAAGAAGATTAGCTTCAATAAGCATACTTCATAAAACAAAAGGTCATTATATTGATACAAAACATCCAATAATTATGGAAAATTTAATGGGTATTAAAAGAACAAATGGAAGTAATCAAAAAGGAAAAAAACCACTATTAATCAGTGATTTAAAAATATTAATTAATGTAATAGATAAATCTAAGGAAAAAGATAAGAGAAAAATAAGAGATAAAGCCTTAATTTTAATTGGTTTTTCAGGAGGGTTTAGAAGGTCAGAATTAGTTGATATTGAATATGATGATATAGAGTTTGTAGCGGAGGGAGTTAAAATTTTTGTGAAAAGATCAAAAACAGATCAATCCGGAGAAGGAATGACAAAAGCTATCCCCTACCTTGATAAAGAAAAATTTTGCCCTGTAAAGGCTTTAAAAAAATGGACTGAAATAACTAATATTAGAAATGGAAAAATTTTTAATATATCTGATAAAAGTGTAGCCCTTATAATCAAGAAATATGCAAATCATGCTGGATTAGACGGTCATAAATATGCCGGACATAGTCTAAGATCAGGTTTTGCAACTTCAACAGCAGAGTCTGGAGCAGAAGAAAGAAGTATTATGGCAATGACAGGTCATAAATCAACAGAAATGGTAAGAAGATACATTAAAGAAGCAAATTTATTTAAAAATAACGCATTAAATAAAATAAAGTTATAAAAATTTATTTATCTTAAATAAAATTTTATCAAAATCAGGCTTTAAAATAAAAAATTTATAATTTTGGTTACGAGGTTTGTATTCACGAAAAGCATTAATATTAATATTGCTATCAAATATATCAATAACTTTTTTGTTAAGATAAGAAGCCATAACGGTCATTGCTCCATGAGGTGAAATTATGGTTTTTGAAATGCTAATTAATTTAAATAAATCAATAGTATTAATATTGTGTAGATAGTGAATATTTTGTTTTAAATCAATCTTATCTAAAGATTTATTGAAGTCTATATGTGAAAAATTGGATAAGAAAACTTTATGATATTCAAAATTTCCATAATCAGAAGTTAGTATTATTTTATTTTTGTAGGAGAGATTATTTAAAAGTTTAAAAAAAGATTTATTAGACCAACCATTTTTCTTAAAAACAAAATCTTTATAATGAATATGAATAAAATTTTCAAATAAATGAACATGATTTTGAAATATAAATGAACATGTGGGTGTGTGATTTAGAACATTATCATATAATGATGGTTCATTTGAAGAGCATAAGTTAAAAATTAGCGTATTAATACTATCATTAATTTTTTTTTTTTCTCTATTATTGACTTTGTATTTGTAAAGTTTTTTTAGAAGAAAATTGGATGGTCTAGATTTTTTTGAATTTTTAATAGTAATAGCATAAAATTTTGATTTAGAAAATAATGGCAAATAAAAATAAAAATTTTTAGGTGATAAAATATATATTTTTTCAAATGAATTATTAAAAATTTTAAAAAATATTTTAAATTTATCAGATAATCTGAGACGATAAGGTAAATAAGAAACAGACACATTATCTACATCAAAAAGAAAACTTAATTTACCTGTTATTTGAGATAATATTATTTCAATCTTAGAATTTGGATTATCATTTAAAATTGCATTTATTCCATCAAGAGAATTGAATAAGTCGCCTACTCGATCATTTTTTAAAATAAGAATTTTGTTCATTTTAAAAAAAATTCAGCCCATTGATTAGCTATAGAATCCCAATTATTTTCTTTACGTTTATTTTTCATTTTATTTTTTAGATTTAGATAAAAATCATCATCTTCAAGAAGCTTTATTGTATAATCTGCAAATTCCTGATCATCATTTGCTATAAAACCAGTTTCATCATGAGTAACACGTTCTTTTAATGAACCTATTCCAAATGTAACAACGGGCAGACATAATTTAATTGCTTCCTCAGCTGTGAGGGTAAAAATATCAGATTTATGTCCTAGATACGTTAGAGCTCTATAACCTTTTAATTCTTCAATCATTTCAGATCTAGTACCAATAGTTCTTAGAAAAATATTATTTTGTTTATGGTAAATCTGATAATCGATTAAATTAGGTGTAATATAAAGCTTAAATTCATTATTAATTGGATAAATCTTATCACACCAAATTTTAATCAGGTGGTCAAGATTTCTATTTGACCTGATGTTGTAGACAACCTTTTTTTCAGGTATAAAATTATCATCAATTTTAATATCTAAAAATTTAGGATCAACAGTAATCGGAATTGTTTTTTTACCATGAAAAGATGTAAAAAAAGATCTTTTTTTAAATTGATAGTCACATAATGTAATTAATGTTGGTTTATATTTTAAAAAAGGAATTAATTGTTTTTTTCTTATAAATTTTTCAATTGGTTGATTGCTATTTGAAAATATAGCTTTTTTTATTGAAGTAACACGTTCAAATTCATTTGCATCAGAAATAGCTATAGCTAGATCGTAGGTTAAATTTTTATTAATATCATTTTTATTAAAATAATTAACCCCGTTTACTTTTTTTTTATCATTTATTGAATTACAATAATCAACATAAATACCCATTTTTGCAAATTGTTCAGATAATAAAATTAATGATGCCTCGGTACCTCTTAGGATAGTTCCATCTATGTCACCACCAGAGTAAGATAAATTTGAATTATCAATGATTATAATTTTTTTATTTAAATAGTTCATGAAAGAAATTTTTATTTGTTATATTCCAACCTTTTTTTCTAAGTTTTAAATTTGATCCTATTAAATCATAATTTCTTTTATTAGTAAGAATCTGAATATTTTTATTATATTTTTTATTTAAAAAATTAATTATATCAGGTAAAAAAATTTTTTCTCCTGAGCATATATTGTAATCATTTTCTAATTTATGATTAATCATTTTTAAGAGCGCCGTATTTATATCTTTCATTGAAACAAAGTCTCTATATGCATTGACATTATTAAATTTGATTATTTTTTTTTTTGATTTTAATTGTTTAATAATATCATTAACAAAAAAACCTTCTTTAACACCACCATTATAATAATTAAATATTCTAGCAATACCAATTTTATATCTAAATTGCTTTTGATTATTTAGAATAAAATTTTCCAAACAAAGTTTTGTAAAGCCATAATAATTTGTTGGTTTTTTTAAAGAGTTTTCTTTTAATTTAAGATTTGTTTTTTTGAAAACATGACTTGTAGAAATAGATAAAAAATAATTAAAGTTATCCATTTTAGTTGATTCTAATAAATATAATAATTTAACTGCAGATTTACAATTAACTTCTAGTGCTTTCTCTTTAAATTTTTCACAAATATTAACAGATGTAATTGCTGCAAAATTAATAAAGATATTTATGTCTTTATTTTTTTTTAACCATGATGATATTTTTTTATAGTCTCTAATATCTCCAATGTATTTTTTAAATTTGAAAATATGCTTATATTTTTTTGAAAAAGATTTAGCTAATGTGCTTTTTGAACCAATATAAGCTATTATTACTTTTTTATTCAAAAGATTTTTCAAAAGCAGAAACTATTTTATTTAGATAATTATTATTAATAATTTTTGTAGGTAAACCGATAAAAAAACTTTTATTATATACAGTATCTGTGTTTGGAAATTTTTGATTTTTAACTAACTTATAAATTTTAGCACTGGGTTGATCAGCAAAATTACCACTAATTATAGGTCTAGTTTCTATGCCATTTTTTTCTAATTTGTAAATGATTTTCTTTTTAATTTTTTTTGTACAAGATGATATTTTGATTGATAATCCAAACCATGAAGGAGTAACATTTTTATTTGGCTGATAAAAAGAAATTTTATTTTGCAATTTTTCATTATTTAAAATTTTATTTACAATAAGATTTCTATTATATTTACGTATTTTGATAAATTTATTTAATCTATTAAACTGATTATTTCCAATAGCGGCAGAAACTTCAGTCGGTCTTAAATTATATCCTGAATTAAAAAAGATAAATCTCTTATCTAAATTTCTATTTTTATTATAGATTGAATTTTCAAAAGTGGTTCCCCTAGACCAGCCATGTGATCTTAAAGATTTGATTATGTTGTAATCATTTTTATCTTTACAACATATCATTCCGCCCTCTCCTGATGAAATTTGATGAGATGAGTAAAATGAAAAAGTGGAAAACTCACCAAAAGTTCCAAGATATTTTTTTTTATATTTACTGCCTAAAGATTCACATGTGTCTTCAATTAGAATTAAATTATATTTTTTTTTAATTTTCATTATTTTGTTCATATCGCAAGAATTTCCTAGAACGTGAACTAGTAAAATTGCTTTAGTCTTTTTTGTAATCTTTTTTTCAATTAAATTTTCATCAATATTTAGTGTTGTGGGATTGATATCAACAAAAATTGGTTTTAAATTGGACTGTATTATTGGCCATAAAGACGTAGACCAACATAAAGTTGGTATTATAATTTCGTCTCCTTTATTTAGTCTTTTTTTTCTATAAGGATTAATTAAACATTGTAGTGCCAATAAATTAGCTGAAGACCCAGAATTAACCATCAATGAATATTTTGATTTTAATTTATTGGAAAAATTTTTTTCAAAACTAATAGTTCGTTTTGATAAAGTTAGTTGTTTTGACTTTAAAACTTTTATACCTTCTTTGATATCGTTATTTGAAAAAGGATTTTCAACTAAAGGATAAAAATATTTATTCATATAAATCTTTTTCGTATTCAATCATGTCATTAATTAAATCGTCAGATCTATACTTAGGTTTCCATTTTAATAATTTTTTAGCTTTAGAATAATCTCCTTTTAAAAAGTTAACTTCACCAGGTCTAAAATATTTTTTATCAATCTTAATTATTGTTTTTTTAGTAATATTATCAATTGCAATTTCATTAATTCCTTTATTTTTCCATATTAAATTCATTTTTAATTTAATAGCACATTTGTTTATAAAATCTTTTACTGTCATTTCTTCATTTGTTGCAATTACCCAATCATCTGCTCTTTTGTATTGCAATATTTTCCACATACTTTCAACATAGTCTATAGCATGACCCCAGTCTCTTATCGCATATAAATTTCCCAAAGATAAATTATCTTGTTTTTTCATTTTAATTCTTACTAAGGCTTGGACTATTTTTTTGGTAACAAAAGTAGGTCCTCTACGTGGAGACTCATGATTGAACAATATACCATTGCATGCAAATAAACCATAAGCTTCTCTATAATAGACTGTTGCATGATATGAAAATACTTTAGATACACCATAAATTGACATTGGATGAAAAGGGGTATTTTCATTTTGTGATTTATCTTTTTTTTGGTTACCAAACATTTCAGAACTTGAAGCTTGATAATATTTTGTTTTTTTCAAATTTAAGTTTTTAATTGCCTCAAGTACCCTCAACGAACCTAATGCTGTCGAATTTGCTGTATATTCAGGTATGTCAAAAGAAACTCTTACATGACTTTGTGCAGCTAAATTATAAATTTCATCAGGTTTTATTTTGTTTATTATGTTCAATGTACTTGAACTATCAGTTATATCACCATAGTGAATAAAAAAATTTTTACTTTTAAAATTTATACTATCAAATATATGGTCAATTCTTTCTGTGTTAGCACTAGAAGATCTTCTTTTGACACCATGTATTATGTAGTTTTTTTTTAATAAAAACTCAGCCAAATAAGATCCATCTTGACCAGTTATACCAAAAATAAGAGCTTTTTTTCTTTTTATTTTACCCATAAATATTTATCACTTAATTTTTTATCAAACGTTCTTTCAATTATATATTTACTTACAATTTCTGTGTTAAAATATTTCATATATTTCATTTTACCATTTTTGGCTATTAATTTTCTCTCTTTATGATCTTTTTGATATTTTTGAATATAGTAAGATAGGTCATTAATATTTTTATATGAGATAATTTCTTTTTTTGAAAAAAAATCATTATAAAATGTTTTTTTATCGATAAATGTTAAAAGACCATTTCCCATTAATTGAGCGATTCTATCACTACTATAATATTTGACAGGTTTTCCGCGACTTAAATTTAATGCCATAGAAGAATTTGAAATTGATTTAATAAATTGTTCACCCCAAACTGGCTCTCTATTATTAACACCATATATATCAAACTTAATATTCGGATTTTTTTTTATGACTTTATTTAAAAAAATTTCTCTTTCATCAAATTTTCCCTCTTTAAGTGTTCCTCTATGTACACCATGACTCATTGCAAAAAAAAAGTCATTTTTACAGTCTTTTTGATAATTGTTAAGTGTTTCAAAAGATGGGTCAGCAGGATTAGGTATGAAAAAAGTATTTTTGGATTTAAAGTCAAGGGAATTTGGGTCAGTAGTTAAAAAACTTGCATCAAGATATTGACTTTTTAATATTAATCTATTTTTATTTTTTTCTTTATCAGGTGTATCTTTACCAACAGGATCTAAAAACCATTGACAAATTTTTATTTTTTTTGATTTAATGAAATCAATCGTCTCTAAATTAATTGAGTCAGCGTGACCCAATACAACTAAATCCGGATTAAAGTTTTTAATATTATTTATAGAAATTTCTTGAAGATATTTGGTTCCTTTTATATCGTTAAAACTTTTTCCAGTATTTATTAAATCACGATCACTAATTGATAAAACATTATGACCTAATCTTATAAGACCATTATTTATACGCTTACTAGTGTTATAATGAAGTCTTCCTTCAAAACGATTATTGAAATTTGTAATATGAATTATTTTTAATATTTTTTTATGATTATAATAAAAAGAATTTATCTCTTCATTATTTCTAATTTTGTCGATTAGGTTTGATACATATTTATGTGTTAAAAAAAAACCTTTATAATTATTTTGTTGTTGTTTTTTTAATAAAGATTTATTTTTAATTAATAAATCTATTTTATTTATTAATTCAGTTTTATTTAATTTTTTTAGTGTTAATGAAAATTTAGTAGTCTCATTTAATCCTCCTGTACCACTAGTTATAACAGCACAACCCCTACTAGACGCTTCTAAACTTGCCCTACCAAAAGGTTCTTCCCATTTAGAGCAAACAACTGAAATACTAACCTTTTTTAGTAAATCTAAAATATATTTATTTTCTTTAAATCCTAAAATATGTAATCTTTTGTGAACAAATATGTGTTTTTCTCTTTCCTCGTTTCCAATAACAATAGCTTTCCAATCTTTATTTTTATTAAGAATATCTAATATTGCATTACCGAAAATATCATATCCTTTAGCACTATTTAGCTTACCTATAAAAGTTATGATTTTTTCTTTTTTGTTAAAGTTTACATTTACTTTGTCACATGACTGATAGCAAACTTTAAACTTATCAACTTCTATTTGATTTGGATTTAATCCTAAAAGAAATCTTTTTTTGGACCAATTACTATTAAAGATAAGTTTATCTATATTTTCGAGCAAATATAATCTTTCTTTAATACTCATTGAGCCTTCCATAGTAAGAGGATCATTGTGAAAATATAAAAATAGTTTTTTATTAAATTTTTTTTTAATAAATTTAATGTAATTAGGTCTATTGTGAATTTCTATAATATCTGATTTTATTACATCATCATTTTTTAAAAAATTATTAACATAAGATCTGCTTGAGCTTTGAAAAAAAAGAGTATCAAAATTTATATTTTGATAATTTTTACTTAGATATTTTGACGATTTTGTATTTCCATAGATCTTAATATTTTTTTTATATTTACTTTCTTTAAATATTTGGTGAACGAATAGAGAAACTGCACCAGCGAGATCAAATGTAAAATTTTCTTTATATGGTAAAAGTATGGATATATTCATTTATGAATTTTGATAAATTATCAATCTTTTATTTTTATCATTTTTAAGCTTATATTCATATTTCATTGCACTGGATTTTAAAATAAATTTTTTTTTATAAATAATTTTCCAAATATTGCCTTTTGTAAATTTTGCACCCTTATTAGTATTATGCTCGGTTAACCTTTTCTTAAGATTTTTAGTAAAACCAACATAAGTTTTTTTTTTTTGAGAAGAAACTGACTTAAGCATATAAACATAAAATGTCATATAATGTAAATGGCGGTCCCTGGGGGAATCGAACCCCCCTTTGCAGGATGAAAACCAGCTGTCCTAACCGATAGACGAAGGGACCGTGAGTGGCTCTTTTATTTTAAAAGTTAATATTTATCAAGTCTAATTAAACTATATTAAGATATCCTTAACATTTAATAGTATAGATTTTTTATTATTCCAAATATTTTCATTAATTTGAGCAATTACATTAATAGTTTTTTTATATGAAACTAAATAATTGCCTATTGAGGTATTAAACGAATTAAAAGATATACCCTTAATTGAACGGCCAACTTTAGGTTTTAGAATAATGCTAATATGCTTATTTTTAAAAACAGCTACTTTAGAAATCCTTAAATTTTTTATAAGAAATAATGGTTTGGGATTCTCATTTCCAAAAGGCTGTAATTTGTTAATTTCGTTATTGAAATTTTGGTTTATTGCTGAATTTGAAATTTCTGCATCATATGTATTAAAAGTAATTAAGTTTTTATTTTTTATAGCATAATCATTTAAAATATAATTTTCCAAAACATCAAGTTTATTTTTTTTTAATGTAAAACCAGCGGCCATATTATGACCACCACCATTGATAACTATTTCTTTGTCAATAAGTTTTTTAATAATATTTCCAATATTATAATGTGTTGTAGATCTTGCTGAACCTTTAAGTACATTTTTAGAATTTGTAATAACTATTGATGGTTTATTAAAATAATCTTTTAATCTTGATGCTACAATTCCAATAATGCCTTCATTTATATCAGGGCTGTAATAAACTATAATATCTTTATTTTGTTTTTCGATTAATTCAAAATTAATTTGATTTAATATGTGTTCTTCAATTTTTTTTCTCTTATTGTTTAGTTTAATTAATTTTTTAGATAGATCTTTAACAATTAATGAGTTGTTACAAATTAATAAATTTGCAGAAATTATAGAATTAGACAGTCTTCCACCAGAATTAATTATTGGTCCAATAAAAAAACCTAGATCTTCAATTGTAAGAATATTTTTTTTTTCACTTAATTCATACAATGTTTTAAAAACTATATTATTTTTTATCTTAAAATTGCTAATTAAATTTAATGCAATCGATCTATTAATCTTTCTTAAAGGCATTACATCACATATTATAGCTAACAATACATAAATTAAATAATTAGATAAGTTAAAAGAAGATTTAGTTTTTTTAATAACAATATCTAAAAAAAAATATGTTAACGTTGCAGCACAAAAATAATTTTTTAAAGAATAGGTAATATCTTTTTTTGGATTTATAATTACGTTTGATTTTGGATATGGTTTATTAATTTCGTGATGATCTATTATAATTGATTTAATATTATGTTTATTTAGATAATCTACTTCTTTGATAGATGTAGATCCACAATCTACCATAACTATTAATTTAGGCTTTTTTAAAATCAATTTATTAAATAACATTATACTTGGGCCATATCCATCATGTTCTCTATCAGGTATATAAAAGAAATAAGGATGTTTAATGTGGTCAAAAAACTTAGCCAATAATGATGTTGAGGCAGTTCCATCAACATCATAATCACCAAATATACATATTAGTTCTTTGTTATTAATACATTGTTCTAATATTAATGAAGCTTTAATAAAATCTTTGTCATTTTTAAATATATTTGAAATATTTGATTTATTTTCAATACTGAAAATTTCATTTATATCAAAATTTCTTGAAACTATTAATCTAGATGTAATTTCACTAAAATTAAAATCTTGTTTAATTTTTTCAATTGAATTTTGATTAATTTTTTTTTCGATCCATTTTTTTCCAGAAACAGATATCATTCCTGAATTAAATTAATATTTTTGATAATCTTTTTATAATCTGAACTCTTGTGAGTAACTAAAGTTTCTGAAAAATACTCATTATTATTAATCGTGACTCCTTTTAAAACTTCACTATTAGTAATACCTGTCGCACAAAAAATAGAATCACCTTTAACAATCTCGTTTAACTCATACTTCTTATTAAAATCACTAATACCCATTTTTTTTGCTTCTTTAATATCTTTATCATTATCAAATATAAATCTTCCTTGAAAATGACAATCATATGCATCTAATGCTGATGCTGCTATAACACCCTCAGGACCACCTCCTATACCAAAAAATATATCAACATCATATTTAGGATCAGAAACATAAAGTGCACCAAGGACATCACCATCTTTTATTAATTTAATTTTCACATTAAGGTCTTTAAGTTTATCAATAATTTTTTTATGTCTAGGTCTATCCAAAATACATGCTCTAATTGAAGATATACTTTTATTTCTAAATTCAGATAAATTTTTAATATTTTTTTCTATTGAAAAGTCTAAATCAATCAAACCTTTATCAATTTTTCCAGTAGCAATTTTATCCATATAAGTTTCAGGTGCATTGAATAAATTACCTTTTTGTGCAATAGCTAAAACAGTAATTCCACCTGGAAGATTATTAGCTACAAAATTTGTACCTTCAACTGGATCTACAGCTATGTCAAAAAATGGTCCTTCTTTAGTCCCTAAAACTTCTCCTGTATATAACATTGGCGCCTTATCAAGTGACCCCTCTCCTATAACAACCTTACCATTCATCTGGATTTTGTTTAATTCAGATCTCATAGAATCTACTGCAGCTTGGTCAGCAGCATTTTTATCATTTTTACCAACTAAGTATGATGCAGAAAGTGCTGCTTTAGATGTAACTTTTATGAATTGATCAATAAGTTTTCTATCTATTGGCATTAAATTTTTTCATCAATAAATTCATCTTTATTGATTTGAGACTCAAATTCTCGTAATCGTTTATAAACACTTGCTAGCTCGATAATTGTTGGCCATGCTTTTAAAAGATATTGCATAGATCCTTCAACTCTACCAAAAGCTCTAATAATTTGTTGCATAACACCTAAAGTTACAACTCCTGCTACAATTGCTGGTGCTAAAAATACATAGGCAGACAATACATTGGCTTGCAAATATGCCATTCTTCCAATATTAAAATATAAATAACGTATATAACTTAAAAAATGAATTGATCTTACATCTGCAAATAGTTCGTCAATTGTTTTTGGTCTAACGTTTTCATCGTCTTCAGCAATGACTAAAATTTTTCTATATGCAGCTTCTTTTTTTTGTAAATCGTATTCAACACCAACTAACCTTAATATCCAACCTAAACCTATTAGGAAAACTGTGCCCCCTAATGTCCAAATTAATGCACCTGTAATTAATCCATATTGCCAATCACCAAAAAAGAATATGGGTATACCTACTGATAAGCCAAATAGAATTGGAACGAATTGAATTAGAACCATTACAGACTCAACAAAACTTGTTCCAAGACCTTCCATAATACGAGTAAATTTAATAGTATCTTCTTGAACCCTTTGAGAGGCACCTTCTATTTTACCAGCTGAGTCATATACACTGTGGTACCACTCAACCATAGCTGTTCTCCATCTAAATAAATAGTGAGCTGTAAAAAAACTAATAGCAACGTAAAGAGCAATATACATTCCTGCTAATGTTATGAATGAAGTTAAACTAGACCAATATTCTTCAATTGTTATAGCGTTGGGTGTAGCTAGAGCATTTTGTATCATGTCATAAAAAACACCAAACCATTCATTAATTTTTACATCTATTTTAACTTGAACCCATAAAGAAGTTAAAATAATTAATGATCCTATCCATGACCACAAAAACCATCTTTTTAATTTAAAAAACCTAAACATAAATTATTTTAAAAAGTTATCAGCGTATGATTTTTTAACTGTTTTTCTTTTTTTAGGTTCAATTAATTCAAAATCTATTTTCTTTTTTTTTGCATAATTAATAGCAAGTTCTTTTGTTGAAA